>Ga0307507_10007379_pt1 | contig 16047 bp, 1 predicted proteins | sample 7_EM_MG_FD_207223 | JGI IMG/M metagenome (GOLD analysis project Ga0307507, IMG submission 207223) | Populus trichocarpa ectomycorrhiza microbial communities from riparian zone in the Pacific Northwest, United States - 7_EM | ecosystem: Host-associated > Plants > Roots > Unclassified | place... | reverse complement strand
TAAACCTAGGGTCCCAAGTTAACGTCCGAAACGCGTCGACTACGCCTTAAATTGCCTACCTTTTAACAGCAAACCTATGAGATCCTATAAAGCCGAAAATCCTACCTACCTTTAACGTACGACACCCCGTCAATTCTACTTCTATTATGGCGTTAACCTACCCAAAGAAGTATAAGAACAACATTAACCCAGAGACATAAGATAAAGACATTAACCCTATAAACACCAAGCAACAGGACCTAAACGGATTCTTACTATACTATATAGCATAATACACAGATAGCGAATACAATAATACTATACTATGGTATTGTATAAAGAAGGACTTTGTTAGATAGACAAAGGAAACATAGGCCCTCGCGAAAAAGAATATTATATAAGACTTCCGTAACTTCCTTTGGGAGAATGGAGTATTTGTCCCTATAGATGGAGATACTATTAGAGATAATATTTAGGAGCAAGTTATTAACGTAAAAGAAGAGCATAAATAGACTCTATAAGAGATTAAGCACCAACTACGTAATATAAAGAAGCTCAACTTATAATAGAATCTAAATAATATACTAATAGAGACACGTTCTAATTCCATTACTCCAGGCACGAGTTCTTACGTGCTATATCCATCGCTCCTACTAATTCAACCCGTAACTTTAACTACTGCCCCTTAAGAGCAAGCGTAAGACCCCCTTGCTTTGCGATTTAATAACCTTTAAACTCTGCTATAGGAAGATTAGGTACCATGCCGTGTTCCATTAAGCTTTATATCTCCACTATAGCCTATAAAGCAATCCCCACCTTAATCTCTAATGCAATTTCAACATGGCCTAATACTGCTTGGAGGCACCTTAAAAATGCTTATAGAGCTTATGAAACTCTATTCAGACCAGGAGAAGAGGTTTAGTAGGGAACTATATAATATCCTTAATTTAAAGCTATATATCTTCTATAACTGTTACTAGAAGGTTAGACTGGAACCTAACCAATATTATAACGCTTATTCCGTTATGCTTAAGGGCCGCGCCAGTACCTTCTATTATAATCATTTGGCAGGAAAAGGATATAATTTTAACCAAATAATATATAAGACAAGATGCCACTTTAAAATAGAAGAGAATAAGCAGCAGTATATATTAGAGTGGAGAGAGACTACCTTTCTAAAAATTATTACTATAAACCCAGATACCTCTTAACTTAACTGTCTTTAAAAGCTCTTTAATTAACTTTAGATAATTTAGTGTGGTTTATCCGAATTATATTAAGAGGACTTTAGCCTACGCGATTAAGTTATTAGCGCATGCTAAGGTGTTAAAGAATACAACCTTGCCCTCTTTAATCCTGTAAATACTTACGAAGGAGTGTGTACTTAATTAAGATCCTCTATTGGCACCGCTCTACGCTCTTAAGAAGTATAATAATTTAACGCCTAACCCTAACCTACTTTGATTGACCCGACTGACCAACATAATTATAACTGGACTGATCGAATATATAGTAGCCGGGGTAAGGGATACGGTAGAGGGTATAATTAACGTCAACTATAAAGCAATTGTGGAGGTCCTTATAGAGGTTTATCTTAAAATAATTAATAGAAGAAATGCAATATTTATAAGAAGCCAAATTGCTAGTTAACTAGGCACCCTCTTAACAGACAAAAGGAGGTATATAATAAGTTTTGCCAGAGCGTATAAAACGTTGGAAATTATAAGGTTACTATAGCCTACTTCCAAAGCTTCCTGGTTTAATATAAAGGCGAAGAAGATCTTAAGGGTAAGGTTAACAAGGCCAAACAGCTTCTTATAGATATAGAAATTGAGGACTACTCTCCTAACTAATACTTTACTAAGTATAGTAAGGTAGATGGTATACAAACTATTACTATTCTTAATAACCAATCTATGCTCTATGCTATTACGAAGTCAGACATCTTTAATAAGCTAAAGGAGAGTTCTATATTCTCCTTTAACAATAGATACTTGGCGAACATCTTCTATAGTATTATACCAGATACTGGAGCCGCAGAAGTATCTATAGTAGGAGAACCTTAAGTTCGAGCTCTTTAGTAGCTTAATAGCTCTATTTAGATTAACTAATCAACGGCAGGCCAATATACAATTCGTTTTAGTAAGGGTACTATAATCTCTCTTAGTATAATTAAGGTCAAAACCCCCTTAGGGTATATCACTTTCTATATTATTCCCGCGAACACCCTGTTTCTATTTTGCATCGGAAATATAGATAAATTAGGCGTTAAACTTGATAACCTTAAGAATATACTCGTTTAGGGAGATAATTGGGTACCTATTATATGTAAATAGGGTTACCCCTAGTTGCTCTTTTATTAACTAGAAAAGAGCGTTGCTTAGAGCCACTTAACTAAGTTAGAGCTATATTAACTACACCATCGTTTTAGCCACCTATCTATTTACTAATTACTTAGGGTTCTTTAGTGAGCAGGCCATAAAGTTAAGGTTAAGGCAATTAAGCATTTTATAAAGTACTACTATTACTGCTAAATAAACTAGAAGTCCCCTAGCCGATTTAAGTTCACCCTTAAAGATAACTATAACTTCAACTTCTATATTATTATTAATATTATATATCTTAGCGGTAAGCTAGTACTCTAAGTTATTAACCTCTTAACCTTCTTCTAAGCCGCACGTTTCCTAAAGGATATATTAGCTAGGAACGCATAGGATACTCTTTAATTATACTAGATTAATATCTACCTAGGACCCCCTAATTGAGTTATTTATAATATAGAAAGGAACTTCTTATCTATAGAGTTTTGGCAATAGGCGAAGGCAATGGAAATTAAGGTTAAGGAAGTCCCTATTAAGGCACATAATAGTGTTAGAAAAGTAGAACGATATTACACGCTATTATAATAGGTATATAAGATTATTTCTTTGGAACTAGAGGGCGCTAGCGAAGAGCTTATCTTATAGATAGCTGTTAAGGCTGTTAATAATTCCGCTGGCCTAGATAGGCTTGTACCTATATTGCTAGTCTTTGGCGCCTACCCTTAAATAACTAATAATTCTCCACTATCCCTATCCGTTATGTAATGAGCAAAGGCTATTCGCAAAGCAATAAAAGAGGTGCGATGTCTCTACGCTATACGCTAGGTCAACAATGTACTAGGAATAAGAAATAGCCTAAATACCTTAACTATGCTTGATCTGCCACTCCAATCTAAGGTATGCGTATGGCGTAAAAAGGGAGGATGGTTAGGCCTATATAAACTTATTATAATTAATAGTTAGACTTGCACTCTTTAGATGCCCTATAGACCCACTTAATTCCGCTTAACTGTTATTAAGCCCTACTACAGAAATAATAGTTCTGAGCCTTTATAGGATACCCTAGAGGATACCCTAAAGGAGAACTATAATTAACGTACTTTAGAAGGCAACTATAATCCTAATATAATTATAGCAGATATGCTGTAACTATAACGCGGTAGAGGTCGCCTAAAGGGATTATAAAATCACCAACACCTTGTTAATTTTAAAGAGTAATTTATTACTGCTATTAAGAGTAGAGATAAGTTATTAATGGCCTTTATAACAGCTAAAGAGAAGGCTGACTTTAAGCTTGCAAAACAGCTCTAAAAAGAAGGCTGTATTATAACTTTAGGAGCTCCTTTCCAAGCATCTAATAAGTAGGAGATTGATGGTCTTATTATAAGAGGAGTCTTTAAATTTAAGAAGTATAACCCTATCAAGTTTAATAGAGTTCGCATCTTTAAGTTAAGAATAGTTAATAAGATTAAGGGCAAAGCTACCAACACCCTATTTAAGAAGTCGAGACTAGTTATTTAAGGTTATAATAATAATAGCAAGGAAGTAATTCTTACGTAATCCCCTATAATTTAACAAGCTAGTTAATAAGTTATTATTACACTAGCTCCCTCCTTAATAAAAAATAGAATAGCGGTTTATTTATAAGATATTACTTAGGCCTATACCTAATTAGAGACGCGCCTTTAGCGCTTAATACTAGTATACCTTCTAGAGCAAATTCGCTACCAATATCCCAAAGATATAATTATAGTTATACTTAAGCCATTATATAGAATTGTAGAGGTAGGAACTTATTAGTAGGCTACTTATAGTAAGCACCATAAAGAGAAGCTTTTAATAACTACTTCTATATTTAATCCCTGCTTCCTTATTATAACTATAGGAACTCTATTTAGAATTATTAGCATGCAAACTAATAATATAATTATCTTAGGAGACAACCAATTCTCAGCTCTTAAAGAAGATAAGCTAGTAAAGGCAAATCTTATAGTAAAGCTAAAGAAAAAGCTTAATTTAATAATACTATTACTTTTTAATAGATGTATCCTCTCCCTAAACAAGGATTCTATTGCTTTGCGCCAGAAAGATTAAGGCAAGAAGATTAACGTTATTAACGTTAATTCTCTAAAGTAAGGATATATAGAGTAACGCGCTTATAAAGCTTATATTGCTTCTATCTATTAACCTAAGGCTTTATTTAATCTCTCTATTGCCGCTTAACACTAGAAACTAACTAAGGATAACGTCCTTGCCCTAAATAAGCGTCTTTCCTAGCAAATAAACCATCTTAATTAGGGACTACTCTATGTGCCTATTAATCTTCCTACTGCTAAGCTCTTTATATTTATTAATAGATCGTTTATAAATAATAAAGATTTTAGCTCCTAGCTAGGATATAAGATTATTATTACAAACAAATCTACTGGAGAGAATAACTTTATAATCTACGGCAATCTTATCTATTAGAGCTTAACTAAGAGCAAGCGCGTCACCTAAAGTATTCTAGCATTAGAGATATATGGAATGGTTAGCAGAGTTAATATAGCAATTATAATTGGAACTACCCTAAAGATAATTATAGATCAACTTAAACTCCCTATTATCCCTATAATTGTATACACTGACTTATATTCCCTTTACAAGTGTTTAGTTAAGCTTGGTACCACAAAGGAGAAGCGTCTTATAATTAATATTATAGCACTTCAGCAATTTTACGAGCGTTAAGAACTCTTTAAGATCTGGTAAATTAATAGCCAAGACAACCCAGTAGATGTAATAACGAAGGCAAACCTAAATAAGGCACTAGAGACGTTCGTTAACACAAATACTCTACATATATAAGTTAAAGGTTGGGTTAAAAGGGAGTAGGAGATATAGCAATTTAAGAGCAGCCAATTAGGATTTTCTATACCCGGTATGGAAAATCGCTATTAGCTCGCTTACAATTAGCGCCTTGGCGGCCCTAATATAATGTCTACCCGCGACTCCAAGTAAGAAAGCACCATGTGCTAAGAGGCAAATTTTAGGACAGCAAGACTTATATTACGGTGGCAATAGTAAGTAAGGAGGATTGATATTTATTACGCTAGTCAAGTAGTATTTATATATAGATAGTAACCACAAAAGAAGAGTTGCCAGTGTTGGGAATTAGGTAAGCGGTCGTCACGTGACGCCACGGCACTAGTATGGCGAGGAGTCTTAAGCTCCTCGCCCTTCCTTATTCCAATAAAATAAAGCTATTAACCAACATCACTGTAACCTACTTGAGTAGTCGTTATTGGTGAGTCACCCTATGTAACCAATAAAACTTATACGCCCAATTTTTTCCAGGGCGTTTTTTAACTATATCCTTAGCAAAGTTTCGGACCATTATATAAGTAGGAGGTAGCCCTTAATTAGTTAATTAATTAATCTCATTTACTAGGGTAAGCTGCTGTTATGCTAATAGTAATGAGATATGGTCCTGGTAGATATGCCATAGGTTAATTTTACCTTATGCGCGCCTTGCGAGGGTTATACGATGGGGCTGTTATACTAACGTTGTAGGAGCTAAAAGAGGCACGTCTTGTAAAGATAATGAATTTATTTTTATGTGATTTGGTAAAGAATTGATGGAGATAATTAATTTTGAAGTTTTTTACTTTGTGGGTAAATGCACGTGCATACTGCAGGGACGTGCACGCTGCAGGGAGACCTTCTAATTAGATTATTACCCCAAACGTCAGCTACCAGCTTCTTAAGGAAGGAATTATATGCCCGCGGCCGACGCCGATTAACTTTCATCGGCAAAATATGGTACCCTACCAATGGCCTCAATGGTTGGTGGTTGACGCAATTGGCGCGCAGTTAAGGGCATTTGGTATAGGGCTAGCTAGTCTACAAATCATTTTTTAAACTCGTTAATTAGGTTATAGTACTCTTTAGGTATAAAAGGTTAAAGATTAGGATACTATTTTGGTTCTAGTACTTTCTTAATATCTTTTATAGTTATAGTAAAGATTTTATAATCTTGTCTTTTTGCTAATAAAATAAAAGGCGCGGCTTATATTATACAAATTTTAAAAGGTTTTAACGTAATATCTTCGCATTCTTTACCACAATTAGCAGTTGTAGATTTATTATATTGGCTTAAGGTTCATAGCAAGGGTAATTTATATCGTGTTAAATTTAAATAGTTGTGTGCATGTTTATAGGGCAAATGGTTTTTTAAGTAATAACTTTAGCAGTAAGTTGTATAGAACTTTAGTGTTTCTTTAACCCAGCTAATTAAAGGGTCGTGTTGTTTTAGCCATCCGTGTCCAAGTATAACTTTATATTACTTTAAGGGTGTAACAAATAGGGAAATATATTTAAGGTATTTACCCATTTACATTTTTACTAAAGCATAGTGCGTTATTTCGCTATGTATTAAGGGTTTGCTATTAAAGCCTTATAGGCCTTAAGGCTTATTAAGTTTCTTTAAATTTAGGTATCTAGTTTTTATATAGTTCGTGTTAATAAAGCCTATACTAGTAGCTCCGCTGTCTATAAGGATTTATACTTCCTTCCATTTTCTAAGTATTTAAATTTCGCTAAGTACATTAAGGGAATTATGTTATATATCAGCACTAGAAGAGCCTAGACACTTATACTCTTCTACTTTTTTATCCTAAGGCGCGACTTGGCCTTAGGATAATTCGTTTTCCAAGTTAACCAAGGGCAAGGTGCTTTATGGCGTCCGAGTATAATTTATAGATTGGGTATAATTTAAGGAATAAGCACGGCTTAAAGAATGGGTATAATTTAAGGATTAGATACGACTTAAGGATTAAAAGGAATTATGGTGGACTTTTTTAAAAGGGTAAGTTTGGCAATGCTTTTAGATATATCCTTTTTTACCGCATCTAAAGCATTCTCCATTTGTAGCTTAAGTTCTTCGTTTGTTAGTTCCTAAGGGTGTATAGGATTAAGCGGCATTGAGGTCCATAGGGTTGTACATAGGGTTTTTAGGTTTCGGAGACGGATCGCGCTTTAGAGTATATACCGGTTTCATAGAGTCTTAAACACAAGATGTGGTTGACTTTAGAGAACAAGTCTATTTGTTGTATTAAAGCTCCTTATTAATTTATTAACATATTATAGCAAATTTAGACAGGTTTTTTTAGCAGTTCTCTACCTACTAGCTAGGCTCTAATCTTATCTAAGATAGTTTATTAAAGGGCAGCAACTCTAGCGGCTTTATTCCAATCTGTTACGGGACTCACTCGTTCTCACGTCTCTGCGCGTCTTTGACGTTCTTGACCCGTGCTCACGTCCGTCCCGAGACACCTACGCACGTTCCCCTACAGCCCCTATTTATACCCGTACCTGGCACATAAAGACTCTTCTTCTTTATCCAATGTCTTTGTATTAACCACGCATAGTTACGTGTACGTAGCCTTCTCAATTACTACCTCGTTTAGTGCATTGTATCCCGGCTCGTGCCTACTCCGTGACACAATCCAGTTTACTAATAAGGCCTAAAATTTCCAAAAAGAAGCTGGTAAAGTCTTGGTTCCGTTATTATAAGTTTTTAAGTTTAGTAACAGCTGTGTATTTACGGCTAGCGTTATTATACATTTGTTCTAGCAGAGAGATAAAGATTTTAAAATTAATAAAGGTGCTGTTATAGAAGAATGGATCTATGGTATATATAGCGTCTTTACTTAAACAAGACATTCCGTAGCTAACCTTACTGGCTTTAGTAGGGTATTGGTTATAGTTTATTAAAAGTTTAAGATGGAGCTTGGTTATAAAGGGACATAGGTTATTTTAATTTCCATTAAACATTGGAGGATTAGGGAGCTTTTTGGATTTCATAGCAGGTATTAAATTTATTATAGCTATAGGTTAAGTTACTATTACTAGTTTAAAGTTCGCGTTTAAGGGGCCAGGTTTAGATATAATTATTTTAATCTTATTTGCAGGTGTTGTTATTAGGGTCTCTAATATAAGTGCCTTAACATTACAAAGTTCTTTACGGAGTGCTTCTATTAATCGCTAATACTAGGCTTCTAGTGCAGCCCGCTACTAAGCTAAGGCGTCTATAAAGGACTGTTGCATTATAATTAACTGTTCCCTAACTAGGGTTATAATAGTTTCTTACGGTTTCAGACAGTCGCAGTCCACGTGACCAGACGATCGTATAAAACCTTGAGCGGCGCTACCCTTCCTTTTCTTTCCTTTCTCTAGCTTTGGATCCTCGTTTATAGACAATCCAATCGTACAGGCTTGCGCGTCCCTCTTGCCGTGCTTGTGCCTTGATTAACTGAGTTGCTAACTGTCACGGAGTGAGTACAAGTGGTGATAATATATAGCGAAGTAGATATTATTAAGCTATGTACATGAACTGTGTAATGAAGTCAAGACGTTGCGTGAGGAGAGAAGGTAAGGAAACGGGAAGAAAGGGTATATATCGTTAGTTTGGTTGCTTGGTCAACACGTACACGGAGCAGAATAGGATTCGAGTAGCGGTCCTGGCAGAACTTGGCAGGATTCGATGGACTTGGCAGAATATGGCAGAATGCGGCAGATTGCCGTCAGATTGTCGTCTCGCGGTCGGTCTCTTCTTGCTGCGTCGGTGGAAACAGGTAGAAACAGGTGGGAACAGGTGGACGTGTATATGTCACGAAGTTCAAATAGATGAGTTCATTGATGAAATAGGTTGATTGATTAATGATCTTGTATCGTGTCTTTTTGACCTTGATCTGACGTGTCTTCAGTGACATGTCTTCGTGTACGTGACTCGTGCACGTGACCCACGCCTTTAGAGAATATAGATTATCTAACACACCCCCTTAGCTTTGAGCTCTTTAAGGTTAAAGCTAGCCACCTTCTTGTGTCTGTTAATAAGTTAATTAAACCGTAATCTTATCTAAATCCTTCCGTCTTACTTTAATACTGTCCCTTAGGTCCTCTAGTTGCTTCTCCTTATTTAGCTGCTCCTTAATATCTACTATCCCGATTATATTAACAAAGCTTTAAAACCTCTGCTTGGGCAGGGCCTTTATAAGTCTATTAGTAATTATCTCCTTTATTACTGTCTATTAAAATTATACTTATCTTATTGCGTATTTCTAACATAGCTAGTGTTAATAGATGTTAACGTGTTGGAGCTTTATAATTAGCTTTGCTGTGTCTTCTGTAATTAGTTAGAGTGTCTATATATTATTACATTTAATAATTAAGGGCTCGTTTAGGCGTAACGTCATTGCTTTAAATAGCCTACTAATAAAGATAGCTTCCTTTACTGTCTATAATAGGGCTAATAACTTGGCTTTTATACTTAACGTTATTACTATACCCTGCTTGTTTGCTCTCTAGGCGATCGGCCCCCTAAATAGCTTTATAATATATCCTTGCGAGCTCTTTCTATTAATAGAGTTATCCGCGAATAATGCATCGCTGGTATAGATAAATAATTGCGCTTTACCTCTACCGTCTCTTCCGTCGTCTTGTCCTTTATTATGTATTCCTTTATCTCTCCCTTTACTATTTGTTCCTTCCTTATCTCCTCTATAGTAGATTACTCTGCTCCTTGTGCCATATAGGTACTGGATTACTCTGTCTGCCGCTTAATAGTGCTTTTAACTTGGGTTCTAATTAAACCTTGCCAGCTATAATACTGCAAAAGCAATATCTGGACGCGTTGTAGTGGCTGTATAAAGTATTAAACCTATTTTTCTCTGATATAGCATTATAGAAGCTGCTTCTTTTGGTAGGGATATAGGACGGACTAGTAGGTCTATATTAGGGGACAGAAGCATTAGATGGATTAATTAGTGATTAGTAGGGAGGAGTTCTGATTCTGCTATAGGAGTGTCTAGAAGACGCCCTCTAAGATCTATTTTATACTGGTTAGCTATCTTCTTAATATAGGCTTCCTGGGATAGCTATAGGAGCCTCTAGCTATAATTATATAGCATGTGGATTCCTAGGAACCATTTTAGCTCGCTAAGGATACTTATTTGGTATTCCTTATATAGCTCCTTAATTGCTTCTTAAGCTTTCTTTTTATCTATCTTTTGGTAGCAGAAGACAATATCATTAATATAGAAGAAGACGACTATTCTACCTTTTAGCATAATATATGGCTCCTAAGGTATCTCTTTAAAGCCCAATTTGTTTAATAAGCTTGTGAGATTCTTCTACTATAATAGTAGTAATCGTTATAGTCCGTATAAGGCTTTTCTTAAGCGCAGTACTTTGTCTTTCTTTCCTTTGTTGAACCCTGGCGGTAGCTTTATATAGATAACCTTGTTGAGATTATAATGGATAAACGCATTAACTATATCTATCTGTGTCGTCTCTAGGTTGAATTTTGTAGTAATTGCTATAAGGGTTCGGAAGGTTGTACTAGCTAATATAGTAGCTCTTATAGGTAGGTCTCCTAGGGCCTATTGATTTCCGCATACTACTAAGCATGCCTTGCATTTCTGGAGAAATCCGTGCTTATCTGTCTTATAGACGAACACCTACATTGAGCTAAGGATCTGCTGTCCCTTTATATACTTCTTTTCTATTTCTTAAAACGACCTTATTTGATAATAAGATTGGAGATAGGCTTGTTAAGCCTCTTAGAACTAATCTTAAAGAGGATGCATATTAAGGTCACAAATTAACTAAGGTGGCGGAGGTAAGTTCTTCCTATATAATCTAACATTATGTGTTCTACCTAATTTTAGCTTACTGTTGTTAAGTTAACTATTAAGGTTAAACTTCCTTCCTGCTAAGAAGGCGCCTTAATAGGCTGACGTAATCCTTTTAGTAACAAAGTCTTTAAACCTATTATTACAGGCTTCCTTAAATAAGTCTTTAACTAAGTTATTAGACACCCCCTAAGTGTTAAACGCATCTCCTACTTAATAAGCGACGTCTTAATTAGTACCTTGTATACCTAACTTTATAGGATACTTGACATGAAAGGCATATAGAGATTCTTCGTCTTTTTCTATTGGAGGTGGTGTATAGTACGCATCTTTAAGAGCTCTTGCAAGCTTAAGATCTGCTAACTTATTAAAGGTTTAAACTGGCTTATTAACGTCATTGTCGTCTTCCTCTTAAATTAACGGTTTAAATATTTCTTTATTATCTTTTAGAAGGACCTTATTCTTAATTAGGGTATTAGGGAGTTAAATCTTCTTAATTAGCGTGTTTAATTTAGCGTGTAGGTCCTTTAAGATGTCCGTTTACTTGCTATTAAAGAACGTCTTTTTATTAAAGATAACGTCCCTAGTAGAGATAATAATACCTTTATATAGGATCCAGATCCTGTAGATATTGGTAGAGTTATAGCCAATGAGGTAGCTAATATGGGCTTATAGATCTAGCTTGCTTAGCCTTTTCTTCTTTAGCTAGGTATCTGACGTTATCGTATACGCCCTACAGCCGTAGGCTTTTAGGTGCGCTAGTTGCGGCTTTCTTAACCTATTGGCTAGGAAGGTATAGAACCTCTTATATAACAATTTCTAATTATTGCTTTCCCGTGGCGTTTAATCTTAAAGGTAGACTATATAGTTAACTATCTCGTTCCATAGGTTGTGTGGTAGATTGGCAGTAATTCTTATTGCTTATGCTCTTTTAATAATTACACCCCCTGAGCGTTTGGCGGTACCGTTCTGAGCTTAAGTATATGGCGCCGAAGGCTTAAATATAATCCCTTGCGTCTGTAGCTATTTAAGGGTTCTCTTTCTCCCTAGCTTGTTGTCTAATCTAATAGTATTAACTTTAAGATTATACCTCAGATAAATCCATTAGATAAAATCTTTAAGTACTTATAGTGTCTCCTTCTTCTTGCTATACGTTGTTATAAAATACGGGAAGGATCTTCCTAAGAAGGTGTTATAGATAAGCATAATTTATATAAATCCGGTATGTGCTTCCTTGAGGTCAGTCTAGTTAATATAGAGGTTAAGATAGGGTTTATTAATTTTCCGTTTTAAGAACCTTCTTAAGACCTAACGCTTAATTTTGGCGAGACTGTAGTATTAACATTCTGTTATCTTAGGGCCTTAAAGCTTAACTCCTAGGGCGTTAAGACCTAGATAATAAAGGCTTATAGGTCCTAGATGACCTAGACGTAAATACTATAGATATATATTACCTTTTGAATCTAGATAAGCGTCTCTTAACGATGCTCTGCGCTTCTATTGGCGGCGTAGCAGTTGGCTTGTATTGAATGCTAATAGACTTCCTAGTTGGACGTATTTAATAGTCTATTATCTGTGACGTTCTTCCATTTAATATAGGATTGTGTTATCCTTCTAAACTAGCAGATTATTATCTCCTTTGTTGTCCTAGTAGAACCCTTATTTTTGAAGTAGACGGAACGATACTAGATTCGTATTAAAGTCCGTATAAAAGGCAACGTCCTTAAGATGTAGGATTCCCTTGCTCTTATCTGGTTTTGTGACCTGGATAGTAATATCGCTGTAACCTAGTATAGGCACTTCTAAGCTGCCGGCGATAATATATTTGTGTCTTAGAGCTTTCCTAAAATTGTAAAAATAAGAGAGGTTATTAAAGATATAGAGAGTGGTTTCTGAGTTAAGAATGGTTAATAGCTTTAATAGATGGAGTTAACTGGTGTGATATAATTCTAGGAATATCGCATTGGCTTCTCCCTTGATCTTAACTATCTCCTATTATTGTTAAGCTTTATTAACCTTTAATTCCTTAAGCTTAAGTTATTCTACTTGGGCAGCTAGATCCTTATCTTACTCTACCTTTATAAGCACCCTTTTTATACATATACCTACGGCTTTAAATCCCTTAGGCCTTTTACTCTTAAATAGATACCAATAGTTAGGAAGGGTATATCCCCTTATATCGCATGCTAGGCATTTAAGGTTCTTTGACCTTTTAGAAGACGTCTCTTTAGTTAAATTTATACCTGCCCTTTTTTAGCTGTGAGATAAGTTGTTCCCTTTTTCTTTTTAGACTTTAGCAGTAATAGAGATACCCTCTTTAGGCTCTTCTGCAAAGTCTATATTAAATGCACTCCCTCTCGCCGTCGTAGGTACGGCTTTAAAAAGGTTTTAGAATGCTTCTTATAGCTCTATTACTACTTTATGGTATTCTAATAAGGGAGCCTTTTTAGTATTATTTGCCTGCTTTATATACAGAACAAAATAGGTTTCGCTTATAGGTCGTATTATATTTGCAAGGTCTATTAGCCAGATCCTATTAGTTATCTATAGAAGATTATACTTCTCTACCATCTTTATCGCATGCTCCTATTGGTTAAGCCACTAGGTAACCTTTGTCTGCTTAAGCCCCTTAAGTGACTCTGTATACTGCAGCTGTACCTTCCTTATTATAAAGTTCTTTAAGGGCTTAGTGTCTTCTTTCAAACGAATTAGCTATTCTTTAACTATAAGGGAAGGGTTAAGCAGTAGCTTCTTCTAAATTGATACTATGGACGTAATCTGGGTGCGTATCTATTACAGATGCTCTTCCTATTTTAGGAAGTACTTTATGTTCTGGTTATAGTATCGTCTACTATTCTTGTACGCTTTCTGTTGATTTGTTGAAAGCTGTATATATAAGGTTGCATTCTTATTAAAATTAGTAACTTCTAGATAGGCTGGTTCTTATAGTAGAGCTTATTAAGGTGCTGTATTATTTAGGTTAACGTAGGCCGAAATTTATTTATCTATAAGGGCTTATAGTTGCTATAGCCATTATTCCTAGTCTTCTGGCTTATTGAGGATGATCGTCGTTAATAAACTCGACATTAGTGGAGTTATTTTAACTAATAGGCAGGTGGGGAATTGAGATGGTATTTTGTTGTTAGGATCGTCCTTGTCGTCAGGATCGTCCTTGTTATTAGGGTCGTCCTATAATGATTAATATGGAATCTCGTAGAATCTTATAGAAGGTTCGTGTCAGAATTGTCCTATAACACTTGTAATAGGATTTCTGTTAGAGTCTACGTCCTTAATAATAAGGTGTTAGAGTCTGATAATAAGGTAGAATTTCTTTAAATGATTAAGTAATAGCTGACTAGCTTCTTAAGTCGGCGGACTAGGCTTATAACTGTTACGAAGTTCAAATAGATAAGTTTATTGATGAAATGGGTTAATTGATTGATGATCTTGTATTGTGTCTTTTTGACCTTAATCTGACGTGTCTTTAGTGACGTGTCTTCGTGCACGTGACTCGTGCACGTGACCCACGCCTTTAGAGAATACAGATTATCTAACAGTATAAGGTGTCACGGAGGTATCCCATGACACTAACATTATCCAAAGCTCGTCTACCATTTCTTCCTGAGAAGGAACTTAAATATATCTATTTACAAGACCACGAACAGGACAAGGATATAGAATAGGACCCTAAGGACAAGATAGACCCAAGAACCAAAAGAACACAAATAGAACGCGAAACCTAAGAATAGGACACATACGGACTAGAACCCCTAGAAAATAAACAAACACTAAAAATTACCTAAAACCCTTACCACCATGCTAAGAAATATAGTAGCTGGTAAAGCCGCTATAGGACCTATAAATACCTCTAATAGTGAAATAGTTGCCGTTTTAACCCCCTAGGAAGAGCTTATAGTAGCTAATGCCAAAATTAAACGGCTTTAAGAGCTGCTTAAAACTAGAGATACCCCTATACCTAGTAAGGAGTTATTAAACACCTAAAGACTTACTATAGTCCTTAAGGCCCTAGCCTAATATATAGTATTAGTATTTTTATAGTCCGCAAAGGTTATAAACCCCTTATTACTTATAGACGGAACTAACCCTATATTTAATAACTAGAAGCTTTAATTATAGAATAAGCTTAAAGTTAATATAGACTACTTCCCTACTACTTAAGCTAAGATGGCCTATGTCTTTTATCGGGAAAATATTCGCAGGATAAGATTTAAGTAGACTTTAATTTTCGCGTTTCGCGTAATTAATATGCAATTTAACCAACTTAACACGCAATTAACTAACTTAACACGTAATTAACTAACTTAACACATAATTTAATTAACTTAATATGCAATTAACTAACTTAATATATAATTTAACTAACTTAACACGTAATTAACTAACTTAACACGTAATTTAACTAACTTAATATATAATTAACTAACTTAACACGCAATTTAACTAACTTAACACGTAATTAACTAACTTAACACGCAATTTAACTAACTTAATATGCAATTAACCAACTTAACACGCAATTTAACTAACTTGACACGCAATTAACTAACTTAATACGCAATTTAACCAACTTAATATATAATTGACTAACTTAACACGCAATTTAACCAACTTAACACGCAATTAACTAACTTAACACGCAATTTGACTAACTTAACATGCAATTAACCAACTTAACATATAATTTAACTAACTTAACATGCAATTAACTAACTTAACACGCAATTTAACTAACTTAACATGCAATTAACTAACTTAATAACTTTAAAAGCTAACTATATATTTCTTAACACGCAATTAACCTACTTAGCAACTTTAAAAGGTAACTATATATTTCTTGACATGCAATTAAGGTAAAGTTATATGCTATATATTTAACTATTATATATTATCTAATATAATCTTATACAATCTTATATAGTTTTATTACTTAGAGGCTCTGCACAAGGCTCTGCGCGAGGCTCTACACGAAGCTCTACACGAAGCTCTACACGAAGCTCTACACGAAGCTCTACACGAAGCTCTACACGAAGCTCTACACGAAGCTCTACACGAAGCTC
>Ga0307507_10007378_pt1 | contig 16048 bp, 18 predicted proteins | sample 7_EM_MG_FD_207223 | JGI IMG/M metagenome (GOLD analysis project Ga0307507, IMG submission 207223) | Populus trichocarpa ectomycorrhiza microbial communities from riparian zone in the Pacific Northwest, United States - 7_EM | ecosystem: Host-associated > Plants > Roots > Unclassified | place... | reverse complement strand
CTGTGATGAAACAAGCAGCTGATCTCTTCAGTTGCAACACTTTATCTACTACTTTGCCGTAGGAGACTTTCCTGCTCAAGTTTAGTCGTCCGAGTGAGGGGTGTCCGAGTGGCTTGTGAAGTCGTCCATGCCGCACCCCAGCATACAATCGCCACATAAGTTAACTTAGGGGCCGCAAACCATAGTTTGGTAACTACGGGACTGTTTGGTAGATGTGAATTACAAACAATGGTTTACAACAACTATGATAACAGCAATTTTTTGGCTATTTATGAAATAGGGTATAGGGTTCTTTTAACCATGATTGCACAATCGACGGTCCATCGTTTGTAGCCAACCAAACTTTATAAAGTTGTCACGCCAAACAGCCCCTTAGTCTCTCCATATGATACCAGTGCTAACATTTAGGACCGCTACACTTGTGTAAGGTATAGAACCTTCATATACCGGCACCCCATAACGCTATCCATTCATACCTATTTATTCAAGCGTGATACTACAGCAGCATATTAAACCACACCCGATCGTCATAGCTAAGCTTAGCATTTAAACCAAACCCCCGTTTCTGGGAGGTGCTGGTGTTATGCGCCTCCCCCCGACCTCCCACCCGGCCCCCGACCTCCTCGGCCCGTGCCGTCCCTTACTTGCGGCCTTGCTTTACCCTACTATGCCGAACCTGTGCTTGGCTAGACCAACCTACAACACAGGCACTATCCATATCGTATCCTAGCTATGATAGCACCGAACCCATATAATCCCGGGACTACCGACCTGCGTGCAATGGTATAGCGAGTTCGGGCTTCCGTCCTTCCTTACCTCTACAGTACGTTGTAGCCAGCACGAGTAGTGTATCTGACGGAAGCTACACTAGCCCATAGCACAACTATATTAAATTTTGTAATAATAATATTACTATGGGGGATATGAGGGGTAAAAGCCCGGCTTTGGTATGGTAATATTGTAATTGGCTAGGGTGCTGCTGAGAGAGAAGGGATTCAACCGCATAGTATAGGGTAGGATGACCCTTGGTATTTGGTTGTTAGGCTGGCGTGGCGAGAAGGGGGGGGGGGGGTTGAATGCGCTTGTAATTTAATCCTCTCATACTTGTATGATCTTGATAAATTGATCAATGGGGGTTTAATATTTTGGCCCTGCATGGGCAGAGCATGCTAGACTATTATACAAGCACGGTAGAACAAAATGAAGCAAAGTAACAGGACAAAACTAACCCCACTTCTGCTACTTCCCCTGCAACTTCCGAATCCTCTCCTCTGCAGCTCTAGCCCTACGCTCCCTCTCCAGTCTTACTCTCGCTTCGGGGGTTAATCCTTTCTCCTCCTCTTCTCTCCGACTAAGTCCCATAACCACAGAACTGGCCAGTGACCTCCCCCCGCCCTTTGCTGGGTTCTTGACTTCTTGCTGCTTCAATTTCTCAAGCTCCTTCTGTCTCCTAGACTTCTCTTCCTTCTCGTTATCTGCCTTTTCACGATTCTCACGTTCTTCGGCTTGCTTCTTTGTAAGTGCTGTTGGAACCCGAGCCCCCGCCCAGTCCCATTTCGACTCGCCCAGCTCGGCCCTCGCGACTCTAAAGGCGTCGCGGGTTGCTCGGTCACCAGCTAACTCGAAAGGGGTTTTCGGCTGCTGGGGGTTGGTGTATGTAGGGTCTGAACCGGCTTTGGTTAAAAGAGCTGATACGACAGCTGGGGAGTTCGATGATGCTGCGAAGTGAAGGAGAGTTGGGGAGTGGTGGTTTGGAGGGTGAAATTGGAAGTCTGGAGATAGTTTGTTTGTGGTTAGATATGAGAGGAGCGCTGCAGCTTTGGACCGGCGGATGAGAGCAGATAGCTGTGTTGAGTGAAGGATCTGAGCTTCTTCCTCTTTGGTGAGTTTTGGTGCTTCGGGTTTGGGAGGCTTGACGGTGGGGGGTTCTGCTGCTTTTTTGGACTCTTCCGCAAGCGCTGCTAGTGCCGCTTCGTCGACCCGGGAGATCTTAATGCGGGTGAGCTCTGTAAAACAACGGAGGAGCTCATTCTTGGTTGCTCTCCTTGTGGTGAAGGGGAACCCGCGGATCCTTGGATCATGGCTTCGTAATGGCGCATCCTCGTAGCCAAATAGTGTCCGTCTATTTGCCGACCCAGTAGCCCTGATAAATATGAGTTTAGCCGTATCTATGAGCTCCTGCCAGCTTGCCAGTAAATCCCGGACTTCGGTCATTAGCATGGCTTCGTTGTATCTTCTGATCTGAGCACCAGCAGATTGTGCATTGCCTTTTGCTGAATCATTCGAAGACTGCGCTCCTCCCTGCTTTCGTCTAGTCGTATATCGATGAAATGTCTTGTGTGCCAGTACTGTGACTTCACGTTCCATTGTGCCTTGCTTCTTCACGTTTTTTGGGGCAAGGGAGACGACCATTGCAGCGAAGTGACCGCCACCAATCATACACATGAATATATGAGCCGGCTTCCCTTCAGGGTTTGCCTTGAGTTGGCTGGACTGTAGTCCTGAAATGTAGTCCGCCTCCTCCCGTTCCGCATGCGAGAACAGGGCCCGGTAGACTCCTAGCGAAATGGTAGATGGTAAAAGTGGAGAAGAGTACCAGATTATCGGAGCTCTTCCGGGGCCTATCTTGGGTATCTGGTGAGGTGACTCAGTATTCTCATTTGTAATGCGAGCCTTTCGCCGGAGAAGCGTTGAGAGCGGATCGTTGTCGTCTCCGGAGGATTCGCTATCATTCTCGGAGCCGGAAATACTTTCGTTCATATCTAGTTGGACAAACATCAACAAATACGTTCTCAAAGAGCGAATAACGAGATTATCCACCTTCCAGCATCTTCTCGAACTCGGCTTCCGATACCGCAGCTTGTCCTGCTATCTTCCGCTTGAGGTTGAATCTGTGGAAATCTGATCGTGCGTGTGCTCTCTGTTCTTCTACTGTGATGCTATTAGTCCCGCAGAGTCCGCATGATGTTGCGGTGGCCTCTCCATCTTGATTGGAGGTAGGAACGGGGGTCTCGGTAACTTCCGGGGGCGAAGCTACTTCGCGGCCGGTTTTTAAGACTAGGTGAGAGAGGAGGTTATCAGGGAGATCAAACACTTGATAAATAAACGTTAGCTTGAAGATAATATAGAGAGTACTGGGAATAATGTACCGTATAACGGCCTCTTCAGAAGCTGTTCTTCGTTGGACATTGTGAGCTATTGTGGTAATACTCGAAGTGGGGATGTCGAGAATACTAGTAGAGGAATGGTGGGGGCGGGGCACACAAAAGCAAACGTAAATTCGAGTAGAAAATCGGGCAAAACGGCTAAGTATGATGCTATACTCAGTAGGATTGCCTATGTCCGAAGATACAAAGTATCGGTATACGGGTGTATACGCTTCTTTGAGAGAAAACTAATGTGCTCTCCTCGGTATCGGGGGGATGTTCTGGATGTGCTAAACCCACCCCAAGCACAGTACTTGTGTGGTAATTTGTGCTGTTGCGTTGCAGCATCAGGCACAGCCAAGACAGCGTCATTTCGTGGGCTTTGGTTCAGGCCGTCTTCCCTAACACGGCAGCATCGTCACACAGAAAAAAACGACTTCAAACATCCCAATCATGCTGTGAAAGATCCCTAAATTCTTCTGCTATCACTTCACGCAGCGTGGAGAGATGGAGAGGTGGAGGAGGTGAAATTCTTATTGTACTTGTAGAGCTTAATATCACAATGTCATAATAATATTATCTCTATAAATACCTCGGACAGGACAGTACCTACCGTAGGCATGCAAACGCCAGACGCTCCAATTATGCACATTCTGCACGAAAGAGGCTGAGAGGCTGAAGTGTTGCGCGTACTTGTAACAACCATCCCCGTGCATACCTGTGTGTGCGCGCTATAGGAGACACCACCACCACCACCACCACCCCATATGGGACCTACCTACCGTGCCCTCTGCCACCCGGGAACCAAGACCACCCAGTACAGATCATCCTACCAGTACTTATCCCTAATAAAACACCGGCAGCTGTCAGGGTCACCTACTGCTTGGCTTTCTACCGTTGCATAATATTCCGCAAGAGGGCAATAACTCACCCTAGTCGTCTTTCATCTCGTCAATTTCTTGTTTTCCCTTTTTCTTCTGGTTTCTTACTTTCATTGTCGCCGGCACTCCTCGTGTCCCTGATGTTTACAGTTCTTTCACCTTTCAACAACATCACAATCGCCTGAGTAACGATGACGACTACTATCCACCGTCAGATAGGCAAACTGGGGAAAAGGTCGGCGGATGAAGTAAGTTTGTTCTACCCTCTTGGCATTTTGATTTGATCTGTCTTGAGCTTTGACTTAGAAGCTAATCGCTGATTGTGATAGGCTACAGTAGCAATGCTCATCAAGGAGGTGAACGATGCCGAGATTCTGCTAGGGAAGGTCTGAGTCTCAATTGCAATCCCTACTCTACTCCTTACATTGGCAGCTATGGGAGACAGATGACGTGGAGATGAGAGGGTTAAATGCTGAGAATCGTATCTTTTATATAGCTAATTGAGCACACTAAAGCATGGCGAGATTCTTGGACCGACATCTTGATTAATCAAACAATCCTTACCGATAGCTTCCACGATATATACAAAGCCATTCCACTGCCTCAGGATTACAATATCCAGGTCGTTGAAACTCCAGTTCCGGTCCTTAGAAAGGTTGCGAAACTACATGCTGCTCAGAACGATCTCAAGACAGATATGATGGAGGAGATTGAGCGGGTGGATAAGATGCTGGTGGAGCGACTGTCTGGGGCAAAGGTATGCTATCAAATGGCTTGTAGGTCGGTTTGATGGGCAGTTATGGCTGATGGGGGAAAGGCGGCATTGAAACCAATCAAGAAGGCTATCGATAAAAGAGAAAACAAGAAGCTCGACTTTGAACGCTTTACCAAAACCGTCGACAATCAGCGTGGGAAAAAGAACAAATCTGATAGGTTAGACCTGACCCGGTGGTTTTGGGATATAGCTAACAAGAGGGACATTTAGGGATTATTCGGTTCTTTCGAAGGCGGAGATAGACCTTGAAAGGGCACAGAACGTATGCTGAGGCCTAGCATTATAGAACTTATTCAGTACCACTCGCTAACAGGGCTTTTCATTATTTTCCGTCTTGCAGGCATATGAAAATGCTGATAATCACCTCAAAGACTGGGTCCCTCAGATCATGAGTAAAATCACCGAGTTTCTTCCTTGCGTCGTCGAATCGATAGTGCAGACTCAGTACACGTTGCTATCAAACGCATATTCCGCTGTCTATGAATATGGGAATGAATTTAATTTTACAGATCCTGATGGTGAGGTGGTCATAGCTGAGTGGGAGGATCTCTTTACGCCCGTTCAACAACAAGTAGAGTCCGAAATCAGTTTTATAGCGAGGGGGAAGGCTATAACTATGCCTATGAGCCAATTGGCACAGGAAAAGAGCTATATGCCGAGCATCCCAAGGATCGGACGAGGGAAAAAGCCTCCACCTCCTCCGCCCCCGGCTAACGTACCAGCGGCCGCAACCCCGGACGAAAAATCGAGGCTGGGGAAGATGATGCCAAGTAGGTTTTCCCGTGAGAACGAAGAACCACCATCACCGCCAACTTCCAGATCAAGCAAGCCTTCCATTGGTAGCACAAGAAATTTCTCTAGCAATCGTGAAAAAGAGGAATCGCCCCCACGCTTGTCTTCTCGGCCTACCATTGGTGGTGCGAAAAGATCTTCTGGAGGCCGCGATGGAGGGATATCTCCCCCACCACCGGTTTCTAGGGCTAGGACTACGATCGGGGGGATAAAGTCTCGGGCCTCTAATTCAAACCTATCTGTTTCTCGGGATGAGTCCCCTCCACCTCCTCTTCCAGGACCAAGGCCTGGGCAGCCAGGGTCCAGACAGAGTTCGACGGGAGAGGTTCAACAGCATGATTTCAGGTCTGTTATAAAGTCTAGAAGCGCAACTCCTCTTGCGGGCATTGCGCAAAATTCGCTTGCACCCTCCCAGAGATCAGATTTAGTGCGGATAAGATCTGCAGGGTCGAGCGACAGTCGGCAACCTGAAGAACGGTTGCTGGGGGCTGTTTCGCCATCTGCAATCCGTGCCGCCGAGCGATCTTTATCGATGGGAGTGTCTGATTACCAAAATTCAAGGCCGGCTGTATCACGTTCACCAACAGCCGCTTCGGTATCATCCTACAAAACTACGGTGTCAGACACCGGGTCGTTATCAAGCATCGCGGGGAAAAAAAAGCCTCCGCCGCCCCCGCCGCCAAAGAAGAAGGCATTAGGAAGGGGTGAGACTTGGGTTCGGGCTTTATTCCCCTTCGAAGGTCAAGATAATGGAGATCTAGTATTCAAAGAAGGTGATAAGATCAAGGTGCTGAAGAAGACCGAAAGCACCGATGGTATGGCATACTTCATTCTAAAGTTTCCCGATTTGAGAATCCGACTAATATCTTGTCAATAGATTGGTGGGAAGGAGAAGTACATGGACGGAAAGGCCAGTTCCCCGCGAACTATACAGAAATCATCACTGGTTGATGGACGATATTTTCAGAAATGAGCAGACAGGTACATATGTCTTGTGGTTCCCTTTGCTTCAAACGCAGTTTTTGTTCAGTGGTTTGTGGATGTCAGTAATCAGCAATGAGCCCGATAGCTAGTTATCTTCAATAAAAAATAATAAAAATAATAAAAAATATAATAGGGTTCGTGCCAACGCCAGTATCTTGTTCGCTTGTTTGGCTTGATCTATTTATGGCTATTTAGGGTGCGTCTGGTTGCAACGCGAAACCTCAATAATCACCCTCATTATAGAGTTTTGAGTCAAAACATCATTTTGTGATAAAGCGTCGTGTGTCTGGTGAACCACAAGTGGCAACAATCAAGTTGCAATAATGTGCCCAAAATGAAGGTTTCCAAAAAATAGAAAAAATCTATTTTTCACAAAACAGTAAAACTATCAAACCCTAACCCAACCACAGAAAGGACATTTTGTAAGCATAGTTTATCGTACTCAATGTAAAAGTAGTATGGTATACCAAAATACCCACAATGCTAGATTCAATGGTCATACAATCCAAATCCATTTACTCCGGTAGACACCTATACTAGCTTCTATTTTAACAAGAAAGCCTGTTTTGCATCACTGTTGAGTGGCAGAGAATATATCACCGAGTTGCTTACCTTAAACAAGCAGTGGATGCCAAGCAGTGGATAGTCAAAGTATGGCTTTTATTTGTGTGTCAACCAGACACGCTAATTACTACGACTTTCATTTGGACAGATTATGCTAACTTGAGAAAACTCAAGTATCCGGTTGCAACTTGTGTTTTGAGATTATGGCATTATTCCGGAGCCACGACCACCAGACGCACCCTTAAATGATGCACACCCCACCTCTCTTTGCCCTAACGGGAACCAGTAAAAACCTTACAAAGCGAGTGACATGTCATGATACACGGCTTGGTTTCTTGGCGCGTAAGCGTCGAGTTTCGGAAACATTTGCTGTCTTCTTGGTCTCTTCGCTCTCTCTGCCCTTCTCACCGCTAACTCTTCTATTATTTTAAGACGCACCTTCAACACACAACGCCCAGCTCTACCTGTGCACATCGTTTCGCTTTCTTATCTCCTCACTTTTACCGTTTAGCCTCTCCTACATTTTTCGCCTTTCCTTGCACAGACATCATGGACAGAGCTCTTGATGATGTGGTTCGCGAGCGATCGGTATTTACTCCATTTCTTCCCTCTGAATTGCCTCAGCTAACCGTCATGCATAGCATGATAAGCGCAGTAGCAGTAGCGGTAATGGCAGAAGGTCCCGCCGTAACCCCCGAGGCGGCGTCAGAAAGGTGATATAATGAATCCTCTTCCTAGTTTAAGTTTACTATCGCTATAGCACTACCGCTAACACCAATCGTTGATCTAGGCGTGTCCCCACTAGCTCCTGTTTCTTCAACTCTCCTCCTCCTCTCCCTCCTGCATATAGTCCTTCGTTTGTTCAATTTCGCTCTATTCCCCGAGACTCTTTGTGCGGGAGCCGAAGATAAATCCAAGCAAACTACATGCGCACAGAAGATTTTAGAAAAAGTCGGTCTAGCTAACGTTTTTTCTCGTCTCTGCGCCCTCCTTGGAATGTATAGACTGGCCGTCGTGATAACACCTACAATGATTCACTGTTTGGCGCCTTCCCTTCCAACCCTTGTTATTCCTTATTCTTTACCTCCGACTGTGGCTAACATTTGGAAAGTGCCTGGGTTCATGACAAGTATGATGGCGATCGTAAGTTCTGCAAGCCCTTCCTCGAAGAAATTGAATGCGCGACCGCAAATGGATACAAACGGGTCGGCTGACTGATTGATTGAGTTGGTTTGGCAACTAATGAACCACTGCGGCGAGCCGCTGGCTCGGACATGCGCCATAATTCTGATGCGACAATGTATGTTCTATAATCACGGCTTGGGACTTGGTCGGTTGGATGCCCTTTTACTGACTGATGTTGTAGTCCTGTTGGAGCCGGCAAGTTGAGGGTCGAGAATATCCACTATGAACTTGGAGAGGAGGAACTTCTTGTGCGTTTCGCTACTCGTCTACAGGCCCGTCATCTCACGTTAGGAAATATATTACTAACACCCTGGCGATGGTGGTGGCACAGGGTCTCTTTGAACGCCAAGGCACTGTTTTAAAGCTCGAACTCAAGTACGATCGTGCGGGCCGCTCTGAGGGCATAGCCTTTGTCACCTACGAGCGCGAGGCTGACGCAAAACGTGCAATTGCCGAGTTTGACGGTGCAAATGCTAATGGTCTAACCCCCCCCACCCTCCTCTCTACTGCAGCCTAACAATTTAACCATCGAATAGGCCAACCGATTCACCTCACCTTGGTCTACCACCACCATCAAAGCGAGGGAAACTCTCTCTTTGACCGCATCCGCGCCCCAGACTCCTCCGCCCCAAACACAACCTCAACTGCCCGCGACCACACCCGCCGTTACACCGACTCCCCAGAGAGAGACTCCCGCCGCGACCCTACCCGCCGTCCTACACCACCGAACATTGACCGCTACGTCCCCCCCGAGCGACGTCGCGAGCGCCCCCGTAGCAGCGAGCCTGCTGTCGGCGGCAATGCCCGTCGCAGAGTAACTCATTCTGGCTCTGGCGGTGGTGGTGGCAGGGAAGATAGGCCCTACAACGGTAATAGCAACAACAACAGCCGACGTTATGGCAACGGACACGCCGCTGGGTTCGGACGTCTTGGTGGTAGTGGTAGTGGGGGTAGCGGTGGTGGTGCGGGTAATAGAGTTAGGAAAACCGTGGAGGAACTCGACGAGGAGATGAACAATTACTTTATGGACGCTAGGGCCCAGCAACAGCAGGGACAGCAACAAGTTGGCGGTGCGCTGGCGCAGCAGGCCGATGAAGACGAGGAGATGGTCCTTTAGATTTTTTTCACGCCGTCTCTCATTTCCTACCTACCTTCTCATTCTCATTCCTATGGGGCCACGGCAGAAGTGTACGATGTACCAATCTACCACCCTAAAAACTAACCCACTTTAGCACAATGTGGAAGGGGTATAGAAACGCCTTGTATCGAGTTTACCCAGTTCTTGCGCTTGTTGTTAAAGTGGCTGTTTTCTATCTTGTCTCGTGTCGTTTTCCCGCATTGTTTTATTTTTTATTTTTTTATTCTTTTCCGTGTCCCCTTGTCTTGTCTAGATACTCTTCTTGCTCTCCTATTCTCGTGTCGTGGGTTAGGGTTGTTCTCCGCAAAAAAATGGGGGTTCAATAAGGGGGATTGTCGAAAAATGTTGTTGGGATCATTGGGTGTCACTCTTTCATAAAGTGTCACTCGATATGTTTTGGGTTTGCGGATTGCGGATTGCGGATTTTGAATCGCGAAATGGAAAGGTTGCCGGCGGTGGGTTGATGGGCAGTACGGATAATTATTGTTTATTATGCTAGGCAGGTTACGGTAACAATGTCCTGTGGTAGAGAGTTTTGTCTGGTATGATAGTGCTCAAGTTACTACTTAATTATCCTCAACTCCTACAGAGAGAAAATTTGCCTTCTTAATGTATAGTACCTGCCTCTGCAGTAGCATTCCATACACGATAGTTGGGCAAACCTGTACATCCATGGCCGCCCGTTCATTCATTCATTCAAAAATGAACCCACGCAAATAACCAATAACAGCACTTTCACTAACAAGGGTAGTAGAAAAGGGGAGAAAAAAGGGGCTAAGCGCATGATTTAAAGGTGGTGACTGGTTGACCGGAGACACTAACTACCAGGATATAGTTTTCCAAAGGAGAGACGGAAAAATGCAACAAGACTCCCGGCAAAAAACTATACATATGATGAATGAGAAGAAGGAAGCTCTCGAAATCAATCGATCGATCAAGTGAGGCAATTAAGAAAAAGAAAAAAAGGAGTTGATATTTGGTGAAGGTTTTATGTCAAGCGGCCTTTCTGAGAGAGAACTAGCGGCGAGTGTAGCCTCCACCGTAGCGGTTTGCCCCACCATCTGGGAGCTTGCTTGTTTGGGGCTGGGGCTTACCGGCCACGGAGCTCCAGGTTGTTGACTGTTGGGTGCCGGAACTGGGGCCCCCGTTTTGCTGTCTTCCTCTACCGACAGATTTAGCATAAGAGAGCCCCGAAGGGGGAGAAGTTGGGCCCGTATTGAAGAAACCCCGCCCTGCCCCTGGGCCTTGAGGGCGCCTTGGACTGGCTCTAGAGGAGGGGCTTTGCTGGGCGGGAGTGGGACCTTGGGTGGTCATTGGGCCACTTCCACCAATTATTCTTCTCTCGGTTATTGGGCCCCTGACTTCCATTATTGAGTTGGCTGGCTGGGCGATTGGGGTCCCGTCCCCCCCCGCTATAATAGTTGCGGCTGGCTTGGGCAAGACGTTTCCACCTCGGGATCCAAGGGACCTTTGGGCGTTCACAGCGATAGGTTGACCTGAGGAGTGAGTATCAACAGACTTCTGATTCTTGTTCGAAGAGGGAACATCCGATTCTGCCTTGTCTCTCTGGGCGATTGCCGATCTTGGCCCTGCGTGAAGCCCCTCATTACGTATGTCCTGATAGTTCCACGCGCTGTCGTGTCCTAAGCTCGTGTCGATAAGGGAAGAGGAGGTGGTGGATTGATTTGGGGTAGGAGGGCCTGGTGTGCTTTCAGAGCGGGTCGATGCTCTGGAGTTTGAGGCGTCGTCGGAAAGTACTTGCTTCTCATCGCATTTTAGGCAGTGGCAAGGTTTGTAGCAATCCCCTTGGCATTGATGGCCGCATACAAGGCGCTTAAGGCATGTATCTAGGCATCGAATGTCTTTGTGATCGAATCTGCCCAATGTCAGATATACTGGTTTCCGAATGGTATTGATCGAGCTCACTTACGGATGGCATCTGAAGCGACAGACATGCGAGCAGGGCAATGTTTCCTTGCACCATTGGTAACACCCCCCAACGATATCAACCCAGTCCTGGCTCTCTGGATTCGCGATCAGCCGAAAGTTGAAGTGATTAAAGGAAGAGTAGAGAAAGGATACCTTTGATAAATTCGAGTTTGCCATGCTTCTGGCAAACAATTGGCATTGCAAAGCCAATCCGACTTGGGGGTGTATTGAGGATCTTGCCAATCTCCCACCAGGTCTTGTCTGCTCTAGTGATCATTTGTGCATCCCCAAAGATGTATAACCCAAGCCTTGCGCGAGACAGAGCAACACAAATACGGTTTTGGACCTACAAGGCCTAGTTAGTATACGATCGATGCAGTATAAGCCCCGGAAGAGAGTCAGGATACAGACGTTCAAAAACCCCACACTCCCCTGAGGATTGCTCCGCACCAAACTCAAAATTATAACATCATTTTCTTCTCCTTGATAACTATCCACAGTGGTAATTCTGAGCTCGCAGGCCTTCAGGTTGTTATTCCTTCGGACACGCTTGATGATCTCATGCTTCTGCCCACCATAGAAGGTGAGAACGGTAATTTTCTCGGGGCTGGTTTTATTTAGTACGAGATGCTCGATGAAACCAACTATCATGGCCGCTTCTTCGATATTGATACGTGACGTTCCGTTATCCATCTGATCCGGGTTCATATGAGAGTACCAGAATACCTAGGGCTGATTAGATTTGGGTTGCGGGATGGGGAGGACTAGAAAAACTAACATGAGTATCACCCATTCCCGGAATACCCGGCCGACCCAGAACACAACTGTGATCTTTAAGTAAGTCTTGATCTGCGCTTTACATTAGCCCCCAAGTCTTTTAACATGTGAGATCTTGAACTTACAAATCGGCGTTAATATCTCACGGATCTCTGGTCTCATACCTAGACCACAATATGTTAGCAGGTCTACGAGTGGAAGTGCAAGCACTGAACTTACGTCTCTGTTCTTGGAGCATATCGAAGGGCAGCCCGTTATTGACGAGCCGTTCAAACATTGATATCTCTAAGTTGAATGGTGCCCCCGCAAGTTCAGAGACCGAACAATGCCCTCTCAGCTGCTTATGGTCTCCGACTAAGATTAGGTGTTCAATGCTAGGCAAACACCCGGCCGTCACAAGACCTTCCAGGGTCTCGGCCGCCTCCTCTATTAACAACACTCTAGGCTCTATAGCTGCCAGCAGACTTCTGTTTTTGCTAAGACCTGTTGTGGTCAACCCGACCAGTTTAGCTGATCCTAAAATGTAGGCATATTTTTCTAGCCTAGCAACCTTTAGATCCCTAACAAGCCTCTGGTACGTGAAGTTGTACTCGTCGAATTTCCTCCGGATTCCTGCTATAACCTTCGACTTAAGACGTTGATACATTGCCGGCCTAACGTGGTCACTAATATCCCAGACGTTTTTCGACTTCATTGCTCGCCGAATCTCATCCTCGCTAGCCATAAATGGAACTTGAACACGGTACTTATGAGCCAACGGTATCCAACGCCCTTTAAGAGAATCATCGAATTCATCAGCCTGAAGAGTAGTCTGGAATTCGGCTTCCATTTCCTTCAATGCCTCATATTCGATATCGGCTTCTTCGTACTCATCGGATAGATTAGCTGCAACTATTATATGTGTAAATGAATCCCCAAGCCAATCAGACATTACTCCAGTAGGTTGTTCATCATCCTCATAGGTAATCCAACCCGCCCTATTACTGTAGAAACTGGCTTCCTGCGCTTCAGTTATCGCTCCGTATTGGCGCAGGGTCTCTGGTGTGAGAAGCTCAGGCTGAAGAGTCTCGAGCAAATCAATCATTTTTTGGGTAAGTTGCTCCTTCTGTGCCCGGGCTAAACCAAGCTTTGAGCCTATTATCTGTTTCTTCATACGCATCGCGAGCTCATAAATAGTGCGTTCTTTAATCTTTCCACGATCCTGGGTGCGCCCACCCAATCTTACCACATTATCCTCGAATTCAAGAATCTTGCCCAACAATTGGTCTGTATATGTCGTTAGCAAAAAATCTCTCTAATCCTTGACATGTTCACAGGATCTCACCCAGCGCATGATTAGTCTGACACGCGATAACAATTGGGGGATCGTTGCGGTCCATATTCTTAATCATAGCTTTTAGGGCCACTACACTGACCCAAGTTTTCCCAGTCCCAGGGGGGCCTTGAACAATTGCAACTCTATTTGTTAGGATAGTCTTCAGAGCCTGCTGTTGCGTCTTATCCATCGTGCTATGGACTGCCGCAGGCCAGCCTCGCAGTACGTCGACTTCTTCAAGTGATTCCCTATCACGAACATCTGGAAAAAGCGATGATAGGTTAAGTGTCGGTGACTTCTCTAGATAGTCTGGAGGAGGCACGTCCTGATCCAAAAAACATATGTGCTCATGGAGCAAAAAACTAAAGTAAGCTCGAGAATCAGCACGGACTCAACAATTAAAAAAAAAATGCGAGAAAATATCTATAAAACTTACTTGTTTTCATTCATTCTCTGTAACGCCTTCAGAGTCCATTTATACGCTTCGAAGTATCCTTGCCTCGATTCAACCATAATAAAGGTTTCTGTTGAATCGAACTCAATTTCTCCCTCGCTAAACAAAAGATCCACCTCGGGCATTGGCAATTCCAGTCCAGCCATTGGCCGTGCTGCGACTGTTGCTAGCTTTAAAGTTTTGAAATTATCGTGGGAAAGGCAGACCAAAGTTCCGGGAAGAAGACGCTTAGAATTCTCCCAACGAACTCTCTTACCCGCACGATTAAGGGAGAAAGACACTTTGCAGCAGACGCCCATTGGAGCAAATGTCAAGCCTAATATGCGAACCTTCAAAAAGAGAAAAAAAGAAAAAAATAGAGGTTAATGGCAGGTTCAATGTTATAGGGCAAACATCGCATAAAGGAATGACTAACGTGATCATAGACAGCAAGGTCATTCGTATCTTCTGCATCCGGATATTGCCTCATATGGCACACAGCCTCTCTAAGTCCGGCAAATGCATCTTCCTTCAAGAGCTCATAATGCGCTTCTAAGTAGTCGTCCACAGAACTGTATGGGCCGTCGACCACATTGATTGGAAGTTCGACCCGTTCGCGGAGCAATTCACTAATTGAAGGAACTTCTGGATAGCGCCGCCACGCGTCAGGGGAGTTTTCAGTGCTCTCCGTCTCAAACCTGTGTAAAATAATGCATTAGAATAATTCCAAATTGTAAACAAGGGCGGGTCTGATATTACCTAAACACAAGTGGGTTCTTTGCAACACCTTTAGTCTGAGCCGGTGCCCCACCCCCAGTGGTAGGGCCCCAGGAAACACCATCTTCCTCCTCCTCCTCCTCGTCGTCGTCGTCAGGAGCACCTTCAATTTTCAACGCCGGAAGCTCGTGCTTGTCTCTGCGTAGAGGTCCGCCCCCATTTTTTGGAAGAAACTTGCGCCGAGTAGCAGTTTTAGGACCAGGAGCGGTCTGCCAACCTTCCCCAGAGCCATTATCAGAAACGGAACCACGGTTACCACTATCCGTAGATTCGACTTCATGAGCGGGTGTGCCTCGGATTGGCGTCAGAGAAGCCAGTCGTGAATCACGGGCAGAGGAAGGTGTCGAGGGGCTCCCCGCAGCGGACCCAGAGCTAGAGGAAGCATTAGATTGGCGTGGTCTATTTCTGTGCCCATTACCAGCAGGACCATTTCCTTTGCGTTTAGCCATTGACACAGCTGTATAAGCACAAAGTAGAATCCAAGGGATTCCTCTTTAGGGACGAAAATTACTGAAACCTTTCAAGTTGAAAGTGTGAGGTGATGGTAGGGAAAAGGCGTGATGGGGAGAGAGGAGTTTGATAGAGATGTTGGTAGATAAGTTGGATAGGCAGCTATTATAACTTAGAGGAGGGAAGGGAGAGAGGTAGTCTGGGGCTCCGGTTGAGGTTGGGTTAGACCCTCCCCAGAATTTACCAGACAGGTCCCGGGGCGACCAGATTTGGGCAGCGAATTCTTGTTTCTTTTCTTTCTTTTTCTCCTTTCTCCCGTTTTTGTAACCTTTTTACGGTTTGGAGTTTTTGCGAAAACCCTGATGCGGAAGTATAAGTAGATCAATCAATAATCATGCGGAAAGGTCTGTATATCTTTCTTGGCAGGCCACTTGCTGGGTGAAGGGGACGATAGTATCTGTTATCGCGTCAATGGCATACAAGTGCGCTCAAAAAACAAATAAATGATGAGGTATTGGGGAGGAGAAAAGGGTGTGATGAGGATTGTGAATGTGTAATATTTATCTAATACAGTAGTCAAAAGTGCGCGCAAAGGATATTGGAAGATACGAGAGAGCTATAGATGTGGGGTTGGTTTAAGGCCCACCTCTACCCCACCAACGGTACAGAAAATACTGCACTGGGCTGGGTTGCTGGACAAGCTAAGTTAAATTGGAGCCACGCAGTGCCGGCATGCGGCTCAACTACTTGAAGAATCTCCGGCTAGTTGTGTTGCTTGGCTTTAGGGTGCGTCTGGTGGTCGTGGCTCCGGAATAATGCCATAATCTCAAAACACAAGTTGCAACCGGACAATGGAGTTTTCTCAAGTTAGCATAATCTGGCCGGATGATAGTTACAGTGGC
>Ga0307507_10007377_pt1 | contig 16051 bp, 8 predicted proteins | sample 7_EM_MG_FD_207223 | JGI IMG/M metagenome (GOLD analysis project Ga0307507, IMG submission 207223) | Populus trichocarpa ectomycorrhiza microbial communities from riparian zone in the Pacific Northwest, United States - 7_EM | ecosystem: Host-associated > Plants > Roots > Unclassified | place... | reverse complement strand
TCACCTCCTTACGCCCTCGACCCTTACGATCGATCGCGCAACGTCTTGTAGACTCCCCGAATATATACGCTTTGTAGCCATTGCCCGCGTTCCGTGACATTATGTTGCGCCTTTTTCTTCACCGACGCTTAGCCTACGACCAATTCTACGTCTCTATGATACCGCAGATGCTGCCAGAAGCAGCGTGTCTATGAGTCACCTCACTTCGTACTCCTAAAGAATTAATGATAGTAAGACGAAATTCCTTACTAGCCACTATGTCAAACTTAAAGAATAACCCAATACCTATATTGAAACCACGACACCAATCAGTCCCAGGAGGATTTGATTTGTTAACCCTAGCCTTAACCCCTAAAGGGAAGCCTAGTGGCTTAAAAGACTACGACGACTATAAGGGGGACATTAACAATGTCTTATCCTTTATTGACTACATAACCATGGATAAATAAGCTGAAGGGCTACCACCTATTGAGATTGAGATATAAGACGCCGAGATGTTTGTAAAAATGGTAGCACGAGAACCTGACAAATACTACCGCCTTCTATAGAACTACCATTTAAAGCTTATATGAGCTGAGATGCGTGCTGCCTAAGATTACAATATCATCTAAGACCTATAAGCTTGTGAGGCGCTTGCTGATAATATACGCTAAGAGATTAAAGACGACCTCCGTGCGTCTAAATACGACGTCCAATGATTAAAGAAGGCCGAGATTACACTTATTGCTACGGTTACTGAGAGAGAGGGTATAATCAAATACCTATAATCTTAGCTTAATGAGCATATTTGTAACGATACTAGATACCTCTCTACTGTATATAATGCCACCTAAGTCTCTACGCCCCCGGCAACCTCACCTACTTGACGCTTAATGGAAGGTCAGCGCTGAGTAGCTTTACCTAACGGGAACCCCTACTATAGTAGCGGCGATAATGAAAGCTATAATGATTGAACCTAAACTACCACTATAGGGTCTAATACACGCTACCCTAATCCCCTAATCTTTAAGGGTGACCGCAAGGAATACAGCTACTGGAAGATGTAAACCCGCGAGAAACTGGCCTAGAGCGCCTGCCTTTTCCCTATAGAAGATACCAAGATTGGCTACATTATTGGACGAACGAAGGGCATTCTGTTTAATAGGCTTTTCGCTTAATAGGAGACTAGCAGTCCCTAGAAGTGGCAGTCCCACTAGGAAGTCCTTGATGACCTTAACTAAATGTACCGTGACTATAACCTAGTGGCCACTAGTCGAGCTAAACTACGCGCCCTAAAGATGAGTCCTACTAAATCATTTGACGAGTTCTATGTTAAATTCTAGGAATACACCGGAGTCCTTGCCTGAGACGACGCTGAAGACCAGGAAGATCTCCTTGAAAAAGTCACTTATTGCTTTAGTTACGCAGCCGCCAGCCACAACTATAACGATGTTTACGATATGGTAGCAGCCCTATAGAAGATTAAACGACGGCTGAACTAGATTACTACTGCAAACCCCTGCCCAAAGACCTCCCTATAGAAGCCCTCCGGACCTACTAAACTACTAACGCCTACTACCCTAAGTAATACCACTAGTCCTAATATTGACCTCTCTATACCAGCCTTCCTAAAGAAGCTACTAGACGGAGAGCACAAGCTACTCCGGAAGCTAAGGCGTTGCTATAGATGCTGTTAAGAAGGCTGTTATAGCTATAGCCTAAACTGCCTAATGGCTAGGTTTAGCAGCCGCTGTTAAACACCTAACCCTATGCCCCGGACACCAAATATGTCGCTATACGCCGCTACCGCACAAGACGAAGATGCAGCAATAGTAGTAGAATTAGACGCGGAAGCGGAAAACGCAAAGTCCTAGCCCTAAGTCGCAGGTTAGGACACTCTAACGATAGAGGGATCTATATATTGGCTTGCTTAATAGATAGCTTAGTAAGAATGGAAGGATAGAAGCAAATAGTCTTACCTATAGAGGGAACTACCGCTAAGAAACAATATAAAACCCGTTCTATAATTGACTGCGGAGCTACTAATAAATTTGTAGATACCTAATTTGTGCGTACTTATAACCTACCTACCTTACCCCTCGCCAAAGCCCGCGCCCTATAACTCGCTGACGGTAGTTGTACTGCATAAAAGATTACCTATATGGTATAACTCTACCTAAATATAAACGGACACTAGGAGGAGCTCTGGGCCTATATTATACCACTTGTGAACTACCCTATTATCCTTGGAATGAACTGGCTCGAATAATATAACCCCATTATTGACTGGCAAAAGAGAGAAGTAACCTTTAACTCTAAATACTGCAGAGAGACTTGCCTAGGGTATGGCCTAGCCGCCTCTATCTACTCCCTAGGATATCAACCTAGGGAAACCCTTATTACCCCACCTACGACTAACTGCTACTACGTAAGCGCCGCGGCCTTCTACTGCATAGTACGTAGGAAAGGCTGGACCGTTGCCGCAGCCTCCTAATTACGACTATATAAGCTTGATAAAGATTAGGACTATGTCCTCTACAGTAATAGGATAGACATAGTCAACCTCCTAGAAAATAATGCCCCCGTAGAACTCTATGGACTTTCACCCTTAGACTTTAAGAAGTTTATAAAGCTTAAAAAAGGACTTACTAATGAGGAACTCCGCAAGCTCCTCCCTAAGAGATACCATGACTTTATTAACGTATGCTTATAAAAGAGCGTAGATATACTCCCCCTATATTAACCTGACGACTATGCCATTAATATTAAATAAGGAAAAATGCTGCCCTATAAGAGACCCTACCTAATGTTAAAAGACGAACTCCTAGTTGTTAAAAAGTATATTGACGAGCACCTTGACAAAGGGTTTATTTGTCCTAGTATGTCCCTAGCAGCCGCCCCTATCCTCCTTACTAAAAAGCTAGGAGGAGGTATTTGATTCTGCGTTGACTATAGAGGACTTAACGCTATTACGATTAAGAACCGATACCCTGTACCGCTTATACGCGAGACCCTTAAACGGCTTAGCTAAGCCAAAATCTATACTAAACTCGATATTATCGCCGCCTTTAACCGCCTCTGAATACAGGAAGGTAATAAATGGAAAACCGTATTCGTATTGCGCTTTAGCTAATTTGAATATACCGTCATGCCTTTTAGCGTATGTAACGGCCTAGGCAGCTTCTAAAGCTACATTAATAATGCCTTATGGGATTACCTTGACGACTTCTGCTCCGCGTACCTAGATGATATACTTATTTACAGTAACGACCCTTTTAAGTATACTGAGCACGTTTAAAAGGTCCTACAGCGCCTTAGAGATGTAGGACTTTATATTAATTTAAAGAAGTGCGAATTCTTAGTTATAGAAGTAAAATACCTTAGACTAATTGTTACTACTAAGGGTGTCTGTATAGACCCTAAAAAAGTATGTATAATTACCAGATGGCAAACCCCTACCTGTATTAAGGACGTATAAGCCTTCCTTGGTTTCGCCAACTTCTATCAAAAATTTATATACAACTTCTTGGGTGTTGTAGCACTACTTATAGTAATGATGCGAACAAAGGGCCTTTCCGTAAAAGGAAGAAAAATATATCTACGTTTTATCTGGACGCCTAAATGCGAAAAGGCGTTCTAAGACCTAAAAGATGTGTTTACCAAAGCACTTATCCTAGCTTACTTTATACTAGGATGATAACTCTACCTTAAGACTGACTCCTTAGACTATGTTAACGCGGGCGTCCTCTCCTAAATGGGTAATAACGGTCTTCTCTACCTAGTCGCATTCTACTCGTCTAAGCTTATACTATAAGAATGTAACTATGAGATCTATGATAAGGAACTCCTCGCAATTGTATAAGTGTTTGAGGAATTCCGACCGGAACTCTCCTTAGCAGAACCTGACTAGCTAACTAAGGTCCTTACAGATCATCGCAACTTTGAGTACTTTATGACTACGAAATAACTAAACTGACGCTAAGTACGTTGGAACGAGTTCCTCTCTGGTTTTAACTTTAAAATTGTATATAGGCTAGGAGTATAAGGTACTAAGCCTAATAGCCTAATACGCCGTTTGCAAGACCTTTTTTAGTTAGAAGATAACCCTTATAATTAATTCCAACGACAAATAATCCTAAAAGTATGAAACTTAGCCCTAGGTATACTACCTAAGACAGAACTAACCGCCCCTTAGCTTTATACTATAGAACTAGAGTTACCCCCTGAAATTAATAAACTTATTACTATAGCATATAACACCCCTGTTAACCTATTACTGCATTAACTAATTGCCGCAAAGATTGCCGGCACCTGTATACTGCCTACTAACCTCCGAAGCTTAGGCTAGATTGATATAACAGCCTTAGAAGTAAAAGAGAACAGGCTCTATTATAGAGGCCGTCTATTTATCCCTGACTTAGAAGACCTGCAATAGTAACTAATCTAAATGGCCTACGACCTCCGATCAAGCGGCTACCCAGGTAAAGGAGGAACCTATAAGCTTTTTAGCCGATACTACTTCTGGCCTAAAATAATAGACTTAGTTAAATGCTTTATAAGTGCCTGCTATGGCTGTAAACGTGCTAAAGTATTTTATATAAAGTACCAAGGACTGCTACACCCTCTACTAGTACTTATACGACGATGGGCAGATATCGCTATAGATTTCGTTGTTGACCTACCGCCTTGTAAACGACATGGCCGAACCTATAAGAACATCCTTATGATAATATGCCGACTTATAAAAGAACGCCACTACGTCCCAACCAAAGGCGTAGCCGTAAGTAATGTTGCCGACGCCTTTCTCCGCGAAGTCTACTGACTATATGGGTTACCCAACTCTATTACGTCTAACTAAGGCACGCAATTTGACTCTGATGTATAGAGGCGGATCTGCCAACGCCTTGGCATCTCCGTTAAGATGTCTATATCCTTTTACTACGAAACTGCGGGACAACCGGAAAACGCTAACGCTAGTATAAAGGCGTACTTACGATAGGTAGTTGCCTATAGTTAGGACAACTGGGTAGACCACCTTTTGCTAGGTGAATTTGTAGCAAATAACTACGTTTTAGCCACTATAGGACTTACCCCGTTCTTTGCGAATAAAGGATATTACCTATAATCTAGTATAGAGCCACCAGAGCCTATTAATAAGAAACTACTATATAGAAAACGCCTTAAGATGCTACTTGCCGATTAATATACAGACCGTATAAAAGACCTACTCGACTACTGCAAAGGAGAGATGGCCTGGGCCTAAGCGAAACAAGCTTACTTTGCTGACCGCCACAAAACACCACCACCTGAGATGCGTGTTGGCGACTGGGTATGGTTAGATGCACGCAATATCTCTATATAGAGACCTATGAAGTTATTTGATTACAAGAACCTTGGCCCCTACCAGATTAAACGAGTTATTGATAGAGGAGCTGTATATGAACTAGAGCTCCCGCCTGCCTTAGCTACCCGCGGGATATGGCCCGTGTTTCACCTATGGCTACTATACCTTTACTAGCCTAACCCTCTACTAGGACAAATATAGCCTAAACCCCTACCGGTACTAATCTGAGATGAGAACGAAGACAAGAACTACAAGGAGTGGACTATTGAACAAATTATCAACTCCAAATACTTTGGTAAAGGCAGAGGACGGCGGCTCTACTATAAAGCTACCTACACAGGATTTGACATAGATTAGCTGGAATGGCAACTATAGGAAGATTTTGAAAACGTAAAAGATCTAATTAGTGATTTCCACTACGCAAACCTATAGAAACTAGGCCTAAGCAGAGATTTTGTACCTAATCCCCTATGGGAGCCGTCACAGCTAAATCGTTGTATATTACCATCACGTGACTACTCTGATGAGATGTTAAGGAACTTTAACCGCTGGTCAAAGTTGTCTAATTGGTTAGATTCTAGACGCTAAGGAGAAGCCAACTAATTAGGATTTTCCATCCCTGGGATGGAAAATCGCTATTGGCTCGCTTGCTACTAGCGCCTTGGTAATACCCTTGCACCTTACTAAGTCCCTAACAGCCTCCTTCCCCTCTATAGCCTAGTACCTTCGCATAGTAGCAACCTATAAGCTTTAAGTTAGAAGCACCTATACGAGCCCATTACACCTGTAACGATATTCCTTCTTCTAGATACCCTAAGCATTTCCCCCTATATGTATATAGCAACTATAGCGTCGCCGGAGCTCCGCCTTAATAGGAGGGGGGGTAGTGTCACGGAACCCAACTATAGGGGCCTCTATAGGAGAACCCCGTGCTCTTGTGTATACCTTGCGTATAGCTTATGTCAGCTACGCGAGGGTATATTACCTCCTTACGCCCTTGACCCTTACGATCGATCGCGTAACGTCTTGTAGACTCCCCGAATATATACGCTTTGTAGCCATTGCCCGCGTTCCGTAACATTATTATAACAGTAAAATACCCTAAAAACTTTATATATCTATTAATAGTTACTAGAATAGCGTTAGCAACCTCTCCTATTCTTATTTTAGTAGGGGGTAAGCCTATTATAAAATCTATTATTAATTCTAATATAGGTCCTTGCGGAATAAAAAGCACTAATAACTCGCTATAAAGGTAATACCTAGATGTCTATACCCTTTGGCACGTATTATATCTTAATATATAGTCCTTAACTTCTTTAGACATTCTATCCCAAAAGTATTTCCTTTAAACAGCCTTAAGGGTTCTATTAGCACTATAGTTACCCCTAAAAGAGTTATTATAGAAGACCTTTAGAATTTTATCTTAAACCACTTAGTCCTTTAAAATATATATAGTACCCTTAAAGCGTAATAAACCCTTTTAGTCTTGCTATTATAGCTTCTTAGTAACTCTAGCCAAGTTAGTCTCTACTATACCTTTCTACTCTTATGAAATTTGTGTAGAGGGGTTTATTGATTAAATAGGTTGATTAATTAATGATCTTGACTTAATTGTTAATTAATGTCGATAATATCTTGACCTAGGGCCCCTGGGGCTCTGAAGAGATTTACAATGCACATGCCCCGTGCACGTAACTTGTGCACGTGTCCCACGCCTTAGAGAATATAGATTATCTAATACACCCCCTTAGCTTTGAGCTCTTTGAGGTTAAAGCTAGCCACCTTCTTGTGTCCGTTAATGAGTTAATTGAACCGTAATCTTATCTGAATCCTTTTGTCTTGCTCTAATACCGTTCCTTAGGTCCTTTAGTTGCTTTTTCTTATCTAGCTGCTTCTTGATATCCACTATCCCGATTATATTAACGAAACTTTAAAACCTCTGCTTGGGTAGGGCCTTTATAAGTCCATTAGCAATTATCTCCTTTGTTACTGTCTATTAAAATTATACTTGTCTTATTGCGTATTCCTAACGTAGCTAGTATTAATAGATGTCAACGTATTAGAGCTTTATAATTAGCTTTACCGTGTCTTCTATAATTAGTTGGAGCGTCTGGGTGTTATTATATTTAATAATTAAGGGCTTGTTTAGGCGTAACGTTATTACTTTAAATAGCCTGCTGGTAAAGATAGCTTCCTTTACTATTTATAATAGGGCTAATAACTCGGCTTCTATGCTTGATGTTATAACTATACCCTGCTTGTTTGCTCTCTAGGCGATTGGCCCCCTAAATAGCTTTATAATGTATCCTTGCGAGCTCTTTCTGTTGACGGAGTTATCCGCGAATAATGCATTGCTGGCATAGATAAATGATTGCGCTTTACCTCTACCATCTCTTCCATCGTCTTGTCCTTTGTCGTGTATTCCTTTGTCTTTCCCTCTACCATTTATTCCTTCCTTATTTCCTTTATAGCAGATTGCTCTGCTTCTCGTGCTATATAGGTATTGGATGACTCTATCTACCGCTTAATAATGCTCTTAGCTTAGGTCCTGATTGAACCTTACCAGCCTTAATACTGTAAACGCAATATCTGGACGCGTTATAGTGGCTGCATAGAGTACTAAACCCAATTTTCTCTAATATAGCATTGTAGAGGCTGGTAGGGATATAGGGCGGACTAATAGGTCTATATTAGGGGACGGACGCGTCAGACGGATTAATTAGTGATTAGTAGGGAGGAGTTCCGATTCTGCTATAGGAGTGTCTAGAAGACGCCCTTTAAGATCTATCTTATACTGGTTAGCTATCTTTTTAATATAGGCTTTCTAGGATAGCTACAGGAGCCTCTGGCTATAATTATATAGCATATGGATTCCTAGGAACTATTTTAGCTCGCCAAGGGTACTTATCTGGTATTCCTTACTTAGCTCCTTAATTGCTTCTTAAGCTTTCTTCTTATCTGTCTTTCGGTAGCAGAAGACAATATCGTTAATATAGAAGAAGACGACTATTCCACCTTTTAGCATGATATACGGCTCCTAAGGTACCTCTTTAAAACCCAATTCGTTTAATAAGCTCGTGAGATTCTTCTGCTATAATAGTGGTAATTGTTGTAGTCTATATAGGGCTTTTCTTAAGCGCAGTACTTTGTCTGTCTTTCCTTTATTGAACCCTGGTGGTAGCTTTATGTATACAACCTCGTCAAGATCGCAATAGATAAACGCATTAACTGTATCTATCTGTGTCGTCTCCAGGTCGAATTTTGCGGTGATCGCTATAAGTATTTAGAAGGTTGTACTAGCTAATATAGTAGCTCTCGTAGGTAGGTCTCCTAGGGCCTATTAATTTCCGTAGACTACTAATCGTGCCTTGCATTTCTGGAGAAATCTATACTTGTCTGTTTTGTAGATGAATACCTATATTAAGCTAAGAACCTGCTGTCCCTTTGCGTGCTTCTTATCTGTTTTTTAAAACGACCTTATTTGATAATAGGATTGGAGGTAAGCTCGTTAAGCTTCTTAGAACTAATTTTAAAGAGGATATATATTAAGGTTGCGGATCGACTAAGGTGGCGGAGGTAAGTTCTTCCTATGTAATCTAATATTGCGTGTTCTGCCTGATTTTAGCTTGCTGTCGTTAAGTTAACTATTAAGGTTGAACTTCCTTCCTGCTAAGAAGGCGCTGTAATAGGCTGACGTGATCCTTTTAGTAATAAAGTCTTTAAACCTGCTATTATAGGCTTCCTTGAATAAGTCCTTGATAGAGTTGTTAAACACCCCTTAAGTGTAAAACCTATCTCCTACTTAGCTAATGATGTCCTGATCAGTACCTTATATATCTAACTTTGTAGGATACTTAACGTGAAAGGTATATGGAGATTCTTCGTCTTCTTCTATTAGAGGTAGTGTATAATACGCATTTTCAAGAGCTCTTGTAAGCTTAAGATCTGCTAACTTATTAAAGGTTTAAACTGGCTTATTAACGTCGTCATCTTCCTCTTATATTGACGGTTTAAATACTTCTTTATTGTCTTCCAGAAGGACCTTATTCTTAGTTAGGGTATTAGGGAGTTAAATCTTCTTAATTAGCGTATCTAACTCAGCGTATAGGTCCTTTAAGATGTCCGTTTACTTGCCGTCAAAGAATGTCTTCTTGTCAAAGATAACATCCCTAGTAGAGATAATGATACCTTTATATAGGATCCAGATCCTATAGATATTAGTAGAGTTATAGCTAATAAGGTAGCTGATATGGGCTCGCGGATCTAGCTTACTTAGCCTTTTCTTCTTTAGCTGGGCGTTTAACGTTATCGCATACGCCCTATAGCCGTAGGCTTTTAGGTGCGCTAGTTACGGCTTTCTTAACCTATTAGCTAGAAAGGTATAGAACCTCTTATAGGGCAATTTCCAACCATTGCTTTCCCGTGGCGTTCGATCTCGAAGGTAGACTATATAGTTAACTATCTCTTTCTATAGATCGTGTGGTAGATTGGTAGCAATTCTTATTATATGTACTCTTTTAATAATCACACCCCCTAAGCGTTCGGCGGTACCATTTTGAGCTTAGGTATAAGACGCTAAAGGCTTAAATATAATCCCTTAGGTCCGTAGCCATTTAAGGGTTCTTCTTTTCTTTAGCTCGTTGTCTAATCTAATGGTGTTAACCTTAAGGTTATGCCTCAGACGAATCCATTAGATAAAATCTTTAAGCACTTATAGTGTCTTCTTCTCTTTGCTATGCGTTGTTATAAAATATGGGAAGGTTCTCCCTAAGAAGGTATTATAGATAAATATAACTCGTATAAATCTAGTATACGCTTCTATAAGGTTAGTCCAGTTAATATAAAGGTTAAGATAAGGTTTATTGATATTCTATTCTAAGAACCTTCTTAAGACCTAACGCTTAATTTTAGTAAGACTGCAATGTTAACATTCTATTATCTTTGGGCCTTGAAGCTTAACTCCTAGGGCGTTAAGACCTAAATAATAAAGGCTTATAGGTCCTAGATAACCTAGACGCAAATGCTATAAATACGCATTACCTTTTAAATCTAAATAAGCGTCTCTTAATGATGCTCTGCGCTTCTATTAGCGGTGTAGTAGTCGGCTTATATTAAATGCTAATTAACTTCCTGGTTGGACGTATTTAATAGTCTATTATCTATAACATTCTTTTATTTAATATAGGATCGTGTTATCCTTTTAAACTAGAAGATTGTTGTCTCCTTTATTATCCTAGTAGAACCCTTGTTTTTAAAGCAGACAGAATGACACTAGATTTATATTAAAGTCCGTATAAAAGGTAATGTCCTTAAGATGTAGGGTTCCCTTGCTCTTGTCTAGTTTTATAATTTGGACAGTGATATTGCCGTAGCCTAGTATAGGCACTTTTAAGCTGCCGGCAGTGACATATTTATGTCTTAGAGCTTTCCTGAAATTGTAAAAATAAGAAAGGTTATTAAAGATATAGAGAGTGGTTCCTAAGTTAAGAATAGTTAATAGCTTTAATGGATGGGTTTAACCAGTATAATATAATTCTAGGAATATTATATTAGCTTCTCCCTTAATTTTAACTTCCTGGCTCTTGTCCTGTTATTATTAGGCCTTATCTTCTTATTTTTTAAGTCTGATCTTTGTAACTTGGTTAGTAAGATTTTTATTCTTTTCTACCTTCTTTAGTGCCCTATTAATGCGCGTATCTCCTATTATGACTCCTATAGGTCTCTTGTCTTTAAATAAACACTAATAGTCCCGTAGGGAGTGTCCTTATATTCCGCACGCTAAGCACTCGGGCGTTGGCTTCTTATAGGACGTCTCCTTATCCACTAGTGTCCCGGCTTTCTTTAAGCGTCTATTGCGTGCTAAGGCCTTTCCTCTTTATGAACCTTTAGTAGTATTAGAGTGATCCTTAGTGGCTTACTCTGTGAAGTCTGTATTAAAGGTACTGCCTCTTATAGTAGTATTGGCTTTCTTTAAGGGTGTTTTAAGTCCTTCTTGCAGCTCCTTTACTACTCTGTGGTATTTAGAAGATCTCGACTTCTAAGGGTTATTTAACTCGGTAGTGTACTTTATACAGTAGGCGTTGCTAAAAGGTTAAATAACTTCTGCCAAAATTTAAAGCCAGATACTATTAGATATTTAAGGGATCTTATACTTCTCTCCTAGGGATATTACGTGTTCCCATTAATCTAGCTATTAGTTTAATTTTGACAACTATTTAAACCCCTTAAGGGCTTTTATATACTGGTATTATACCTTCTTCCTAATAAATAATAAGGTAGGTTCTGTGTTCTCCTTTAGCCAAGATAGCCATTCTTTGACTATTAAGGAAGGGTTAAGCAGTAGCTTCTTCTAAATTAATACTATAGATGTGATCTAGGTGTAAATCTATTAAAGATAATCTTCCTGTTTTAGGAAATACTTTATATCCTAGTTATAGTATTATCTGCTGTTCTTGTACGCTTTCTGTTAATTTGTTAAGAGCTGTATATACAAGGTTATATTCTTATTGAAATCTATAACCTTTAGAAGAGGTGGTTTTTTAAGTAGACCTTCTTAAGGTGCTTCTATAGCTGGGTTAACATGGGCCCAAATTTGCTGATCTATGAGGGCTTATAGTTGCCAGATCTATTACTCCCAGTCTTCTAGTTTATTGAGGATGATTATGGTTAACGAACTTAATATTAGTGGAGTCATTTTAACTAATAGGCAAAGGAGGATTTAAGATGGTATTTTTGTCATTAGGATTGTCCTTGTTATTAGGGTCGTCCTGTGACGATTAAGGTAGGATTTCTCGTGGAATCTTGTGGAATCTCGTGGAATCTTATGGAAGGTTGTGGAAGGTTCGTGTTAGAATTGTCCTGCGATACTTGAGGTAGGATTTCTGTCAGAGTCTGCGTTCTGACGATGAGGTGTTAGAGTTTAATAATGAGGTAGAATTTCTTTAAATGATTGAGTAATAGCTGAATAGCTTCTTGAGTCGGTGGACCGGGCTTATAACTGTTACGAAATTCGTGTAGAGGGGTTTATTAATTAAATGGGTTGATTGATTGATGATCTTGACTTGATTGTTGATTGATGTTGATAATGTCTTGACCTAGGGCCCCTGGGGCTTTGAAGAGATTTACAATGCACGTGCCCTGTATACGTGACTCGTGTACGTGTCCCACGCCTTAGAGAATATAGATTATCTGACATCTACCTCTCCCTAGTAATAAAGGCGTCCCTCTATTACGCTTAAAGAAGAAGATCTAGAAAGGTTTTATATAGATTACTTATTTTTATTTCGCCTGCCGCCATTATAAACCCTAGGCGTAGTATAAGATATTTTAAACTATTAGTGCTAGCAAATTCTCCTACTATTATATAGTATGCTATGCTATAGATAAGCATCTTGCCTATCCCCTCTAAATCCAAAAACTCGCAGCTAATACGCTGTTAAGTTAAAGGTGCTATAACACCTCTAGTATATTCTATAGAATTCTTGCTAATTCTAGGGTACGCCAACTTTATAATATTTGCTTAGTCTATAACTGTCGGTATTACCCGGGGGGTACTGTAATTGCAATAAGTAGTTTTAGTTCTTGGTTTATTTGTGTCTATCTTGTCTACCAAAAGAGAAAGAAAGGGGTAGTAAAGGTCGGGCTATCTATTGGGCCGTGGGTGGTTAGGTAACCTATGCTATGCTATACGGCCCCTACTATATATGCTCTACGCGTAATGCAATTTACAACCTCTACTTATATAGACACTGGCGACATTTATAAAAAGAAAGAAGGTAAGAAAGTATAAAGAAGTATATATTGGGAACTTGGTTACTAGGTTAATAGGTGCTTGGGGCAGGAATTGCGGATGTCTTAGGTATTGCGAATATTACGGATATTATAGACGTTGCGGATATTGTTATGGATATTGCAGATATTGCGGATATTGTGAACATTGCGGATATCGCGGTAGAAACAGGTAAGTGCGTATAAGGTGTTACCGGGGTGTCCTGTAATAAAGCGTAGTTGAAGTTAGAACCAAAGGTGTAACAACTTTGGAAGGTATAATAGTTATAAAGCTGTTACAGACCATAGGGGAAAATAGGTAGAAGGGCTAAGTCCTATCTATTATTGTTGAAATAACAGTTAAGGAAGTTGATATTAACAGTGAGGTTCTCTATATTAACGTCATCATTGTTATTATTACAGAAGTAGGTGGTGCTCTTGCCCTTATTATTACTCCTTGCTATACTAGGTTCTATACCACCAGGTTCTATGCTACTAGTAAGGCTATAGACAAAGGCATTGTTGTTTATAGACGTAACTATATTCTTAGCGGTTTTAATTGGTATTGGCCTATTTAAAGTTATAAAGTGCTTAACACCATAGTCATTATAGAAGAAATTGCTGCTAGTGGTAGTTGGAATTGTATCCTTGTTAAAATTATTAATATTATTGTCTATAAGGTATTGGTGGATATGTCTTTTAAATCCTTCTCTTGCTTTATTACGTTCTTCTTTAGTGTGTCTAGTTAACTAACAGTCTCCTTTCTTACACACAAAGCACGTCCTGGTGTTGTTATTGCCGTAACGGTTATTTAATGAACTTGGTCGAGACGTTAATTAGTGGTAGCGACGGTCAGCAAAGAATACGTCGGCAGGCTGTTCTATAGGCTATAAGAACACATTGGCGGGTTGTCCTATAGTACCATTAATCTTTCTGTAGGTGATAATTGACAATTGTAGGCTGTTTATAAGGCCGGTGAGTGTAGTAGGTGGGTTAGAGTAAGCTGCCTGGTAAGCAGCAACGTCTTGGCAAGCGACGATGAGCTTATTATGGAGGAAGTCGTCGTTGTGGAGGTTAGTGTTGAGACCATGCTATAAGTGACGGAGGTTGTTAAGTAATAGCTGTAGGCAGTCTTCTGTAGACTTGCCTTTGCTCTTTATTATTACCGTCTTAAGAGTTATAGTGTTCCACTTTGTTAGAACTCCACGCTTGTATTCTGGTCCTTTAAAGTAGTTGCGTATAGCGTTACAGATACTATTAAAAGTAGTATAGGTTGCCTTATTCTTGTAGTAGAAGTTAAGAGCAATACTATGTAGTATTGTCGGAAAGCCTTTAATCTTTGCCTCTTGCGGTATACCAACTCTGTTATAAAGGTTGTTGAAAATTATAAGCTTGCGGTTGAAGTTGTTATTCTCTCCGCTGTATTTGCTTTCCTCCGTGTATATCTTTACCAGGGTTGCTAAGTCTCTACTGTAGTTGACGGCGGCTGTAGCTTTTATAGAGGGAGCTGTGGCGTTTGTAGGGGGAGCCGTAACGTTTGTAGAGGGAGCCGTGACGTTCGTAGGCGAGGGAGGCTCGGCTGTAGGGGGGTCATTTGAGACAGCTGGGATTAGGGTAGATGACGTTGGAGTTAATAAGCGTGATTTAAGGTGATGGTTGATAACATACGAATTAAAGGGTCCTTCGTTGTCAATAAATAGCTTAATTTCTGCATCTGACTATTCCGTAGGGTCGTCCTCGTGGGCGACGTTGTATAGTGCTTATGGTACTAACTTGCTCTTCTTATTAAAGACCCATACTCTATTACGTCGGAGCAGTTGTTTGAGTCTTTTAATTGCAGACCTATTAGCGTCTTTAAATGTCTATACCTTAAAATTATTAAAGTCCTCTTAGTATAATTCCCATAGGCTTTTATCCTTAAAATTGTATTTAGTATACTCATTGATTTTAAAGTTAATATAGTTGGTAATATCTTCTGTAGTAATCTTATTGGTTAGGGTAATTCCGTTGCCCTAGCGCGGACGTTGGATTCCTGTGTCGGACATAACTGGCGTAGGTCGTGGTATAGGTAGGGGTACTGGCACTTAGTAAAGAGGTCATACTGGGTATTGATTTGCGTGATGGACGCGAACTGGACGAAGCCTTGGTAGGAGCCAGTTCTTTGAGTTCCCAGGGCCTTGGTAGGAAGGGTTCTCCTTAGCAAACGCGACGTGATCGATGGGCCTTGGTAGGAGCGATCGCGTGTTGTCTCTCTTTGTAATAACACTGGATTCTGATCTGTGATATTACTAATCAGTGTTAGTATCACCCAGGGGGTACTGTAATTGCAATAAGTAGTTCTGGTTCTTGGTTTATTCGTGTCTATCTTGTCTACTAAAAGAGAAAGAAAGGGGTAGTAAAGGTCGGGCTATCTATCGGGCCGTGGGTGGTTAGGTAACCTACGCTACGCCATATAGCCCCTACCGCATACGCTCTGCGCGTAATGCAATTTACAACCTCTACTTGTACAGACAATAACCTAGTCTATAACTATATCCTACGGCTCTATTATTATAGTGCTTCGCAGCTATATTACTAGGACCTCTACCCTACTATAGAATTCTATAGTTTTAGGGAAAGATTATTCTTTCTTCTTAAGCAAATTTTGCAATATAGGGATTATTTCCCCTATACTATCCTAGATCTTCTCTATCTTATAATCTAGACATCTTAATAACCTATTAGCTGGATTTATCTTTCCTAGGCGGTATATAATTTTAAAGTTATACTGTAATAGTACCTCTACCTATCTAGCTTGTTGACTGCTTAACACCTTTATAATTATAAAGTATTAACGTATTTCACGGGTGAGCTGGTCAAACGGGTAAGCTAATCACTTCAAAAACACACCAAAAAATGGAAAAATCACACTTTAATATCTTAACAACCACTTAATAATAAATTTTAATAATTTAAATT
>Ga0307507_10007376_pt1 | contig 16052 bp, 12 predicted proteins | sample 7_EM_MG_FD_207223 | JGI IMG/M metagenome (GOLD analysis project Ga0307507, IMG submission 207223) | Populus trichocarpa ectomycorrhiza microbial communities from riparian zone in the Pacific Northwest, United States - 7_EM | ecosystem: Host-associated > Plants > Roots > Unclassified | place... | reverse complement strand
CTATCAGGTTATTACAATCTCATAACTTAAGATGTAGATTTGGTGGGTTAACACAATCTCATGATTTAAGATATAAGTTTGACGAGTTAACCCGGACTGACTTGCTCTTTAATCCCTAGATTACATGTCTATCATGCTGCTCTAGTTGACTTACACTAGTTATTTTATTTTATTTTTACTCTATTTCAACCTTTCATATTTAATTGGCTGAAAATTAAATAATATTGATTTTTTTCTCTCGGATAAAAGATTTTTTCCCAAATTATCATGGTTGTATTTTTTAAAAAAATAATTGTTTGTTTGTTATGATTATTTTTTTTTTCTCAGTCTAATTCAAATAAAATCAACTTATTTGACTGGTCAAGTTATTAAAATTTTTTATTTATTTAAAACTTTCTCATGACATCTAAATATTTTATAAAAAAAAAGTGCGAGGCCGCAGCAGCATAATATGGCCCATCTTTTTTTTTTTCTCTTCTCTTTAAATATTATCGTGGTCTTTAGAGGACAGAGAGAGTATACTAAAAAAAAATTATGTTTCCATATAACTGTAGATTTATCTTTAGAAAGTCGTGCAATCAAATCTTAACCATTGATTTAAATATTTAGTAAACTAATGAACGTGGTCCAGTTTGAGAGTATAAAAGGTATCGAATCTCATACCTTAAAATAACAGCCCTTTACCAGCAAGCCCACAACATCTAATAAGATGAGGCCGAGACCTAATTTGTACTCCGGAGACGATGAAGACAGATAAAAAATAAGTTTTTAATTCTTTCTTGTAAATAGTTTTTTTTTTTTTTATAGAGGGTGTTTGGCAGTGTGGTAGCGGTTGCTTTTCAAATAACTTTTTATGTCAAAATGCATGCCAATAATTTTTTTTATTTTAAAAAAATTATTTTTGACATCAGCACATCAAAACAATCCAAAACATACAAACCATATTAAATTTTAGTAAAAAAAAAAATACTTTTTGAAAACATGATTTTCACATCGTTTCCAAACATGTTCTAAATAAAATGAAGGAACACAGAGGATCAAAATGACGATAAAACCAACTTAAATTTTGTTTTGACAAATATCCCTCTGCAAACTTTCTTTTATTTTATTAATTTAAGAATATGTGTTATCTCTTGCACACACATCAATTTTTCTCCTACTCTTTATGATTTTTCCTGGACAATTCTATTATATATAAAGTATGAATTTAAATGTGTTTCTTAATTGCACTGCAAAAGACTGTACAAATATGGTATGAACAGATTGGGATATCAAAAGAATCATGTCTGCTTCTTCTTCTTCCCTGCAAGAATTGGCTGGATCTCCAAGTGCCTGTTGAAGGCCTCGTTGAAAAGAAAACGAGTCTGGAAGGATGATATGATTGGAAGCCATGCTAAAACTGCTACTGGTGCAAAAAGAACCACGCTCATTCCATAATCGTATGCGCTGGCAAGAACCCTAGTGAAATGCCACAATCCAGTCTCCTCAATCTTAGGCCTTGCAGCCTGTGCAATCTGACAGACCAAAATATGAGCACAGATGAACTAGGATAGATGTGTTTTCAAGAAGAAATTAGTGCTTACCAATATCAAGCCCCATCCAGTGGGTAAAAATGCTAGACAGCAGACAATCAAGTCCTTCATTGATAGGTCGCAAACGCTGGACAGAATAATGATAATAGCCAGAACAGCAATGAAGAGGAATGCTTTGAAAAGCCTGAAAGCTAGGTGGAAATTAGTACTGAACTGTTGCCTTCCCATATTCACAGCCTGCATAGCATCACGACATAATGTTAAAACTGAATTGGTAAGACTGCAATTTGAGCTGAGACCTTGGATATTCAAACCAGCTGCTGCTTCAGTTCTCAAGGGAACACTGAACTTTCCTACTGATCGAGTTAAGGAATATGTGGTTATTTAACTGCTGGAAACTAGTGGGAGATTTGAAGATCAATGTAACTTTTAGAAGGATGTTAACTAGGATTTCAAGCACATAACTGCATATTAATCATGTAGTATAGTTGAAATGCATGTATCCAAACCAGGGAACCAGAAACGCAAGTAAATAAATACAGGACAATTAGGGAATTATTTACCTTGACTAAGAGAAAAACTGCCAAAATCACAAACCATGACAGAATGTAAACTAGGACATTTTTGCTCTTTTGGGAGATGTCGAGGTGATACACCAGACCATACTGGTACATAAAGAACCGAGCAGAGAGAAGTATTTCAAACAGCCTAGCACCCAATCCTGAACCGCAAAGATGGGCCTGCTCATCATTCCACCATGACTGCCAACTTTTATCTTGCTGAATTCCTATACCACCTGGCAGCCTGATCCACTTATTCAAATTTTTCCAGTCATCTACTATCTTTTCCCAATCAAATCCAGCAGGATTAAACAGAAACGGTGCAAACAACCAAGTGATCGACATGAACCAAATGGAATAAGTGATTAAGACGTATGCCATGCTGCTCTGGTAGGACCGTCTAAACAAATCATAGACGATCAAAAGGAGTACTAGCTCAAATCCTTTAACAAAGTGGCTTCGTGAATATAATCTATAAATCTCAGTGAAGCTGGCATGGAATACCACCACCTTGCGCCCAGTTGGCCGGTACTTAGCACCCCCATGTAACATTGTTCGACCATAATAATGAATTTTTGTCCCAAGTGAGAAGGTGAAGAAAACAGCAGCTAGTTGCAATTGCATGAGGACAAAATCTTTGATGGCTGTGAGAAATCCTTTCTCAAGTCCTATCTCCATCACCATCGGCAAGCCAGTTAGAAGCCCAAGCTGGATAAATGATTGGGAGGCAAGAGCTGTTTCCAATGATTGTATGTTATGAACTCTAGCCTCAAGTAGGAATGCCTTTTGTAGACCGCTTAGGACAAGGTATAGCTGACCGTAGAGGAACACATAAATTCCAATTACTGAAATCTGTGGATTTTACATGTGGAGTTTGAGTCAATATATAATTATCAAACAAGGAGCAAACTGACTGGTATTACATATCAGAGATGGAGAGGGAAACACAAATAAAAATGTCTTCAGAGTAATAAGAGAACTTGTTAAATTTAACTTTAGAATAACTATCATCTGGTTCATGAATTAATTAGCAATGTAGCATACAACCCTAAAGACCATTTGAACTGGTAATAAATTAGCAAATCAAAAACAGCAAGGAATCATTCTTCTTCATAAGCTAACAACTTATATATGCATGAGGCTAGACAAGAAAAGGAAACTTGAGCAGTATTAATCCAGGAAATTCAGAACAAACTACAGTGGATAAGCATAATAATCTAAAGAATGCCCCCATGCACCTATACCAGCTTGTTTACTTGTGTAATTTTTTAACATAAAATCTATATGTGGGCACAGTTTTCCACGAAGATAAAAATATTTATGGTGACTTCACATCAATCTCATTAAATTTACTTCTTTCTTTGAATGTAGGATTATTTCAGGGTGCAAAAGAAATACCAGGTTACTGAAATAAAACCCAGTGGTTGTAAAGTAACAAGATAGCATCCGGAAAAAATCAAAACAGCGTCCAAGTCGGTGTATGTCACGGCTTATTGTTTGTTCACTGTTTCCATTTGCTACTTTGGCTTCAAACTTCGAGATTTGATTTAGACCTACGTCACGACCTTTTCCAACTTGCAGGTACTCATGGTAAGTTATGCATCCCCGTCTTAATATAGAATTGAATCCTGCAGATAATACACGAGTAGCTATGAATAATCACCCTTCACAGAGAGCAACTTGTGAAAGTACTGGTCCGTACCTGCATATATATCCTCACTTAAGTTTATTGTTTTTGATGCTTTGCTTATGCCACCCCTTGTGATGTGAAACAACCTGTCAAATACATCTGGGTGCCCATAGTGGAACCTTACCCTATGCAGAAGATGATGAACATTAAGAGAATAAATTAGTAAAGATTGACCACATGGGCAAAAATCACTTTTGTGCATAGAATTAAAAGGCCTCGAGAACAACTTGGAGAGGACAACTGAATGGAATTGCAAATATATGGAAAATGGATGAGCCTACAATGCAATGCAACATTATTAGCAGTTTGTTTTTACAGTTTTCCTCAATTTTCTGGATCTGATCTCTGATGAGTATGATAAACTGAGATTCATAACAAAGGATCCAAAAACAAGCTAACAGAAATAGGGAAACGGGTACCTGAGAGGATTTGCAAGAAGCCTTTGACCAATGGTGACAAAGCTAGCCTCTTGATATGACATGAACCAAGCTAGAGATGAGACACTGCAGTTTGGAAGATAATGTAAGATTCTCGACTCAAGATCTAAAATGATGGCATGACATCTAAATCGACAACATTCTTTCCTGTATATGGATGATTTTTTAAAACATCAGATGTTCAAAAAAAGTAATTTTCAGTAACAATCATATTTTGAAGATGTGAGGATTTCCTTTGACCTTATTTTATGACACTGAATTTATAGGAAAAATTAGAGCAAGATACATATTATGTATTAAAGAACTTATATGTGCAACAGAGTTCAGATTTGAAAGAACAGTAACTGCATATACCAACCTCATTAGTTAGAAAAAAAGAAAAAAGAAAATAGATTCTTTCGAAGGTTCAGGCAGGTAAGCAGGTTTTAGTTGTAATTCCCCAGCTCCATAAGTATACAAAGTAATGCATTTCAAAGTTTGTTTGAAGTAATGCAAAGTGTTTAAAGAACTGCTAATATCAGCATCCAGAATCCTTAGTTTAGTGTTGAAGACTATAAATTGAAGGCTATTCCTTAATGCTTGGGCTCCTCATTGAATTGCTTTTGTACTATGTAGAGCATCAAGCTATGTGTCCCAAACTGGTGAAGGTCAGACTGATTCTAGGTCTGTGGCCTCAAGAATGATTGCATGACAAGCTACCAGCGCATGAAGCAATTAAAAGATAAACTAGCTGGCATCTTTATAAATGGTTGTCTCGGTATTCTCTAGCTCTTGTTCTGATAGTAAATGAGTCTAGCTGTGAACTGAACCTCACTGTGGCTTTTAAAAGTATAAAGTTTCATCAATTTATGACTTTGGTCTTCTATAGGCACAGGATCTATTCGTTTAATTTATGGGAGAAATGGACTAACCTTCCAGTGAATATGTGTTCCCTCAAACCAAGTATAGTCGGAGGTCGCCGTCCTCGCTGCCGAAGAAATTCTTGTAAGAGGTTCCGCATTTTGAAAGCTTCTTCCAAGTAATTATCCTGCAAAAAGAGAGAACTTAAGTAAAAAATGCAAGATATGTGTATTTATAGGTACCAGTGGAAAACTGTACTTGGTTCATATCGATTGTTTGAAGAGCTTCACCACGTGTAAAGATTATGGCATGGTTTTGATTTTCTGGTTTCCCTTCTCCAATATTTGGTGGTCCAGGAAGTTTTATTCGATAAATTTCCTATAGAAAAACATACAACATATTCAGCCCAAATATGCTGCTGCGCATAAAAAACTTCACACACACGAACATAAACATGCTGATTTAGCTGCATGCATCTCTCTCTCTCGTGGGGGGGGTTGACAGCAAAAATTTTCAATAAGATAAATATAACAGCTAGGCTTAGAATTGGAAGGATGGACCTAGCTAATTAAAATATAATCACTAAGATACATCCCATATGCCAGATATGTGGTTCATTCAAACATCTGCTCTGTAAAATTCTAGCATCTAAAAAATGCGATAAACTGTATGTAATCTAAGCATGTGAATGAAAAGGCTAACTGTAGACTTTTTGCTTCTTTACTCAAAAGCATGAAAATTTATTATGGTCGTATCCTCTGATAGGACTTAACTCTTTTCAAGTTCATATTACGATAGCAAACTAAATAAAACCAAACACTCATCACTCTGCATGTCAAACGTAAAAAGATAGCTAAATTAATGAGACAGAACATAGTGAAAAACTGACTAGGTTCAGGCTCGTTGAAGCTCCCTGGGCAAGCAAAAAATTGTACTCCAACTTAAATGTCTAAATCTTACAGTTTAGCAAATTTGGCTCTCAAAAACTGTCTGAATCTTTAAACATCTTGAAAGTTTATTAAAATGTAAGCTTTTAAATCAACCTTCAGCTGTTCTTTTCTCTTAAGATGCTCAGTGCATTGTAAATTTTTCATAATCCTCGACTTAACATATTTCTCAAACCAAACGTTTCTATATTAATCCTCACAGCATGTTGTAATACAATCTGAATAAGTCACTACCTGATCAAGATCATCGACAGCTTTAACCAATATAGAAGAATAAACCTTCTGAGGTATATCTTCCACTATCTCTTCTTTCTCCTCAACATAAGCAACACGGACAGAGGGGTACCTTCAAGTGATAATTGTGTGGTCAAAATCAGATGAATTGATGCTTTCAGTTTGGGAATATTTAATTTGTTTTTTTGTAAAATAGTACCTTGTCATCAAGTCAAGTATGTCTTGTGCATGGGGATCTCCAGAGGACTTTTGTGATCCAAACATTTGAAATGAAATGACATAAGTGAATTTCAAGTCTGCTAGTGCATCTAACTGAGCAAATAATGTACGATTATTTTTCTCCGCACCGTCATAACCTTCAAGAATATCTGGATAAGCACAGCCAGATAATGGCGAAGACCATGTTAAGTAATACAATTTTCATACGTAGGAATCTGAAGTAATGCACTAATGATTTACTCCTTTTTGTAATAAGGACAAAGGTTATCAGATGCTATCTGCTAGAGTCTACATAGCGAACCTTCATTGTCAGCCATATCAAGAAATGCTTGAACTCTTAAGGCTTCTCTATAGTACATCATTCCTCTAACTGTTATAAGCAAAGAAAACAAAGCTGGAGGTTATATCGAAGTTAATTATATCCGCCACATTGAATCAATGGCCACAAACATTAATATTACTAAATCTTTCTATTCACCTGTTCTGCTCAATGTTTGACCACGGAAAGAAGCCCAATTTCTGAGCTCTTTTTCATCTTTTACTCCATCTGAATTTTCACATCCCATGCGTTCCAAGAAATTTTTCCACTCATCTAAGATAAACAACAGGATAGAGACATAATAAGAGTTGTTTTTGGACTAGTATGAAGAAACAAGTAAAAACAAAATAAAAAAGGAGTCCTTTCTCACCTGGATAAATCATCTGCATGTAAAATAAGATGGAAACCCCTTCCTTGCTTGAATGAAGTTCATCCATTGAATAAATAACATCTTCCTTGAAGTGTGGAGTTAAAACACTGGTAACCAGAATATTAATGTGAGAAAGTATACATGGGCTTAGAATCATTTCTCTATTAAACTCAAGATTCCACACCATGCTTCTTTAAGCATAATAATTTTTTTTTCATTTTAATGGGATAACTAGTACCATCTATATAAATGTTCAAGAAGTACTTTGTTGGATTTCCCCTTTGATCCATGCACATGTTCAAGATTCATTGTTTGTTAGGATATTCCAGGAATTGAAAGAATCGAATTACAAAACAATAATGAAAATTTTCAAGCAATGCAGATGAAAAGATATCATGTTATGTCTAATGTAGAGGTTATTATTTATTGAATCCTGAATTATTATGCAATGTATTATTACATCACAAACTCAAACTCAATTACGTTTCAGTGTCCTATCCTGGCAGCCGTGGTCTTCAAGCTGGGTAAAAGAGGGATTGCAATGAGTGGTCACTAGCATAAAACAGTGTTCAAATTTATTCTGCTGAGCAAAATAACCGAAAAAGATAAATTCATTTTAGATTGAAAATGAATTGGATTGAAGTAATAAACAAGAGTTCATCACCTTTAAAGAGGGCGGATTTTTTTTTATAAGAATATGTTGAAAATCTTAGGAAGAAGACCCATGTGGTCCACCTCAATTAATATCGCATTGAGCCTCTTAGTTCAATGGAATCAAGTTGATTTCTATAGCATTAGTAGTGCTGCAATGCAAGTCTCAATCCTCCTAAATACTCAACATATATCATCAGGTGACATAGAAACTTGAATGCCTGATCCAAATACAGATGATGAAAAATCAAAAGGCAAACAGAGAGAGCCTTGGCCAATAGAGAAGCAGGAAAACTGTCATGAACATAAGCAGAGGGTAAGAACTAAGAGCTTAACCTGAAAGATAGCATATTCCGCACATTAGGAGCAACGGGCATATCAGTGAAGAGTGAAGTAGCAAAGAATGAAATACGTCTCCGAGCCTCTAAGTTCGCAGGTATGTCCATTGCCTTGTCATTGACTGTAAGCAGCCAAAGGAAACGCCTGATCTGCCACTCAAAGTTTGAAACAACTTAGTAATATGTATGTGAGGTTTGCCAAAATGAATTGCATAGTAAGGCTGTTTCCTAAGCAATCATAAAAAAGGAAAAGATTCCTAAAACAGATAAAATACACCTGTTGCTTAATGCCCAATAACCATGGATTAAAAAAAGGTGAAAAAAAGAGTGCAAGTTCTTTGTCCCAGAAAGAAGCTCTTTTTGACAGTCCATAGAAATAACGAATGGTTGATAAAAGTTGCAGGGAATCAACTATTTTATTAAGTAGATATAAATACTTTTTGACATATATTTTCAACAGACTCAAGAGGAAAGAATGACACACTTTCTGTATCAAAAAGGGAAGGAGAAAATAGCATCACCTGTTCATTGAAAGTGCCACTATCTGGCAACGGAAAATGGATAGAATTCCTGTCAGTAGCTGATTCAAATAATTGTCGCTCAATTCTTCTGGAAAAATCAACTAAAATCTCTTCTGTCTGCTCAACATTCTGTTGGGAAGGGTAGATCAAATCCAATATTCTGTTCAAAATGAAAATGAAATGGAGTAAAGTGACGCATTAAGTTGATCTTAAAATTTGGATTAATCCCTAAAACAAGAGCCCCTGAGAAAACCTGACCTGGAACCATCTGTCATCATATCGTAGGTCACAAGCTCAAACATATCTTGGAGAACTTTCACAACATTACCTTTTTGATTTTCATTTCCCTCCAGCTTAAGAAATTGCAAAATATTGTATTTTAATAACCAGCAATGAGAAATAACTGCATAGTCAATCTTAACACTTTCATTCTCAATGGTTATAGTTACCAGAAGTTCAACCAGCTGAATACATTTTGCTTTTAAGGCTGGAAGCTCACTCATCTTGAAATCCTCAAGAAGACTTGACCTTTTCATGCTTTCTTCAATTTCATATAGTATGCTGGATACGACTCTGAAAACCGATGCAGGCAACACCACAAGGTCAGCAATAGTATTTAAAGGATACATATGAGAAGCAAGCAGAGGGAAGTAACTCGGCTTCCATATCAATCAAGAAAACACAAAAAAAAAACTATGCTATACAAAATTTGCCGGAACTCAAAAATCAATGTCTGGTTTTTTCATATTGAAGATTGCATTCAATCAAAAGCTGAATCTTCTGTACCTTTTCTCCAGATCGCCTACAATGAGCATTTCAAGGACATACTTGAGTGACTCGTAGCACTCCTTCACAGCACAATACATGTACTTGTCTTTTTTAATTTTTCTGAAAAGAATCTCATCCTTCCCCACAAAATCTCTTGCAATGCTCAGTGCTGTTGAAAACTAGTAAGAATAAAGAGCTTTGTTTATAGATGAATGATGCTATCAAAACAAAACTACGAAATTTTGAACACAGGTAACGAACCTTGTTTGCCAGGAGGAAAATAGGCCAACGAACCATGCCAGAAAATAACTCTGAAGACATAGGAATTGTCATCAAATCCATCTCCCTGTTGATGAAAACATGACCTATAAAATATTTCTTGGAGATAGAGGTGGAAAAAGAATAGTACTCCGACAAGTAAAATGTACCAGTTGCTTATCAAGTCCTCTAGCCGGAAAGTATTGATTATTTGGTTCCATACGAAAGCAAACTTGGCAACACCATTTGTTTCATTTTCAGAAACCTGAAAATAAAATCCAGTAAATTGTCATATTGAAAAAAAAGGAGATCCTCAATTAAGAAAGATATTCTAACATTAACAAATCCCATACCTTATGAAATCTCCGGAGAAAGAAATTTCTTCTTGTTTTCTGACCACTTTTTGCTGAAGGTGGGATCAAGCAGGCATTGAATGCAGAAGGCAAAGCGTGAAATCTACTTCTCAGCATCCCCAATGTTCGAATCTACAAATAATAGGAGAAATAAGAGCCAACCCCAATATTTGGCGAGAAAAAATTTTAGCTATAAACTCCACCAGGCTTACCTCACCAAGATGATTTAAAATGCCATAAAGTCCTCCAAAAATTGTGCAGAAAACAGAATACCAAATCTGTGTGTCCATGAAATACACCTGAGAAAATTGCAAAATAAGCAAATGTCAGGCATTATATGTTAGCTAGGGAAAGTACAATGATCCAAGAACTTCAATATCATTCATGCCTTGGTGACTGTACTGTATTTGTTTTAATATTTTGATTTTCCACTTTCATGGGTTAGCTTGAGGGAAAGATTTGTAACAGAATTGCATGAAACTAAAAAAGCATTGCCAAAATGAAAAAGAACATCAGAATCTTACAACTATAATTGGAGCCCATATAGCCACAAGTGCACCAACATTGCTTTTCACTGAAACAGAAGAAACTCACTTACTATATACATAAAGAAAGTGGTTAACTCTTAGAAGCTAAATGCAGAACGAAATGAAGTTTACCTTTTGGGAAAAGCTCATGCCAGTCATAATTTTGCACACCTATTTTCAAGATTAGTCTTGTTGGTCCAATGAGTGGTTTGATCTGCATATTTCCATTGATAGGAATAATCAGTATCTTAGCTTTTATTGGCACACCTCTCATCATGACAATAGTGAAATCATATTACAAGACTGCTAGATGAATTAAGCTTTCACAAAGAGCAGTGGCATGATATTACACATTTATAAGCAACCAATTATCATATTGAGTAAACATAAATGTTTCTCAAAATATTCTTTATGGCTCCTTCAATTGCAATTCCCAAGTGGAAAACTTTTATGAATCTGAAAGACCTATTTTGTATCAGTAGTTGGTACGAAAAATGAAGTCCTGTTTCTTAATCCAGAATCAGAAAAGAATAGTTGTACTAGCACATAGACTGGACATATAAACTTTAAGAGGAGTGATAAATTGTCTATTACAAATTTGAACAATAATGAGAAGATTATGTGGCCTCTTGGTATAATATTTTTGAATCGTGTTATAAGGACATAGAAGATGCAATGAAAGAAATAAACTAAGATCTTCTGTTTCACCAAAGACAGTAATATTCCAAGCAATCAAGACCAGAATAGTCCTTTGTATCAGAAAAGATTTGAGATTCAGTTGATAATAAATGCACATTTGGTTAATCAGGTCTTCTATATTTCATATTAACTTGCAATTTTTTTATTTTTTTTTGCACATACACATATGATTCTAGAGAATATAATTTACTTGCTACACATGTTGTTCTTGCAGACATTAAGACTGTTCCGAGTAAACATTAATTTTAGTGTTTAGACTTTAGTGTATATAGCTCATGTCCCCAAGTTTTCATCTCGTGCCAATGAGGCATAACAAAGTGCAGATTCCTTTCTAATGTACTGCATGTTTCTACCTCATTCAGCCTTGATGGCACAGTAAATAACTTTATAATATTACAATATCCATGTCATCTACAACAATCAGTCTGTTGTGCAAAATTAGAGTTCAAAACAGCCACTAGTTGTGGATTATGTATCACATATCGAATGATAATCATAGAAAAGGGAGAGAATTTTAGCACTTCTAACCTCATAAGTATAGCTGAATAAAAATTTGGTCAATAATACCAGCACCCAAAATACTGTATATCTGGTAAGTAAGAAAGAGTTTGTGTTTAGGGAAGAATAATGAAGGAAAAAAAAGGCTAATGAAAAGCTTCTAAAATGGGAAAATGAGATACTTGAGAACTGAAACTTGGGTTTCTTGCATCCCACGTCCAACATATGATCTTGGCTGCATGACAGAAACAGTAATTGTTGAATTATGGATACAATAATCTAATAATAAACAAAAAAAAAGGATAAATGTTAGGTTTATATGCTTCACATGGCATAAAAATAATAAGAACCAGAACTTGTATGAAATTAATTCTCAGTTAATTAGAGAGAAACAGAGTGGATTACAAATGAATTAAAATAAATAGCTCACAAACAAGAATAACACTTTATCCCTGTAGCATTTTTCTTAAATCCAAGGAAATAGTGCTTGTACAGTTGATGAAAAGTAATTGCTATTCATCAGTCATCACTATGGATATAGAGAAAGGCTCCGTCAACCTAGTGTTCCCCCACAAACAAATATGCGCATATGCAAAAGTTTGAATATTTATGCATGGACGACCACCACAAAGATCTGGTAGAGCAAATGTTTAAATCGCTAGTGTTTTCTTAGAATAGTGACGCTCTTTCTTCCATTTACAATCATGAAATGGTTTCACTTTACACCTGTACTTCTAAAAATGATGTAGTTGTTTAGAAGTTCAATTGTGCTCCTAGATTTTCAACATGAACACGTTGATCATGGATTCATGTTTTGTAGTATCACTTTAGAACTGAATGATCTTATGTTATGTATAATGCTATCAGTCATCCCATCGTAGAAAAAGGTTGACCATGTAAAGACAAGTTTCTCTCCACAGTTCATTTTAATATTTACTGTGGTTTTTAATTGCATGCCTTTAACATCTTGAAACTTGTAATCCCCAGTCAAGTTTAAAACACAGAATCAGAGTCAGTCTTACAATTGGCATTGGCTAATTACTGAAAATTTTAGGGAAAGCACATCACTTCAAGATAGAAAAACCATATGCTGAAGGAAATTAAAAACAAAAAGTACTTGATTAATCATACCTGTGTCCACCAGGAAAATATTTTGAATATCTGACAATTCGAGACCTCAATGTACTTGTGAATCGCAGGAACAAAAAATAGGACCATCTCAACTGCATTAGTCGTAAGGAAAATTGCAACTGCAACCATATAGGAAGAAAAACACAGCTCCCCTAGCCAGCTTCTATATTGTGTGGAATAACAAGTATACTTTCTCTTAGATTTAGCATAATATACAGGTAGAACAATAGTCCATATGACTGCAACTAACAGCTTCAGAACTTGTTTCCTTCTTGACAAAATATCCATCGTGAGTCTTGTTTTCCATGTAAAGACAATGTCAAGAATTGCTGCAACAAAAAAACATATATTTATGAATTTATTGATCTCTATCACTTCTTCAATATGATGAAGTTTGTGCAGGCATGTCATGAGAAGGGGTGGGGGTGACTAACACTGTTGAAACCCTGTATCTTCATGGTGTTAACAATACTCATAATAAACTAGTTGTTAGCACATAATAGTAACATACCTTGTACAAGTTTAAGAATAGCAGATGTAATGAAGATGCTCATGATGTCCTCAAATACTACTGCATCAAGCATTTCAAGTGGAGACCCCAAATCATGGCAAGCCATAATTATCATTGCCTGAAATGCAACAAAAATTACTATTAGACACGGCTAATTCATCATAGAATGGAACTAACCAACAAATCAGTTGTATGTTGTATTTGACCTGAAGGGATAGAATAAAAAAGCTCCACATTCTATCAAAGCTCCTAAAAATCTGCCAAAATGAGCGAATCTCCACAAAATTCTTCTTTCCCAGCCATTTTGGTTCATGTATTTCTTCAACTGTAGCCTGGTAGAAAAGAAAAGCAAGTTAGAAATTGGATTATCAAATGCCAGACGACAACCCAACTTCCCAAAACAATGTTGGAGATATCAAATTATTCTACTTTGCCAAAATTAGATGCTCATATAAAAGCCACAATATAGCAGAAGACAAGGTATCCTTCTCTCCTTATTCTCACTACTGATACAGGATGAGTTGCATCAAAGCTTATCTATCAAAAATTATATATGTTCCTGAATGCAGGCACTTTAATCCAAGAAGTAAAGGTTCAAAGCAATAAATTCAACAGATAAAGTTTGAGAGGATCACCCACAACACCCATATAAACACAAGATTCACCTCACTAAACCCTCTGATTAATGACTTAAAATGCGGAACGTTACTAGCTATCCAAGTGTAAATCAAAATGGGCTTTCCCTTTTCACAACATAAAATCATCAATTTATGTTGCAGAAATGAGAACTGAAGACATGGTAATCTATGTACGAGATTAACAACTATAGTTATAAGTGCATGTTAATGGCTCGAATGTAGTGCACTAGTGTCCCTTCACAAACTAGAAATAACAGAAGCTACATTTCAAATAGACAATAGACAAACAGAAGAACTGAAACTATTATTTGAAATCTGTTCAGTTTATAAATCAATAGCAATCTGGAAACAGAAAAAAAATGCTTAAATGACCGAGAGTGATAAAGTTTACCCCTGGTTCTTCATCCTCGTTTAATCCCATTTCTTCATCCTTGTTTTCTTCGCTCTTTCTCTTTTCTTCTACAATATTCTTACGTTTGGGTTTATTTAAAGACTCGAAACAAAAGAAATCATGATCCAGACGCATGGGCCAACCTATTTGGAAACAATCACGAGACCTGCAAAAATATTGTAGCCATAACAATGTATCCTCAAGATCTTAACTTTTTGAAGCTGACTGAAACATTAAGGATTCAATTCTCACCAGAAATACTCATTCAAATCATCGTAGTTTCTCCATGTAGAATGATCAGCTGTCCCATTTTTGCTTTTCAGAGTTTCCTTCAGTTTTTTTTTCTCTAGAAAATTAGCTTTTATATGGAAATATTTACCAAGATATAAAGAAAATAGGAATATACCTTATAGATAACCCTGTATATCGGGGTAACTACATTTCTAAGGAAAGACTCAGACCCTCCTTTGTATGCTGTTGTGAATTTCTTTCCAATTAACAGGTCATGCAATTCATCTGCCATCTGAAAGCAAACAAGAAAAGATCCACGCTTGTTCAATTATTAAGATCATCATATGAAACTAACATTCATAAACTTGATAGTATAACTAAAGATATTGTTCAAGAACACCAAGTTTTTCGAAGATGCCTTCCAGAAGAGCAGACAGTCATGATTCAATAGTCATTTAATATAAACTGAGTGTCAGTGCAAATTACCAAAACATTAAAAAACCAAGGTAAAAGTTCAGATGCTGCTTCTAGCACAAATTTTAGGGCTTTCAATCACTATCATAACATTTCCTACAGCTCTCTGTTCATTTCACCAATAAACATGATATGGGCTGCCGTCTTGCAGAATTGCATTTGCATAGAAGGTAGGACTGGAAATCATATATAAAACCTCGCAGAAACCACCAAACAGTTCCAAAAACCAAGGCCTAGCACTCCATTTCAGAATAAGAGTACACTTTTTGCTAGAGCAAGATTGACCTCAGGCATGTAGAGCTTTATCCACGTCATTAAAGAGCAGACACTAGACGAGCTGCAGGGAAATCATCTACAATTCCTATCCTATTAATGCAAGAATATTTAGCTGGATGAATGAGGAAAAAGGAATGTGTAAATCAGACACAAGTTAGATTCATAATGATCCATGCTCCAATGAAACCATTTAATTGCATCAAACAGAAACCAATACTGATGCATGTGCTCATTTTTTCAGTTGGGTTTACACTACTACATCTCATAAATCATATGGAAGAGCGTAGGACATGATATGTTAGATGTGGAAATTCTGGATAGTCCTTTGAACAACTCTTTATCCACATTAAAAAAGAACCAATACTGCTGCCATCTATGGAAAGTTAGATTTCCACAGAGCGCATGATTTAGACATGAAAGAGTTATTTGAACAATTGTACACAATTTACATCATACACAAGTTATTTGTGCTTGATGTTAACAGCAGGAAGTCAAACAATATTCTTTTTTTTCTTTTTTTTTTTGCTTTCCTCTACTTTCTAAGAAACATCTCATCTTGTTTTGTCAACACATTAGAAGAGCCTTTGATTAATGTCATTTCCTTGCAGATAAAAAAAAATTGAAACATATCTATTCCTA
>Ga0307507_10007375_pt1 | contig 16053 bp, 19 predicted proteins | sample 7_EM_MG_FD_207223 | JGI IMG/M metagenome (GOLD analysis project Ga0307507, IMG submission 207223) | Populus trichocarpa ectomycorrhiza microbial communities from riparian zone in the Pacific Northwest, United States - 7_EM | ecosystem: Host-associated > Plants > Roots > Unclassified | place... | reverse complement strand
CTCATTTCTGCTCCGATTCCCCTAAAAAAAATTGCTAAATTTACAGGGGATGTCCCTCTACACGCCTATCAAGTCAAAACCCGCCGAAAACCCGCCAAACCCCGGGCTGACCCCTGCCCATCACTACATCCAACAGATGTTCTCTCCTCTTTTCCTTCATGTGTGAATAGCCCAATTCACACATTTTCTTCTCATGCCAGCTCAGGCTCATGGGTCCAAAGAGGACATCCATGGTCTCATTGATTTTTTATTCACCAAATATGTGACAAGCTCTGACAGTGGTGGCTTACCAACAGGTATGTAGCCTGTCTTGTATCCAGGAATGACCAGTAAGGGCAGATGTATGATATGGAGGTTTGTCATAGAAAGGTGAGCTAAAAATTTGTGCTATGCAAATGACAGTATTGACGAGGACTTTACACTCCCCCACAGAATCCATGTGGAGTCCAGGTCAATACCTGGAGTCCATCTGGAGTTTAGACATTTTTTCTTTGGTGGTAGCCCAGCCAATTTTTTGTCTAGAATCCATCTGGAGTCCAGTTGGCCTCCAGTTGCTCCATCTGGATGACATGGACTCCACCTCAGAGCACAGGTTTAGTTAATTAACTAGCCAGACTCCACATGGAGTCCAGCCAGATATTACATTGTTATTATATAATATTAAAAAAATAGCAACATGAGTGAATCAAATGCACAACCTTAGGAGCAGAGGCAAACTATCAAATATCAATGCTCAACCAATTGTACCATGAAGGCTTTGTAGCACACTTGCATTTCATGCTATACATACCAACCATGCAACTGCTTTCCTAGAAAGGACATCAGAAAACCCCAACACTTGATTTGGTGTCAACAACAATCCACAACCTTTCTCTTCCCACCACCACCATACATGACAACCACCCTCAGCACTGACACCTCCACTGCTGACAACACCCACACCCACAACAACCATGACGATGAAGAACAGCAATGGTGGTGGTGCCCCACAAATGGCACCACCACCAAACTGCTGACATGGCATACCTATGGTTCATCCAAGTGTGCCACATTGATGGCAATTTTCAGGATGACGAACACCCATCATGCCAGACCCCACAATGGGACAATGACAATGACACCACCACCACCACTAATGCTCACAGACCATGAACAATGCCCATGTGGCACATCAACCCAGCCCAGGTGAGTAAACACAACCAGCCCCCATATGATCCTTTCTGATATGGAAACTAGGTGCCACGACAAATGTCAACATCTGGTCATCATTTGTTGTTGTTGTTTATACTATAACACAATGGTGAGCACCCCCTTTCCCATCTTTGTCCTGCACCTGCCTACAGATCACCCTCAACAAACAACACCCACAGATGACAACCCTCGCAAACAACAACCCAGCACCATGAACATGGCATGATGACAAGCCAATGACCACATGTGATGATGAGCCAATGCCGACATGCAACAACAAGCCAATGACCATGCGCAACGACCACATGCAAACACAACAATGACAAGGGACAATGAGGTGATGACAAGAGATGACAATGACATGTGATGCCAATGCCAGATGACAACGGACAAGGGCCCAGCACCACTGCCCATGAATGGTGACAAGGCTCGCTACTGCCCACCACTACCTGTCCATTCCCCTTCCCCATAACATCCCCCTTCCATCCCCTTTCCCTTTAGCATACCCCTTCCATCCCCCTCCCTTTAGCATCCCCCTTCCATCCCAGTGCACTGGATCTGGCAATCTGCTGGACTGCTAGAATTTCCAATTTCCAGATGTCCTCCAAAATGTGACCTTGACAAAACTCAATCCATTTGGCCCAGCTGTTTCTGAACATACAGTTGTGGACAACCAAAGCCCACAAATTGGTTATCTTGGTGGGAAGTCAATGGATATGTGAGATTTTTTCAGAATCTTGCTCAGATTTTCAAAAAACATCAAAAACACCCCCTCCAAAGTTTTTCCCATGAGTTGTTAGCAATTGCCAAATTTTTCAGGCAAATAATGTCAGCAAAAATGGGTGTGAGCCACAAAAATATCTTGAGGTGAGTTAAGAACCACAGTTAAATGTGGCTCATCTGAAGTCCACTCCTTGTTATCAATATCCTTATTTCCTTGTCAATCATGTGGGTGGGAATATATACAAATGGCTTGACGGAACTTTTCAAAACTTGGCCAGGAGCTTCAGCTAGTGTTTCCAGAGCTCAGCTCAGCTTGGCTGAGCCACACAAGCTGAGCCAAAAATAGCCAAGCAGAGTAGTTCTTGCTGCTTGGATGCCCCCAGTGGCTGGACCCTGCTTATGAGCCAGCTCCTTTATGGTATAGCTGGCTCAGCCACAGCTTGTATCTTATTTTGGAAGTGACAACATAAACAGAACCATAGCTTTGGAAGTACAAACCTTCTTCCTCTGAAAATTAACCTCAATATGGACATGGATGTAGCTAATTATTCTGCTAAATTTAAGGCTGTCAAGCAAGAGCTCATATGCACAGAACTGAAATAATGTAGCTGTGACTTTTTAGCTGTGACATGTGACCAAAATTATTGTCATGCATGCAGGTAACCAGATCAATGATCCCTTTATTTTATGGCCAGAAAAAGTGACAAGGACACATTGGGGTACTTAGGAGAGTGATGGCAATCCTTTGGATTACTTCCATGTATTTATTAAGGATCTTTAACTGTAAGTACAACACTGAAATAATGGTTCCTTTTTTCAGTGATGAGCTGCTGTGCCTGAATTGGAGCCATCATTTTAACAGCTCAGCTCAACTCCAAGCTCCCACATTTCCTGCTTTCAGCAAAGCTGAGCAGGAGTCAAGCTAAGCTGAGGTCTGGCAACACTAGCTTCAGCTGACCAATGCACATCATTCTAGATACTCAAAAAGGAAATCTATGGTGCACAACTGCACCAGACTTAGTCACCACTACTTTTGTACAAAGAAATTCCCAGGCCAAAAAATTCACCTTTTTCTTATCCATCTGGTAAAAACATTTGTTTTAACAAGCTGATAAAAACTACCAGACTGATTTTTATTTACTTCAAAACTGATGGAGATAAAATATTTCAATATGCCCAATTTGGCTGCCTTATGTAATGTTAGCTTTATATGGAAAGTATGCCCATATATGGACCTGATAAGATGAGATAACAGTCATCTAATCAATCAAACTGTCTTGCAACTCTGGAACTCGTCGGTGAGACACGGATTTCCTGGAGCTGAACTCTTTGACTCTCATCACAAGCAGATAGCCCACCTTGATAAGCATCTACCTAGCCAATATTGAGTGACCCATCATTTGAAGAACCTCAGTAACTGCATAAAACATCTTTTTGGACAAAAAGAATGTGCAACGAACAATTTCCACCATGGAAGAAGGGATATATTTTTACCGACCAAATTGGCCGCTGTACAAAAGTAGCAGTGACTAAGTCTGGTGCACCATATGATGGTCGAGTATTTTGGTGGGCTTTGTTTGTCCACAACTGTACGGTAGTCAAAGCTATTCGCCTATCACCCATCATGCAGCTTATATTTATCGCAGGAAAATGTTAACATTCCTCTCGACAACACTGAGAAAGATCTTGTTGCACGCGCCCTCCGCAATGTATTTATCGCCACGCACCTTAAAGAAGGAAATATTTGGAGAAAACCATATGTCGGTCAATATGCTAGATTCCTGGTGGATCCGTATCCCGAAGACTGGCAGAAAGATTGGTTAGCCAGGATCAACAACGAAGGTGATGCGGTATCCTGTAGACCCGAACGCGACTGCTGAAAGCTGAGCCCGTTGATGCTGACGTCGCACCTCCCTGTTAAACTAACGGTACCTCGAACTACTATCATGGACCTAGTTTTGCATTCAGCGCTTTTCACCACATGTCCGATTAACCGTGTGAGGCGCATACCCAAGAATATTTCCCAAGACGAGGATCAGGCCTAGATCAGAGCATCTTATAAGACAGAGTTTTTGGCGCTTGGGAGAAGGTGAAGGCGAGATCAGCGAAGAAAAAGACGAGTTTTAACCGCCGAAAAGCCGGGCATGAAGATTGCCGGCGCCCCTGGGTGCATGTGAATCAACGGAAGCTATCGGCAATGACCGAGAGAATTTGATCTGACAATAAGGATGTTTTTGCAAGGGTTGTTTCCACAAGCTCCCGAAGCTCACTTTGAGTGCCATGCCGTCCTTACTTTAATACTTGTGACTGCTTATGAGCAGTTCAAAATTCTCCTTGAAGTTGTAAACCAACCTCGTGATTCATGAAGCTCTTTGGCTTGTCGCGCTACAGCATGGTGCATCACAAGTGCATCATGCGCCCTCCGAGTCTACGTTCTCAAGGAAACACGAAGACGCACATCTTTCCCCGTTCACTTCCAAAAATGACCAAGGCTTCAACAGTTCAGCTGTTCTCACACGCACAGACCTACCAACGCCACTTCTCACACCACCTACGATGTTGCAGGGTAAATATGTATACATTTACGAAGATGGCTCTGTCTCTGACAAAAGTTCATCCATGCCGGGAACTTCCTGTGACCGCAGTCTAGATTCCCAGAAGTCAGTTTTCAACGACCCAAATGGCATAAATCACTAAAAATTACCGATTTTTTGCCATGTGTTCCATCGGGAAGCTCTAGCTTTGGGAGGCAAAGCATCGAGCTTTGCCAGTGCTTCGCCTTGTTGCTCCCGTCGCTTGAATTTATTTTCTTTTCAGCCATTTAAATCAGGTTCACTTCGAGGATCCAACAGGGTCTCCACTTGTGACCAGCGTATTTTTCCGGTGTGGCAAGTCCCGAGATCCTGGGTGCATCAACAGATCCCGTCCAGCCTTGTGAAATGGGCTAGCCGCTAGAAGTTTGAGATGCTATGTAAGTAATGTCGGAAAATCTTTTTGGCCTTGTAGTAGTTTCTGTTTTTTTGAGTAATTATTTGCCTTATAAGGTCAACTTTTGTTCTGATAGGGTAATTTTAAGGCTCCCGGTCAATATCTACTTTATGTGCCTTATCGGATTTTTCCGACAAAGGTCAGAGCTAATAACTTCCGAGATGTCCCTTGGCGTTGCGAAGACATTAGAAAAAGCTCAACCTCGAGCCTCCCTGCCCCTGGATGTCCCCTTGCTATCGCCCACCTCTGGTTTGTGAACATGGCAGACGTTTCTGCCCCTTCCCACCTCGCTCTGGACGAGACGTTGGTGGATTTCAATTTGGTTCGACCTTCAAATTTCTAATTTCTCTTACAGTTTGGGAGCGGCTTATAATGCAGTTATTGTGGCGTCAATGTGCGTACACAAACGATTATCGTACCTCCATCCCGTTGACACTTACTTCTATAGCCTACTTGGAGGTGCGCCGCGACTCTTTCCTCCTGTTTATCTTTTCTCAATTATTCCAGTTGCTTACTTTCAGGCCTGGTACTACTTCAGTCACCAAAGCGACCCGTGGCCCATTACTCTCCTCGTAAATATCCTCAAGATCATCATCCTTTTATGTGACACAGCTCATGCTTTGTTTTGCGTAGGTTAGCGCCGCAATCGCCTTCGACACGATACACCAGGCTCTTATCACGCACACCGGTATGATCATTCCGATTACACCGCTTTTTCCGCCTTTATTAATATCCGTACAGTTTACTCATATACCGTCTTGAACTGGGGGAATACGCATTTTCTTGAACGCCTAGTCCGGTACGTGGCCTTTCTCATGTGTCCATCATTTGTGTACCGACCTAGGAATGCAGTACTTTGTTGGTTGAAGTCATATTCACTGTGCCGCTCTATACCTCCGCTTTTCTTCATGATTACTAACTAAAAATTTGGGGGCAGGGATTGACGGCATTGCTTGTACAAAGGTGAGTCACTGAGAACCGTCTTTCCTGCTTTGCGAACAGGAAGTTGAATTTTTTTTTCCCCTAGTTTTTTAACAGCACGCATTTGGATATGTACGTCTCCCTCCCGGTACCCCCCATTTTTCATCAAATTTTGACCAGATTGGTAGTGAGTCATGGAAACATATGGCTAACGGGTGTCATCGTACGTTTGCCTGCGTCACTGAGCTTGTGAATTCTCTGATGGCAAGACAGGGTTTACTCGTCGTCGGAGAGTTTGGTCTGTCTTTATCCATTCGTCGTACTTGAGTATTTTCTGATCCTTCTCTTGCTTCAGGAAGCATTCTAGGTTCATTTCAGTTCTCTACCCTCTTTTATTTTTCTCACCCAAAAAACTCCACCAGCATATACGATCCTTTCGTGAGTGCCCCCTCCACCTACTTGAGATGTAGCCGTTTAGCATAACAATATAGTTTACCAATGGAAACCTTCGCTGAAATCGCGCACCTGAAAGCAAGTCTCGTCCTCCACACTCTCTATATTGCCATTTTTAATTTCTTGCATGAACCAGACGCTGTCAATCACGGTCAACGCGCTAGCAGCAGCAGGAGATATCCTCATTGCTGGCACATTATGCATACTTTTACATCTCTCACGTACTGGGTTCCATCGGTACCTTCATCTTTCTTCTTTCAATTTTCAAATGTAGGCTCATGTACTGTCATATGCAGGTCAGATACGATATATGCTAAACTTGTGTGTAGCACTCTTCAAGTTTCCTTTTTGACTCCTGCTCAGTTGACCCGTTCCAGATTGTCTTCTCCTTAAACACAGGCCTCCTCACTAGGTAAGCTTCCACCGTCAATCATTCAAATGTGACGCTAACACGACGCGTAAAGCCTGTGCGCTATAGCATCGCTTGTTTCCGTACGTTATTTCTACCATAGTTGCGGTCTGGTAACATTCCATTTTTCAGTTCCTTGTAGCTGGCACAACGTTTATTTACATCGCATTTTTCTTCTGCATGGGACGTCGTGAGTCCGATTTTCCTTTTCTCTCCAACCTACTCACAAGAAAAAACTAGTTTATACAAACTCCCTCCTAGCGACACTTAACGCGCGAAAGAGGATTCGCGGACCCTCTGATGGGATTAATACTGTTAGCACAGGTGTGGGGTCTTTGAGATTCGCCACAGGGTCAACCGTGCTTGGAGCTCGTTCGTCTGGTCTGATAGGTCCCCAGCCAAATGCATCATACGCATCATCAACGTATCGGTTCGTCGTAAGTTTTTCGTTTATTTTTCAAGCGGGGGGTATCTTGACGAAGGCTGGTATAAAGCGGGACATCGTGTCGGGCTCGATGAGGGAAGACAAAGTCTATCCTGAGACGGTAAGTTCTACTTGCTTTAGTATTTTATTCCAAACTGAAGGAAGTTTTACCAACTCACGTAGGATGGGGACAAGGCGGTAAAATTATTCGATCAACATGTTTGTTGATATCTTTGCTTCACCGCGTACTGAGGTGAATAGAATCCGGATCGCAATATGCATTTTACACAAAATGGTGTTAACGATAGCTACGTATCGTCGTATGTTTTGATACATTCTTTTTCTCAATTTGGATTAGACAAAACGTAGGGCACTGCAGTACTGAATATAAAGCCACATATAGTGTGGTTGTGAGGAACTCTTTTGGGGGTGCCGCTGAGATGGACAACGCAAGCTGCGCTAAAGGACAATTTTCAATGGTTAGAGCAGAGTGAAAGTTGGAAAAAGAAGGCCTTACCAACAATTCATGGACTTCAAGCTACAACTTGCGTTTTTCGTCCACATCCCACAAACTGTACCCCGAATTTTCGTCGAACCGAACAGCATACGTCTTCGTATAAAAGGGAATCCAGACGCCCCCAACCGAAACCACTACTCCTTCTGAATCCCGGGCAAATCTCCCTCCCGCTGTTTACACAATCTGATGACCACTGCACAGAGCGCAAGAGATAGACTAACCTTGAATCGCATGATTCATCAAAGGCAACGCAGCAGCTCTACCTACAGAGCCGCCAAAAACCCCACCAAGAACGCTAGCCGCACCTGCGAACCAACCTCCGGTAATATCACCAGCAGTAGCCCATGAATCCTGCGGAGAATATTGATTGCTTTCACGATCGAGGCGAACTTCGACAGTGAAGGGAGTTGACCCAAGGTGTGTGGTCCAGGTGTCGCCTGGAAGAAGACTGTTTTTCCAACTTGCTGGAGCGACAAAGCGAAATGCAACATTGAGCTTATCGGGTGTTTCGTTCCGCACGATTATGTCGGGCATGGTGGGCGTGAAGCTTTTGGTGACGAAGAGACACGAGCTTTTAGCATGTTGGAAAGGTTTCCACGGCGAGTGGTCAGATCGATTATCATTAAACTTTACATACCATCAGGGAGTTAGGAAGGAAGGCAGGAAATGCCCAATTCCACAATGCTGTCACACATCACACCGATAAAGCAAAAAAGGGCACACGTCTTGTGATGACTATGTATACAACAAATACCAGAAGATATCTGCGTATGTGGGGGAGGGTCGGGTATCCCATCGACCAGAGGAGAGGTCTCAATCGACGAGGAAGACCAAGTGGGAAAACGCTATGAAAATGCGGTAGTAAGAATCAGAAAGGGAATCCATGTGAGTGGCCTCGCGATCCTTGGCCGGGAAAACCGCTGAACCCAGCTGGACCTCCATGGAAATGGGAAAACAGCTCCGCGAGATCCATATGACTCATACCGCCCATGCCGCCCATGCCACCCTCATTCATCCCATCTTCGTCTTCGCCCATATCGTACCGCTCGCGCCGTTGAGGGTCAGAGAGCACAGCGTTCGCCTCCACAACAAGCTTGAACTTCTCTTCATCGCCGCCCTATTGTCGTCAAGACATGTCAGCTGAGCTGGAGGAAATGAAAGAGTATGTCACATACCTTATCCGGATGATGTATCAAGCTCTCCCGTCTATAAGCTTTCTTGATCTCAATCTCCGTGCATTCCCTCGTCAGCCCCAAGATCTTGTAGTAATCCTTCGTCTTGCTCCTCTTCAGCGCCGCCTCTGCCTTCTTCAGATCAACCTTTAGTGCACGAACGTCAGCCTCGGTAGCACTGCCCTCTGTACTCGCTTGTTGTATGGCGGATTTGAAATCAGCGACGGAGGCGTCATACTTCTCGAGGTGAAGGTTGATCCGCGCTCTGGTCCGAAGCGCTTTGAAAGAGTTGGGTGAGATCGATAGTGAGGCATCCGTATCAGCCAGGGCTTCTTCATGTCTCTCCAGCTATATACCCTCGTGAGTGGAAGGGGAGGAAGACGCCCAAGACTAACTCCTCACCTTCAAAAGTGTTGTAGCTCGATTTGACAGCAACGTAGCGCGGATCTGGCCACCTTTGCCTTCCTCCTCCAATGAACCGATGCGCTAGAAAGTGGCGTAAGCTTGCGAAGACGAAGGACGCAAAATTCATCTACATCCAGAGTCTCCGAGTACAAATCGTAAGCCTCCTGCAGCTTGCCCTGCTTGAAAGTCACGTTCCCCTCCTCCTTCAGCCGCTCCACGTCTTTGACACGTTTGCGTAACTTTTGGGCCTGCTCATGACCAGGGTCAAGACGGAGTGCGGAAGACACGTGTTGCAGCGCTTGTGGCAGCTTGCCAGTGAGGAACAGCACCAGTCCTCGAAGAGCCAGGACATCGGGTGAATTAGGGTTTAACCGTAGAGCGTCGCTGCGATCAACGATCAGCTATAAGCTTATATGGATTCACTGAACAGCATGAACGTACTTTGCAGCCATGTTCGCCGCGTCCCAGCTCCCTCTCGACAACTCGAGCTCGACCCTCCAAATCCGCCACTCCGTCGGGACGTCACCACCCTCACCCTCGATAGACTGCAAACACTTGTCTAGTGCAAGTCGGGCCATCGCCCAGTCCTTCCTCTTCCTCGCACTTTCAAAGTTCCGCACGTGCCCCTCAAGAGCGGTGACCTTGTCCTTGAGTTGAACCGCCTGAGCATTTTTGGGCTCCAGAGCAAGCACCGTGCCAATTGTCGACAGTGCGGGGGTGGAAGAACCGAGAGCCAGTTGGCACCGTGCGAGTCGGAGGAGGGTTTTGGGTGAGGGTGCAGCTGATTGTAGTGACGCCGCCATCTGGCAATCTTCCAAAGCTAACCGAAAACGTTTCAGAGCCATGTATGACGCTGCTCGATTTGTGAAATATGAAGGTTCTAAAGAGTTCAATTCTGCAGCGATCGTCAGCTTGAGACTCATAAATACGATGCAGGAAGTACCGATGGCCTTAGTATAGAGCTCGACTGCTACAGCGTATTTTGCAGCCTTGAAGGCAACGTTCCCTTGTTCCTTGACCTTTTCTGCACGTTTTATAGGATCCTCCTCTTCAGGTTCTGGTTTTGGTGAGGTCGTCACAGGACTGGGTGTGGGTGGGGGTTGGGGCGTGCTTGGCCCAGATTCGGCAGGGGCGGAGCTGCTGTGCTCAGAGCTGAGGTTTGTCGACATCGTATGCTTCCGCTAAAACATACCTGCTGCCGTTGGCAACCACTGGGATAGGCGTGGTCGCTGGGCGCTTTTTCGCAGCCCCTCCTTTCTTCTTGGCCATTGCTGTATAGGTCCGAATGGCCTCAATGATCCGGATATCAGAGTGTTAATTGGGCTTGGAGAACGTCGCTGACGGCGAGGACGATTGTGACGACGGCGAGAACGATGGTGGAAGAGAACAATTTTCGGCATAAATTAATTAGAACATTCTGGAATTTTCCGGAATAATAAATAAATATCGTGTCCTTAACTGACGATTATTCCGATGAGTCCATAATTACCTATCGTATACATGCACTTTTTACAAGGTACGATGATCGCGATCAGTTGGGATTGGGAGGGAAGTTGAAGAAGAACACGGCAGGCCCAGCAACCACCCCGACATCTGTGAAACTCTGGACTTTGGTGGTCGTCAGTACAAGATACGTCTGCCCCGTAAGGCCGTTGGGAACCTTCACAGTGCCGCTACTTTGCCCCGTGCGGGTAAAAGTACCAAATACTTCATCCGGAGCCACGCCGGTAAGGAAGGCAGCGAACAAAGGAGTACCCCGAGGAGTAGTAATGTTGAAGGAAACGTGAATCGTTTGGCCCGTAGTGACATTTGTCTCTCGAACGACGAGTTGAGGGTTCGCCTTGAACGCGATAGGAGGGTTGCTGCGGGGGCAAGAGCCTGGCACGATAAAGTTGGACGCCAAGGTAAACGCCTCGTTAAATGTGAGAGCTCGCTGACCACACGTAAAATCAGACTCAAAAATCATGAAAAACGAAGAGGACCCACGTCAAATGCTCCGGGCCAGGGAGCAAGGGAGAGTTCAGTGGCGAGCCAGCTTGCATGGCGGCCCTCTATGGTCGAAATACTATCGGCGACGATCAGATATTCTTTCTCCTTGATGAACTGCGCAGCTCCGATGTAGGCAGATGTGCCTACGTATATGTTAGAAAACGCGTAACACGCACAACGTAGAGCAAACGTACCAACTCCCTCAATGGTCTTTGCAAGGCTCGCAAATGACGCCGCGTCGGTATAAGGGCTGGAAAAAAACAAAAAGGGCGTGAGTCAGACCAACAACCACAACGAACGCCAAGGGACGAACAATGTGTATCTGCAAGGACGGACAACTGGGCTCTTGCCAATCAACCCCTGCAACGTAGTAGCATGCTTCTGCTCATGCTGGAGGACCTGCTGGACGCGTCCACGATACACGCTTGGCAAACCAGCATTGGTAAAGTCCAGTTGTGAGAACTTTGCCAAACCGCCGGTGTAGAACGCGACCTCGATGAGCTCCAGATTCGTCGCAAAGACCAAGATGTCCGTGTCTAGTGATCGCCAAACCCGCGTTAGCAAATCGAACCAATCGAGCGGGCACAACATAACGTACCGGTAAACTTGCTGTCACGGGGAACGATAACAGAGGCGCTAGCCTGGAGTGCGGCCAACGCAGCGGTAAAAAAGATAGACTTCATGGTGAGACGACAAGGAAGTGGATAGACAGTGAAAGTCTGGGCAAAGTCTCCGTTTCCTTGGATCATTTATAGGCCATGAAAGGAAGACCCGTGGAACATTGTCGCACCGAATTTAAGGAGTTCTTGCCAGAATCAGGGGAACTGGCAGGAGATCGTCATTCTGACTCGCAATTATGACAATAGGTGGACAATTTTTGGCTTGGCGTGTCCTAGAAGATGCTAGGGGTAGTCGGATATATTGGAATCTAAATTTAAAATTTAGTAGCTGAATATATTCTAAATTTATAGTCAAGGGATAGATCTTGATGATATTGAAAATATGTCTACGTTTTGACCATCGACTATATTGTGAATGAATTGAAATCGCAATGAGGTTCAATTTGAATTTGCAAACACGCAAGCACGTTCCTTCAGTCAGTAGTCATCTGAGTCTATGAACTCTGGAGAGTACCTAAAGCCGCTATCACGGCCTATATTGGGTATATGCAGGTCACATATCGGCTAGGTACCTCCAAGCTTCCTGATGAATCAGATTTTGATTGAAGTTCAGAGGACGCAGATTACCTTCACCATGTTCAATGGACACTGCATCACCTTCACCATTAATCCTCGCCACCCAATCTCCCATCCAAACCTCGTATTCCTCGGAGTATGGTTCTGCCACAAATTCAGCATATTTCCCGACACCCTCCTCATAATCTCTTCCAAATAGCTTCCTTTTAATTCTATGCGATGTCATATCCTCTGCCAAACCCGTGTGAATTACGATTTTCCGTAGCGTTTCCGGAAGGAATAGTTTGATTCTCCTGTGAGAAACATGAGCAGCGTGTCAGAGATCTGGAAGGAATTTCACGCACTCGAAAACATCTTCGCTTGTATGGAGGCACTCCAACGACGGTGCCATCACCGTTAAGAGGGACGCAGATGGCTCGAGATAGCCTTCCATTTGAAATCGTTTTAGCGATGGAAAAACGGTGGGAAGGCCCGGCCACAACAAACTCGGGCGGTTGGAGTGATAAGGACGCATCCTGTATAAGGAAAGATCTCGAAGAACTGGCAACTCCGGAATGATTACTTCGAGGGGGCAATGCTGATACATCACGAAATGTACGGTTAGACTTTCGAGAGTCGGTGCCACTGTTTTCAGGATAAAACGAAAAGCGTCAAGGACGGCATATTGGCGGTCTTCAAAACCCGAGAGGAATTCCTTAAGCCAGTCGGGTGAAGTCCCAATTTTCTCCAAGTGCATCTCCTTTATTTCTTCCGCCAATCCTGCTTGCTCTTCGGCGGTCAGCCCGTCGAAGCTGTCTTCCGAGTCAGACGGATGTGATTGCTCCGCGTCTAAGTCTGGCTCATAATCAGCGTCTTCTTGAGCCAGCCCAAGTTCTTCGGAAGCGCTCGCCTTCCCAGCAAGACCCTCTTCGGGGAGGGCGGGGTCGGCACTTTGGGACCCGTCACCGTTGGTATCGGAGTCTTCATCCAAGTCATAGATGTCCGACGTGTAGACGTACGGGAGAGGATTGTGAACGAAGAGGTTTTTAACGCGTCTGATCTCAGGAGGGAGGGACGATATCATGGATTCGAACGCGATGATTTGCTCGCAAGATGTGAGGGCGACGCTTTGGTATCGATAAGGTTTCGAGTATGCGTTGATCGACCGCGACACTTGGGAAAGGGCAAGCGCGGTGCTTCCGTCATCTCTACAGGCGAGGGAAAAGATGGTTGCCCATATTTCTGGAGGACATTCCTCAGCTGACTTCGTAATCATAATGGCCAGTTTCAAAAGGTGGTGATCACGTGTGTCACGCTTCTTGTCAATGTTACAAATATTTGTGCGATCAGGTTGGTTCATGAAATTAGATGGCGTCCCTGAATTGCAGCTTGTAACTGCGTCTTTGGGGGCTTTGGGCGTGGGTTTCGCTCCTGTACTAGTTGTGCCCTGGCTCTAAAATTTCAGTCACCATGGGCATCAAGTATTGCTTTCGAGTAGGTCTTAACGGCAATAGCGGAGTCGAGGTGTCATCTCGCCGTGATGTAGCGCCTATGCCAGACCATATGAACCATATTTACAAAGTAACTACTCGCCAATTTTACTCAGCCTTTACATGAATCCGCGTCGGCTTTAATTTCCCCTCTTTGAATTTCTTTCAACGTCGCATTACACACCTCAATCCAAGCCTTCCCGATTCTATCGAAGTCTTCTAGCTGATTAAAACACAAGGAGTCAGCGCACCGACCTGTACTATATAAGAACGGGCTCACCTCATTCCACACCTGAACAGAACACCGAGTCCACCACGCCTCGTTGTGGTAATAATGAACTGAGTACATCTTCTGCTCCCTTAGCATTTTGTTCGTGAATTTGGAGTTGATATCGTGGGTATATTTAACGGATCCGGGAAAGGGGAGTTCGACGTTCACCTGGGGGATTAACAGCCCCATGAGTTGGGTTGGGGCGGATGTGTAGTGAAACGCACCATGTTAAGCGTGAATTTGCCATCTGGATCCATTACCCGCGTCCCGAACAGTTCAGCCAGCCGTTTACCACCTTTTATAGCTAGGTCATGACAATATGCGTTTATCTTCTCTTCTCCACCAAGCCAAGCGCGGAATTCGAGGGCTGTCACACACAAATTGTTTGTCGTGGAGTGATGAAAGACGGAGAATAATCTACATACCAGGAACCACGCTGAGATATGACGCGAAATCGATGGTTGCGTTCCCTAACACACCCACATCAGGCAATGCAAAGAAAATTGAAATAATGGACGGACATTCGAACTGATTGACAAATGTCAAGCAGGTACGCTCTCCAGGAGACTTGTAAGCATACGAAGTGGGTATAGAGGTCTTAATGATATGTTGATTCCTGAAGCTACTCAGTAACCCCAAGCAAAGAAAGAACGACGACGGGGTCGTACCTTTCCGGCACATATAAAATAGCACACGGACGTTTCGCGTACAGCCATTTATGACAGTTCTAAAGCAATCGTCAAACTCGCCGTATAACCGAAAAGAAAGTTTGAACTCACAGAGAACCAGAAATCTGGCTTCGCCTCATCGAGATTGATCCCTACCTCCTGACCGACCGAATGTGCCGCGTCAACGACACTCCAAACCCCTTCCTCTCTACAAATCTCCACAATCTCCTTCCACGAAAGGTGCATCCCCGGAATAGATACAATAGAGTCAATGATTGCTACGCGTTTATTATTCTTCCCAACAGGGTGCGCTTGGAGATGTGCGCGGAAGGAGGTGAGAATATCATGATGGGTGGTTGGAAAACTGAGCACAAAAGTCGCAGTTTTGGGGTATGGACTGACATCGGATATCGAGTTTACTGTACGGCAAATTGAATCGTACGTAGTGCTGACTGAGCCTCATATCAAGAAAGGATTTTTTTGGCAAAAGGAACATAAACGGACGTACAAGGAATGAGAACATCATCCACCTCCCATTCGAAATTCCTCAACACGGTATTCGCAGCCATCGAGGCGTTGCTGAGTAGTACAACCTCGTCCGTCTTCGCTCCGATTAGGTTTGCTAGCTTTTCTCGCACAGCGATGAGATCATCCTGGAATGTGAGGCGGTGGAATAGATCCGGGTTTGCCTCAATGCGCGCGGTTGTTTCCTGAATAAATTGTAGAACTGGCTTGGGGGTACTGCCGTACGAACCTAGAAAGATCTCAGAAAGTAATTTGTAGTAGACGGAAGAAGTCGTACCATGATTGAAGTTGAGGTACTGGGGATCGAAAGCAAAGTACTCTAGCATTCCGTGACCAAAAGGAGGCACTGTCTGTTTGTAGAGCTTTTCACAGTCAATCTTCGTCAATTCCATAGTTTCGTTGGTGATGCCGCTGATTGGTGCATCGACCCGTTATTAATAACATCACGTGACAAAACACGTGCCTTCCGTGTTAGGAAGTGATGTTACTACATGCACTCAGAATGCGCCACAAGACGTGTCGGTTGCGCACAGAATTGGCGCCAGAATTGGGAACGTACGTTGCTAGCAGATGCTGTGGTCTATCATTTTTGGGGTGGTTGCCTGACTAGCCTTAATCGGCCTAACAGCTCGGGATGGTTTTTCCATTTCAAGAAAATGCCTGTAAAGTATTTTGTTATCTTGGATACGTCACTGGGGCGGGAAGTGAGTTTTCTTGCCCGTGAAGTGGCTT
>Ga0307507_10007374_pt1 | contig 16055 bp, 6 predicted proteins | sample 7_EM_MG_FD_207223 | JGI IMG/M metagenome (GOLD analysis project Ga0307507, IMG submission 207223) | Populus trichocarpa ectomycorrhiza microbial communities from riparian zone in the Pacific Northwest, United States - 7_EM | ecosystem: Host-associated > Plants > Roots > Unclassified | place... | reverse complement strand
AATTCCAAATTTAACTTAACTTTTGCGATAATGTATCTCGCCTCTTAATACTCCATATATAGGGCTATAGTATATATTTATAAAGATTTAATTACCTAAAGAGCCTATTATATCGAACAAAGTATTAATAACTGTTAGTGGGGGCTTAGTAGAGCCAGTTAAAGTTGAAATACACGATCTAAAACATTCGTTTCTCACCAAAGCGAGGCCTATAAGCTCTTAGACGCTCCGTAGAAGATTTTATTGGGTAATAGGGGGTACGTAGGGGGCTGAAACTAGTGCGCTATTCTAATTGGTCTAGGAGTTAGCAGGAATTAGGACACTATTCTAATTGGCTTAGGAGTTTTAGAGGGCCTATGCGTTATCCCGTGTCACGGAACAAATCTTCTGCGGAGCGTCTGATTTATGAGATAAGGACCGTGCCTGTATTAACCAACTAGCTTCCTCCGACTCTTCTCCCAGTAGTCGTAACACCGTTCTTAAGCTGTCCGTAACAGTACGTATACGGTGTTGAAGTTGGTAGTTGATTGTTGTCTTAAAGTAAGGGGTTGCTCCAATGTTGGAATTACAAGGTTATAAGGTTATAGTGGAGCAGTCTTAAGGGTCTAATTAATGATAGAGATAACGCAGACGATAAATATTGATTAATTCGTGATGCAGTAGATGCGGTTAATGTCTATCTAGATTAACATATAGAGCTCGCTCTCGCGACGTGTCTAGAGCTTAGTTAGCATCTCTTACTTAATTCTAACACTCCCCTATACTAACGACGCTCTCCTCGTCTGTCCCAAATAGGCAATTATAAAGCTATTCCCAAATACCTTGCAAGTGCCATTTGGCCTACGTACAGAGGGAAAACCTATAGTAGGCGAAAAACCTCCGTAACTTACTCCATCTCCATCCGTTACTGTCTCCGTTAGTTACTGATTCCTAGCGTTACACAGTGCTTTGTAAATTAGTTGATCGGTAGCTATTTTATAAGTATATCTCCAGGTTAATCTTTACCTAGTATATATACTACCTTAAGTCAATCTTTCTAAACTATGTTGTTCCGTACAAAGAGGTATTAAATCTCGATATGCTTAGCTTTCTAGTAGTATTTTATATTGTATAAAAGGTTAACTGTACCCTTATTGTTACAGTAGAGCGTAGGGATAAAAGGATTATTGTTATCTCTCTCTTCTAGATCTCTTATTAGCTTCTTAAGCTATACTGCTAACCTTACTCCTTCTAATACCGCCATAATCTCTGCTTCTATTAAGCTTAATACCATTAACTTCTATCTTTAAGCCGTCTAGATTACCGCTCCCCTATAGCATATAACTGCTATGCCTTGGAATAATATCCGATCGTATTCTGTTCCCCACATAGCGTCGGTAAAGATACTATAGCTAGTAGGTAATGTAAGCTTGTATAAGGGTAGGTAAATCTCTTATTTTAAGTAGGTAATTCCTATTTTAAGAGTGCCGTTTAGATATCGTAGTAGCTGCTTACTTAAGAGGTAGTGCGATTTTTCTGGTGCTGCTATAAACCTAGCTAGCTAACCGACAGCATAGCTAGTATTAGGACGTGTGCAGTTTAAGAGGTAGATCGTAGAGCCAATAATCTATTAGTAGACTGTCGCATCGTTATACTTAAGGAGGCTTTTGATATTGGGCTTTAGGACAGTACCTACTAGTATTAATAGCTTGGCTAGATTGTAGTTATCCATTTTTAGCTATTTAAGTAGCTTCTTAGTATATATCGTCTAATATAGCTTAAGGGTTTAGTTCGTACAATCTCACTTAATTTAGAAGCCTATAAATACCTCTACAGGACCTAGGTCTTTGTATTTTTATTCTCTTAAAATTCTTATCTTCGTAATATTAAGATATTGGCGCTTTTCTGCAATTAGCATATTGTTAATAAATAGCAAGATATATACTTTATTTCCTATAAAGAGATTGGGGTTAATATTAGCTGCTTTCAAACCTATGCTTTTAAAGAACTTCTTAACCATCTAAAACCATTCTCTCAGTGCCTGCTTTAGGCTATAAAGTAACTTATTTAGCTTTAAGTAGACATCTTTTACGCTCTTAAGCTTAGGTTCAAAGTCTCTTAATAGGTTAAAAATCTGCATATAAATCTATTCTTATAACGGCGGGTTTAAGAATGCAGTTTCAACGTTAATATAGTCAAGCTTAAGGTCCTCAGCTGCTACCTTTACTATTAGGAATCTAAAGGTGTTATATTATATAACAGACGTAAATATCTTAAAATAATTAATATTGGGGGTCTGCTTGTCTCCCTAAATACACAGTCTTACCTTCTTGTAAATTACTTCTCCCTTAGCATTATACTTATACTTTAGAACTAGCTTACTTAGGAGTAATAACCTTCCTTTTAGTACTCTCCCCCTTATAATAGTATAGGTATGCATTCTCTTAAGAGAGAGAAATTCTTTAAAGATAGCTTTTATCTAGCTAGGAGCGTCCTCCCTTAAGGCCTAATCTAACTTAATAGCATTAAAAGGTGCTATAAGTGCTTTTATAGAGGTAGTGTTCTCAGCTTCTAGGTAAACAGCTTTTATAGCTATTATTAACTAAACCACCATATTATTAAAAACCCTTATATTTAGTAACCTTCCAGACCTTATTCTCTGCGCATAAGGAATGCGTATTAATATGCTTTATATAGGCGTCCCACCCTTAGCATTACCTTAATTTAAGTGTTCTACTTAATCTTAACCTAGGCTTCCCATTTAATTAGAGCGGCCTACTTAGTCTTAACCTAGGCTTCCCACTTGTTTAGAGTGGCCCACTTAGTTATTATCTGGCCTACTTATAGTTCTCACAACTAGAGTCTCTGTCAGCGCATTTAAGGTAGTAGGGGGAGGTATAAGTTGGTTCGCGGCTTGGCTTATAGCATAATTTAAGCGTCCCGCTTAATCTTAACCTAGGCTTCCCACTTAATCTAAGCGGCCCACTTGGTTACTATATCTTATAGCTTGCACCTAAGGTGTTCTATAAGGGAACCTATACTTGTTTACCCTAGCATCTCCAAATAGCTTAATTGCTTGGGTATATAGGTTTATTATCTTAAATTAACTACTCCCTTTTAATCTAATAAAAATGTAGTTAGGTTTTATTCTTAAATTATACTTTCTAGGGTGTTTCTTAAGCGTATTAATTGGATTAGCACAACACCCAAAGATAACTAGATTCTTTAAATTAGGAACTTATTAGGTATATACCTTATAGGGTATAATAGCACTACTATACTCATTATTAAATAGAAGTGCTAAGGTAGGTACTTAATTCTTAATCCAGACAGTATACTTAACTGCATAGCACTAGAGTTCAACTGGTATATTTCCTTAAAATAGAAGTAACCTTGTCTTATAGTCGGCTATATAGATCGCGCGCTCAATTGCGCTATTGTACAAGTGCTTATATAGCGGATAAGGTTTAAAGTTAATACCCTAGGGTATTAGTTTATCTTAAAATCTGTGGCTAAACTCTCCCTTTTTATTATCCGCTTAAATCCATATAGCTTTATTGCCAGTAAACCTCTCTACCCTTATAATAATCTCTTTAATATACGGCAGTACCTCTTTAGTTTAGAGGGTTTTAAGAAGAATAACCTAAGTATAGTGTATAGCGTCGTCTAGGGCTAGGAGGTAGTAGTTATAACCTCTAATTAATATACCAATTCGTCCTATAGTATTTAGGTATAGCCCTTAACTAGGTATCTTCTTACGCTTAGTTATCTTCTTACTTAGTATTTCTTATATCTTCCTAGCTAGACAAGCTTTGTATATACTCTTACTAACTAGTACTGCTCTCTTCTTAAGCTTTATGCCTAGTAAGGAGTACTATAGCTTAAATAGGTTACTATAATTTATATATCTAGTTTAGCGGTGCTATAGCTCAGCATCTGTTTTACTAATGTTTAGTTATAAATTATATACTTCTACTATCGCATTAAATGCTTCCTAATGCTCTTATAGTACGTAGAGGTTGTTTCTTATAGTGGCCTTAAACGTTACACCTAATTTATACTTGCCAGTAGCTTAATTGTCTAGGTTAAATATAATTAAGTAGCCTTTCTAAGTAAGAGTCCTTACTAAAATTAGCTTAATTAACTTAAACAAAGGTACAAGCTAGACGTCTTTTAGCTTTAGGGTACCAATTTAAACTTAACTATAGCCTATAGCAGGGACAATAGTCCTATTTGTAGTACGGACCTGTTATGGCATATTCCATCTCTTTAAGTATATTAGGTCTAATTGGTTACTAGTAAAGTACTTAATTACTCCTAAGTTAAGAGCCTAAGCTAGAGACGTCGTTGTAAGCATAGCACGTTTAGGGTTAGGGTTAAGGTAGATTAAATTGCTGTTAAATTCTTTCTTAGCTATTACTATATTCCCTACTTCCTCTACCTTAGGAGTACCTTAATCTATCTTCCTAGTGTTGTTAAATTGGAATTGCTTAAGTAGGGGACAGTTTTTCTAGTAGTAACCTTTCTAATAGTATATTCTGCACTTATCTCTTTCTGGTTATCTTGGCTCTTTAGTTACTTAAGATAATAAGCTATAGCAATAACACGATAAGGAATAATTAAATCTACTAGTATAACCTCTGCCCCTTATTTAACCTTAACCTTAGTTTCCCCTTCTCCCCCTAGGTTCGTCTTTCCTCTTATATACAAGTGCTGCATTTTATACTTATATAGGGAAAGCAGTCTCTTGCTCCTAAAGAAGGGGAATGCAGCTTTTAAGGTCTTGTTTGTCTTATAGACACTAGGTCTTCGCATTTTACTATATAATATTACTTAGGAGGGCCAAGAGAAGCTACTCTTTAATATTATTATTAGTAAGTACTTAAGGCGTTAAGGCTAGATTAATCTTAAATTAATTAAGTATTTAGAGGAACTCAATAATTTGCACTTTTATAGGGTTAAATATAGTACTATAGAACTCTCTATGGAGTCTAGAGATATAGACCTTATTATTAGCCTTATTAAACTTCTTTATTTCTTCCCACATTCCTTAAATATCGTATGCCTTTATTATCGCACGTATCTCTTCCTAACGGTCATCTCCTATTAAATTATAGATAATTTTATTTGCTTCCCCTCGTCTTCTTCTTCTATTAGCTAAATTAACTTAATTTAGGTCCTCTATACTAGTAATAAAATCCTAGCCCTCTAATATAATTAGGGCTGCCTTACAGGTGCGCTCTTAGTCTGCAAAGTTGTCTCTATTAAAAATAACAATTTTACCGGCCTTGTGATCGTATATAGGTGTTATTAAGGTTAAGGTAGAGGAGGTCATTTTTAGGGTCGATTTTTAAGTTAGAAGAGGTGTTGCTACCTAGGCTTATAACCTGTTGGAATTACAAGGTTATAAGGTCATAGCGGAGCAGTCTTAAGGGTCTAATTAATGATAGAGATGACGCAGACGATGAATATTAATTGATTCGTGATGCAGTAGATACGGTTGATGTCTATCTAGATTAACATGCAGAGCTCGTGTCCAGAGCTTAGTCAGCATCTCTCGCTTAATTCTAACATTCAAGGTCAGATTAGCTGGTCTCGCTTCATGGTCTCGTGACCACGTTACATGACTAACATTCCGACACTTAAAAATAATATATAAACTTTTGGTAATAATAACGCGTCATATAAATAAATAAATTAGTGTAACGTGTCCCGCCCTCACGTCGCCACATAGGCCAAAAGACATGGAGTGCTTGCGAACTTGTCGCAAGCGCGGCGGGATCCAATATATGTACTCTTACAATTAGATATCCGCAATATCCGCTTAGCGGATTTTAATAATAATTTTAACAAGACGCGCCAAATACTCTTAGACGTGATTTTGCAATTTAGAAGACGGCATAGGTTATTCCGATGCTAGCTAAAAAATCGCGTCTAAGCTCACTAAGGTGAAGCTGGTCATGCAATTGACTGTAACTGCCAGGCTTCTTTTCAAGCCCCTTTTATCTTTCATCTTTCATTTATAACGCGTTGTCCGATCTTTCTGAGACAGCGGCCGCGCTTGACTGGACGTTATCTGCCCCGGGTAAGAGCTATCGGAAAGCCACCGCTAGGGTCGCACTGGTGGCTATGCATCAATCGTGTGCTCCAGCGAGCTTCGAATCAAGGTTGTCACGCGTCGGTTGTCCCAAAACATAGCACACAGTCATGGAACCTCTGTCAGCATTAGGCGTTGCCTCAAACGTCGTCCAGTTTGTGGATTTCGCTTCCAAAGTGGTGTCGGAAACAGCCAGAATCTACCGTGGGAGGGCGCGTCGGGACGCCGAGGACGAAAGAAGTGAACTCGAGAGAGTCACGAATGACCTGTGACGATGGTTCTGGAAGAGTCCTCCACATGCGTTTTCCTGCTTACATAAGCAGGTTCCCTTTGCTTCCATTTTGGTCAGTATCCTTAGCAATTACTTTGCCACCGTGGACATAGGCCTATATAAGGACCTATGTTCGTCGTAGATAGAACTAGATAATTACATTCATTCGTTTCAATATCATCAAGTTCATTAACCTGGAAGATTTCAACAAGGATCTAACGTCATCTTTGCAGTCGCATCGCAATCGATGGCAGGTATCTCAGGAGGACAAGGAAATCATAAGAATCTGCGCGGATTGCGCAAAGATATCGTCCAAGCTGCTAGCGGCCTTGAACAGCCTTAATCCCTCGAAGGTTACCGTTTGGAAATCTTTCGCGGCTGCGCTCCGATCAATATGGAGCGAAGACGAAATTCAAGCTTTGCGGCAGACGCTGGATAGCTATCGACAGCAAATATCTCTGTACCTACTGGCAGCAGTACGGTGAGCAACTGTCTGTTTTTGATTGTAACGTAATAGTACTAACAACCTAGGAATGAAATCCAAGCTTTCCAAGAGGAGCAGAGAACCATAACTACTACGGTCAAAGAGACTCGAAGTGCAGTCGAAAGACTGTTTGAAAGAATGGAAATCGATGACCACTAGGGATCGGAAGTGGTCAAAGCCATGCGGCTTGACTACGAGCGGCAGCAAAAATTTGCTCCATATCTCCGATCGTCATCGTCGCCAGTTGTCGAGTTGCACAGCAAATTGTCGGTTCAGGACCGTACACGCTTTCACAATGGCCTTCTCGACTGGATAGGTTTCGGCGAAATCGATACGAGGCAAGATAAGATATCTGCCGCGTACCGTCGCACATTCGAATGGTTATTCAGCGATCCACAGGAAAGCAAGTGGTCCGACTTTCCACGGTGGCTAATGAGTGATGCTGAACAGTTGTATTGGATCACTGGAAAGCCCGCATCTGGCAAGTCAACGCTGGTCAAGTTCATCTACCGGGATGAGCGCACTATGCAGCACCTCAAGCAATGGGCGAAACGAAAGAAATTGATCATTTGCTCGTACTATTTTTGGAATTCTGGAACGCATATGCAAATGTCAGAAGAAGGCATGGCTCGCACACTTCTTCATCACGCGCTCCGTCAAGCACCAGATCTCTGGGCATCTCTCTTCCCATATCAGATGGAAGAATACATCGCGTACGGCAACCCGTGGCACCACCAGATTACGTGGGACGACATGATGCGCGCATTCCGTGTCCTCGTAGAGGGTGCGGGCAAAGACTACAAGCTCTTTTTCCTCATTGACGGCTTGGATGAATTCGACGGCGAACATGAAAAGCTCATTGATATGCTACAGGGCTTTCTGTCACCGCACGTGAAGACCTGCGTCTCCAGTCGACCGTGGAATGTATTCCAAGATAGATTCCAACAAAGACCTAGTCTCCGGCTCGAGGACATTACCTATGACGACATCAAACACTACGTCAGTTCCCGCATGTCGGAGAGCATAGGCTTCAAGGAACGACAGATGGAAACACCCCAGGAGGCGGCACAATTAATTGAGAACATTACTATCAAGGCATCTGGCGTTTGGCTCTGGGTTGCTCTTGTCACCGACTCGCTTCTCGAGGGCCTCGCAGAGGGAGAACGTCTCAGTGAATTGCAGGCCCGTCTTAATGATGAACTGAATGATATTGGAAAGAAATGAATGAGAATTATTAAGAATCTAACTACGACGAATATAGGCCTTAATATAGGCCTATATCGGTACGGAAACCGAAGTGACTGCCACGGAGTCCGGGGTAACTACTACGGACACCGACCAAAATCGGAACAAAGGAAGTCTGCTTATGTAAGCAGGAAACCCGTGTGGAGGACTCTTCTAGTACCCTCGTTACACCCCCCAGTACTCCACCAAAACAGAAGCAGATCCTTCCTAAATTAGTGTTGAACTTGTTAATATATAAAAGAAACATCTCGTAATCCTCCAAGTGTACTATGGGTCCTACTTAACCTCTCCCTAAGCTGTAATTGATCGTCCGTTATAAGCTCTCTATGTCGTTTATATCCCCCTTGGGTTTAGTGTCTGTGTTATATTAAATTAAGTCCAATTGTATAGCTTTAGAGGTAGTCCCTTAATTATCTTTATTCACTAGTGCTTTAATAGAGCATTTACGAATATATAGGCGAACGCAGGGTTAAGGTAGATAGCTTTTGCGGCTAGCTCCTTCCTTCCCATCCTATAGAGTATGGTATAATTAAGCCGTGGCTTTAATCGCGTGCGCGTATTCGCTATATTACATATATTAACTCTTCCGCTTATATTGCGAGAGACTTGGGTTAGCCTAGGTGTGGCCTTCTACTCAGTAAGAATCTGCTCTAGATCCTCCTAGTAGGTATCCCTTAAGTAGATATCCCTTAGGTAGATGTCCCTTAGGTAGATATCCCTTAGCAAAGTCCCTTCCTAACCTAGATTAGGAAGCTCTTGCTAGTCAAGGCTTATCCATACATTATTAGTAAGAGGAGGTTAATTAGGTTGTAGTACAATATTATAATCGCCAGAAGCACCCCCTAACTAGGAGTTACCCCCCAACAGTAAGGCCCGGGAGACCTTATCTGTCTCTTAAAATCTTCTAATAATGTCTATAACTGGCTCACTGCTTAGTTCGTTATCAGTAAGTGGAGGTCATACAGGCTATAGTGCAATATCGTAATCGCCAGAAGCACCCCCCAACTAAAAGTCACTCCCCAACTGCGAGGCCCTAGAGACCTCATCTGCCTCATCTTGTTCCTTTAGTAACTAAGTAGCCTCTTCTTCCTACAAGGCCTAAGAAGCCTTGTCTTCTTCCTATAAGGCCCAAGTAGCCTCGTCTTCTTCCTACAGTAATTAAGAAGCCTCTTTCTGCAGTAACTAAGAGACCTCTTCCTACAATGACCAAGAGACCTCTAGTATAGTGTCCTTAGTAAGAAGTTCCTAATAGAGACACAGTTATTCGGGGTTGTCTAATAGGATAAACAAATTAAGACCGTTAATACATAGGACATAGGCTATTTCCGCCTTATCTTTAATAAAGTTAATTATATTATAGAGACTATTAAAGAAGGCGCCCTTCCCCCGTAGAACACTAAGTAAGATAATATTTATAAAGAAGTTAGGATAGTAATATACTTTAGTAAATGTAATTATATAGGCTAAGTGGTTAGTTTAGGTAACTATAAGCTTAACTAATCTAACGCTAATGGCCTTTATTAGGCCTCCTCCCATCTAGATTTAAAGAGGTTTAATTTTCTTATACTGTACAAATCTCCTAATGTCGTTGCATATGTAAATATTTAAGCAACTATCGGCTATCTAGGAGTCCTTAATATTTATTCCTAAAGCTATAGCTGCTAGCCTAATAACCTACATAGTAAAGATTAATCTAATTGCTAAATTGGTAGCTTAAGAGAATTAATTAAATATCTCCCTAGAGGCCTTATTTATATTTAAGGCTGCTCCGTTTTAATTACCTCCGCTACCAAAGCGTTCGCCAGGCCTCCACTAGTTAGGCCTTAGATAGGTATGCTTTATCTAGCAGTAGTCCTTACCACCTTAATATCTTTTCTTGCACTATCCACACCTATCTGGGGCATCCTTAGCAGGGCTCTAATTGCCTAATAAGGCACTACGGTTATTAGGGCGGCTAGCTTCTTAACCTCTACTATAACTATTACTGTGTCCTTAACTAGGCTCCTAATTAAATAAGGCAAAGCTATTAGCTAAGTCCTTCCACCAAGCCTTATTAGTAAGGTCAGCGATTAATTAAAGTAGTGGAATTAAATAGCCGTCGCAAATCTTATTATGTTGGATTTAAGCCTATATAGGGAAGTGTTTATTAACGGCGTTAATAAATTAATAGATAATAATCTTATTATCTAGGGCAAGCTTTACCTACTTAACTCCTTAAACCGCTTCTTAATAACGGCTTAAGAAAGTAGTAATTACTTAGTTTAATTAATAGCGAAGCTTAATAAAAGTCTTCTATATATTAGCCTTATAGATTAAGCCACGGGCCTTAAACGTCTGCTTAAGGTAATTAATATAATCCTTTGCTGTTTACTTATACTCTAAGGCAATAATAATTTTATTATTAATTATACCAAGGATAACTAAACAGACTTTACTATCTTCCTTACTATACTATTTAAACTTCTTCTTATACTTATTAGAGAGAGCCTTATTAGCTAAGCAAATTAAATTATTTATATCCGCAATAATCTAAAACCTCTTAAGGATCTTATCTCGCTCCTCCTTGTTAGCGTCCTTTAGTACTTAATTAATAGATACCGTAGGTTTTTCTTCCTAAAGCTTTGGGTAGGGTAGAGCCGCATCTTCTTAAATAATATACAGAAGGCCCTTGCCACGTAGGTACGTGCTAAGCTATATCCAATATTAGTGCCAATTTAAACCGTCTTTCTTAAGGCGTTAAATGCCTGGATAGTCTTTACCCATAGCAACGCGTAAATAAATGAATTTAACGCGTAAATAAAAAGATTTTAACGCGTAAACAAACAATTTTAACATATAATTTTAATAATAAGGAATGACTTTATACGCAGGTGTAGTAACCCTTAATACGGCCTATAGTAAGGCGTCAAATATAAAGCAGTAAGATATAACTTAGCATAGGTGTGGTAACCCTTTATACAGCCTATAGTAAGGTGTTAATCTTCTGCCGTCACAGCTTAGTAGTAACGAGTGCTCATAACCTAATAAACTAAATAATATTAGACAGAAATAAATAAGAATTATTAAGAATCTAACTATGACGAATATAGGCCTTAATATAGGCCTATATCGGTACAAAAACTAAAGTAACTACCACAGAGTCTGGGGTAACTACTACGGACACCAACTAAAATTGGAATAAAGGAAGTCTACTTATATAAGCAGAAAACCCATATAAAGGACTCTTCTAGTACCCTTATTATACCCCCTAGTACTCCACTAAAACAGAAGCAGATCCTTCCTAAATTAGTATTAAACTTATTAATATATAAAAGAAACATCTTATAATCCTCTAAGTATACTATAGGTCCTACTTAACCTCTCCCTAAGCTATAATCAATCGTCTATTATAAGCTCTCTACGTTGTTTATATCCTTCTTAGGTTTAGTGTCTATATTATATTAAATTAAGTCCAATTGCATGGCTCTAGAGGTAGTCCCTTAATTATCTTTATCCACTAGTGCTTTAATAGAGCATTTACAAATATATAGGCGAATATAGGGTTAAGGTAGATAGCTTTTATAACCAGCTCCTTCCTTCCCATCCTATAGAGTATAGTATAATTAAGCTATGGCTTTAATCGCGTACGCGTATTCGCCATATTACATATATTAACTCTTCCGCTTATATTGCGAAAGGCTTAGGTTAGCCTAGGCATAGCCTTCTCCTTAGTAAGAATCTGCTCTAGATCCTCCTAGTAGGTGTCCCTTAGGTAGATATCCCTTAGGTAGATATCCCTTAGGTAGATATCCCTTAAGTAGATATCCCTTAGCGGAGTCCCTTCCTAACCTAAATTAGGAAGCTCTTGCTAGTTAAGGCTTATCCATACGTTATTAGTAAGAGGAGGTTAATTAGGTTATAGTATAATATTATAATCGCCAGAAGCACCCCCTAACTAGGAGTTACCCCCTAATAGTAAAGCCCTGGAGACCTTATCTATCTCTTAAAATCTTCTAATAATATCTATAACTGGCTTACTACTTAGTTTGTTATTAGTAAGTAGAGGTTATACAGGCTGCGGTGCAATATTATAATTGCCAGAAGTACCCCCTAACTAGGAGTTACCCCCTAACTGTAAGGCCCTAGAGACCTTATCTGCCTTATCTTGTTCCTTTAGTAACTAAGTAGCCTCTTCTTCCTACAAGGCCTAAGAAGCCTTGTCTTCTTCCTACAAGGCCTAAGCAGCCTTGTCTTCTTCCTGCACTCTAACACTTTAATCTAAACTAAATAAGTGTTATAGAAGCTAACTTATCTAACTACGTTACTAGAGGCATTCTGTCTTAATATAATAAGGAAGAAGTATTGCACCCTATAGCATACTTTTTAAAACAACTAAGCCTAGCTAAATATAATTATAAGATCTATAATAAGGAACTATTGGCTATTATTAGATGTTTTAAATAATGGCAACCTAAACTAAAAGGCTCTGGATTCCTAATTAAGGTTTTTAGCAACTATAAGAACCTATAATACTTTATAACCACAAAATAGCTAAGCCACTATTAAGCCTGCTGGTTAGAATATCTATCCTATTTCTAATTCTCTATTATATACTACTTTGGTATTTAAGGCTAGAAGCTTAATACCCTAACCTAACGTTTATAAGACATACTAGTATAAGAAGAAATATATACCTACCGTAATTAAACCCTACTTTGCCCCAAGCTATTTAACCCTCCTATTAAAGACATTATAATGCACGTCCTTAAAATAACTAATTAATTAATTAAATAGATAATAGTTAATAAGTACCTAAATAACAAGTTTATCTAAAAAATGCTTAAGCTAATTGTTGGAATCACGGTGGGGGGTTTTGGTTTCAATTGTTTTCTCTGTACTGTCCCTCTTCTACTTCTACAGGTGGAATTTGATGGATCTCCTGAGCTCGCTTAGCTCACGTGGTCAACCCAATTGGTTACAAGCAACTGTGTCTACTATATTACAGAACCTTATTCAGACACTAATTTAAGACGGCGTTAGATGCTTAAAAAGGATTTCTCTAAGCAAATACAAAGCTTATAGAGACCGCTTATACTACTAAAACCATCTAGTTATACCTAACTATAATAAACTTAAGCTTAAGCTCCTTAAATATATATATAACCTACTAGTAGCCGGCTACCTAGGCTAAGGAAAAACCCTAGAACTACTCTAATAAGAATACTACTAGCTAAATATGCATAATATAATACAAAGGTACGTCTTTAGCTGCCATACCTACTAATAAGCTAAAGCTTTGTATAAGACGTATAATAGCTTCCTAAAGCCTCTGCCTATTCCAGACCAAAAATAGAAGGATATCTTAATTAACTTTGTTGTTAATCTCCCTAAAAGTAAAGGCTACATAAATATTATAGTAGTTATAGACCAACTATTTAAGATAAAACACCTAATTGCCTGCCCTAATATGTTAGCGCCTACTATTGCCCAACTGTTCCTAGATTACGTATGGAAACTCTATAGACTTCTTAAAATAATTATCTCTAATAGAGGCAGATAGTTTATCTCTATATTTTAAAAAAAACTAACTACCCAACTCCGTATTAAAGCACTGTTGTTTATAGCATACTACCTAGAAATGGATGGTTAAACGGAATATGCAAATGCTATAATGGAATAATATATTTGGATATATACGTCGTATTTATAGAACAACTAGATAGACTGGCCTATATTTGCTAAGTTTACCATAAATAACTCCGTTTTAGAAACTATAAAGGTCTCCCTATTCCTGGCCAACTATAGCTAGCACCTATAAATGGGTTTTAAACCCTTTAGTAATGTTCCTGACCCAGCTTATTAGGCCTTATAAGTTATAGAAGCAAATAAATTCGTAAAGAAGATAGAAGAACTATAAGAGTTTCTTACTAATAAAATAATATAGGCCCAATCTGTCTATAAAGCCGCAGTAAATAAGAACTGGACCCTAGTACCGGCCTACTAAATTAGTAACTTTGTTTAGCTAAATACAAAAAATCTAAATATAAAATGACTTACTAAGAAACTTAATTAGAAGAACACTAGCCCTTATAAGGTTAAAAAGGTTATCTCTCCTTATACTTACTAACTAAAGCTCCCTAATACGGTTAAAATCCACCCTATATTCTATACGTTAGTCCTCCACCCTACTGCCCCTATATTAGACGCCCTGCCTAAACAGATCTAGGACCCTCCCCCACCAGTTAAGGTGGATAGTAAAGATAAGTACTTTATTAAAAGAGTTGACGATATTAAGTATAATAAACGGAAACGCCAATATATATACCTTATGAAGTGGAGAGGTTTTACTAAACCCTTATAGGAACCTATTAACTCTATAGGACTTACATAAGCCGTAGAAGACTTTTATAAACTCTACCTAGAACTACCACAGCCCCATTTTATAGAAGCTTGAGTTTAAAGGGGGGGTACTATTATAGGACCACCCCATAACACCTCGCACACGTTTACCTGTTTTCACTATCTTAACCTCCATATTAATGACTTAGTTAATTAAGGCACGTAATGGCAATCTAAGGCAATTTGCTATTACGTAACGGCAATTTAAGGCAATTTGCTATTCTGTAACGGCAATCTACGGCAATCTGCCGTCCTCTACTATATTCCGCCGAATTCTGCTAAGTTCTGCTAGAACTATAACCCAAAGCCTCTTTTACCCCATGTATGTATTAACCAAGCAACCAAGTTAATAATATATACTCTTTTCTTCCTATTTCCTTACTTTCTTTCCTTATATAATGTCTTGACTTTATTATGCAGTTTATATACATAGCTTAATAATATCTACTTTGCTATATATTATCACCGCTTATGCTCGCTCCGTAATAAAGGATAAGTAAGGATAAATATATAATTTAGTTCTGGTACCTATTAATAGGTTTTTAAAGTATATCTAATACCTTCCCGTTAATAAGATAATTAATATATAAGCGCTTATAAACCTAATTAAGGAGAAATGCTTTCTTAAAGTAGATTAACTATACTCTATTATTATTGATAGGGGTAGTATCTTTATAAGCTAGTACTAGTTAAATCTATACTTCTATTTAAAGATAAACTACTATTATAGTATAGCTTTTTATTTATAGATAGATAGGTAAATAAAACGCTAGAATTAGGAACTAGAGTTTTACCTATAAGTATTACGGAGTAAGTATAAGCGGTAATAATATATAGCGAAGTAGATATTATTAAGCTATGTATATAAACTGTGTAATAAAGTCAAAACGTTGTATAAGGAGAAAAGGTAAGGAAATGGTGAGAAAGGGTATATATTATAAATTTGGTTGCTTAGTTAATATATACACAGAGCAGAATAGGATTTAAGTAGTGGTCCTGGCAGAACTTAGTAAAATTTAGTAGACTTGGCAGAAAATAGTAGAATGTGGCAGATTGCCGTTAGATTGCTATTAGATTGCCGTTTCGCGGTTAGTCTCTTCTTACTGCGTTAGTGGAAATAGGTAGATATGTATAAGGTATTATAGAGGTGTCCCGTAATAGTACCCCCCTTTAAACTTAAGCTTCTGCAAGATGGGGCTGTGGTAGTTCTAGGTAGAGTTTATAAAAGTCTTCTACGGCTTATATAAGTCCTATAGCGTCAGGAAAACGGGAAGTGGCGTAGGAAATTTGGTTTTGCTAAAAGTATTTTTGGCCCAGGGCTAGCTTTCCGTTATATTAACTAACCCCCTAGGGCCCGGGGCTAGCTTTTGGCCATATTAGCCAACCCCCCAGAGCATTACGCTGGCTTTCCGCCATATTAGCAAAGCCCTAGAGCTATACACTAGCATTACGCTAGCTTATGGCTATAAAATAAATATTGTTAGTATTATTGTATTTATTGCTATTAGGGTATTAAAATCCTAAAGGCCTCCTGGTAGGCTCCTAGCAGGCTTCCTAGCAGGCTCCTAGCAGGACTTTGATTTTCCCAATTATAAATCGTC
>Ga0307507_10007373_pt1 | contig 16056 bp, 18 predicted proteins | sample 7_EM_MG_FD_207223 | JGI IMG/M metagenome (GOLD analysis project Ga0307507, IMG submission 207223) | Populus trichocarpa ectomycorrhiza microbial communities from riparian zone in the Pacific Northwest, United States - 7_EM | ecosystem: Host-associated > Plants > Roots > Unclassified | place... | reverse complement strand
AAAAACTAATACCATACTTTTGACCGGACTCTGCATTCATTCTTGCCGATTTCCCGACAGCATTCTTGCCGAATGTTCTGTAGTGCTAATTGCCAAAAACTCTGTATTCCTTCTTGCCGTCTACATGTAACAACTAAACACAAAGACATCCCTAACAATGTCTAACCTTTCCGAAATAAACTTCCTTTCTATTATTCTTATCAGTTCTGATTCTGTTAATGCTATCTTTTCTATCGGCTTTTTGGTCAACTTGAAGTTTGCAAATGGATCGCCAGGCAGCCACCTGTTTTTCACGCAGATTAAAACTATCTTTTTAAAGTTTGCCAGATACTTCATCGTTGAATTGTGGTTGCATTTCCGCACAGTTTTTAACCAGAAGGCATACTGGGAAATGAATTCGTAGTCCAGCTCTTTTATCGGTTTATCTTCTACCTTATACATCCAACTTATAAAAGCCTTGGTATGGCCCATGGAGACATTGTAGCGCCCAATTGTTCCGGGAGCGAAGTCTATCCCTTCAAGTGCCTTCATCTGGTCATTATGCTGTTGGAATACTTCGAGAATCATCTTTGGTTTTTCGACATTACCAGTTAAGATATCTTTGATAGCCAGTGCTGAAGTGGTACTGTCAGAGTAGTTCAGCATCCTCTTCACATGGAATACGTGCTGTTCAAAGGAATCAAGATACTGGTTTAATTCCTTGGCCGCCTCTTTTGTCCCGATGGCCCGGCCCGCATGGGCATTCCACCTCGATTGTTCACACCTGCGCTTGGTAGAAAGCTCGACCGCCTTGCCGTCGACGGTGATTTTCAGGTAGATAAATCTGTTGTCTTCTTTTTTGTTTTTGGGCTGCTTTAAAAAGAATAATAACCCAAACGTTTTTTCTAACATAAAACTTAAATAAAAGTTAAACAAAATTACGTTTCAGCCATTCTTTTCACAAGATGTGCGTGCTGCGAACATCCTGTGCTTCAAATGGTTACAAGTCATTCGTAGCGTCTTTTTGATTTTTAGCTCGATTTTGAAAAGACGCTACGAATGACGCAATAGAGTTTTGCGATTATTTGCGAGTTTTGATAGGTATGTAAAAGAAAAAGCCCCTTAATTTCGCAATTAAGGGGCTTTTGACACTTTTGTTAATGTTATCAGCGGAGAGCTAGGGATTCGAACCCCAGGAACCTTTCACAGTTCAACAGTTTTCAAGACTGCCGCAATCGACCACTCTGCCAGCTCTCCGGGGACAAAAGTACAAATCCGGAGCGGATTGACAAGTATCGAAATGATTTTTTTTCAATTTCTTAACATATCGATTTAAGTTTTTGATAGCCAGTGAATTAATTTTTCAAATGATCGGATTTTTTCTGCCTGAAGCTGTTAAAACGTGGTTTTACCACCCGTAAACTGCGTTTTGAAAGCTCAACCGACGCGTTTAATTCAAATCCGATGAGCAAAATCAGCGAGTTTATATACATCCAAAGCATCACTACAATCAGTGTCCCGATTGATCCGTAAACCTTGTTGTACGATGAAAAATTGTTGATATAATAGGAAAATCCAAGCGAAGTGAGTACAGCCAGTGCAGTAGCCAATACCGAACCTGGGGTTATGAAGTTCCAGCGTTTTTTGTGGGCGGGGGCGTACCGGTACAACCAGGCTATGCTTACAAAAATAATGATAATGATCATGATCCAGCGGAACAGCATGATAGGGTAGATCCAGAAATGACTTTCTTTATTGACATGCAGCTGAATCCAGTGAATAACAGCCTGCCCGGCTATCATAATGGCTATCGAAATAAAAAGCGCCATGCTAATGGCTATGGTAATGCCGGTAGCAACCAGCCGTCGTTTGAGCCAGGTTCGCCTGTCGGTAATTAGCGATGCTTTGTTGAAGGCCTTCATCAGGTTAATTACGCCATTGGTAGCAAAATACATGGTCGATAAAAAACCAAACGAAAGCAACTTACCGTTTTGATTCTTGATAATGTCGATAAGCGTCTCCCTGAACGCTAAATAAGCGTTTGTGGGCATAACCGATGCCAAAATGGTTAATAACGTCCCCTGGAAGTTTTTTATGTGGATATAGGGGATTAGTGTAAACAAAAAGATTGTTGCAGGGAATATGGCCAGCATAAAACTATAGGCCAGTGCATATGCCCGGTTTGTTAACGACGTTTTGGTGATTTCTTTGATAAAAAAATCGATAACTGTATATAGTGGCAGCGGACGAAAACCTGGCAGAATGATATATTTTGTCCATTCTATAATGTACTGATAAAAACTAAAACGCAGCAAAAAGTGGTGAAGCCATCTCATCTAACCAAATTTACTCAAAAAAAGGCAATAGTTTATCTATAAAATCCTGCGGCGGTAGGCAGGGGCGGTTTGTTTTCATGTTGATGAAAACCAATAAGGTTTCGCCGGTATTGATTAGCTCGCCATTATCATTACTTAGTTCGTAACGAAAATGAATACGGATGCCGGGCATTTTATCCATAATCACCTTTACGCTTATTTCCTCATCATACAAAGCCGGCTTCAGGTACTTGCATTTAAGCTCCAGCACAGGCATCATAATTCCCGACTGCTCCATTCCGCTGTAGGTTAAGCCAAGGCTGCGCAGCATTTCTACCCGGCCAACTTCATAAAATTCGGCATAATTGCCATAGTACATGTAGCCCATCTGGTCGGTTTCGCCATACCGCACCCTTATTTTGGTGGTATGCTCAAACATTACCTTTTGATGTTGCGTTCGTTAAGCGCTTTTTGAAAGGCATGGGCATTTACCAAATGGTCGGCAACGTTATTTGCAAAGGCATGATAGCCCGAAAAATCGGCTTTGGCACACATGTATATGTAATCGTTATTTTGATGATCGAGCACGGCGTTTACTGCATTTACGGATGGCATCATGATAGGGCCGGGGGGCAACCCGGTATGCAGGTAAGTGTTATAAGGCGAATTGTATGACAGGTATCTGTTTAATACCCGTTTTATGGTAAAATCATTTAAAGCGAAAATCACAGTTGGATCCGCCTCAAGCTTCATGCCCTTTTTAAGGCGGTTAAGGTATAAACCTGCAATAGCAGGCATCTCATCGTCATGTAAAGCTTCGGCATCAACTATCGAGGCTAATACGGATACTTCCTGTTGCGATAAGTTAAGGGCTGTAGCCTTCTGCTTACGCTCCGGTGTCCAGAATTTTTCGTAGTTGGCATACATCTTTTTAAAGAATTTATCGGACGATGTATTCCAGTACATTTGGTAGGAGTTGGGCATAAACATAGTATACACGTTATCGGTAGTAAACCCATATTTGGCTACATATGCCGATGAATCCAGCAAATTGATGATTGATGCCGAATCGGGCTCGATTTTTTTGGATACAAAACCCGCAAATTGTTCTTTTTGGCGCAACCCATGAAACTCCAGTTGTACAGGCTCCTGCGTGCCTGAGGCCAGCATGTTGATAAGCTTACGGTTGCTCATTCCTTCGTGCAGGCGATACCTGCCCGGTTTAACCCGGTGTGTGTAGTTCATGTTAACAGCCGCCCAGTTAAAGGTAACGGTATCTTTAACCATACCTTCATCCTGAACGGTTTTAATTACATCGGCATAGGTTGCGCCTGTATGTATATATAAATACTCCTTTTTGGCAGTTACGTTGGGGCCAAAATATTTATAGTAATAGTTTACACCAACACCTGCCAGTATGATGATAATCACAATTACAAATGCGATAATAAATTTTTTTAATGGTCCTGATTTTGACTTTTTCTCAGTCATGATAAAATTAGCTATAAATGGTAATTATTTAGTTTTTATCACATTAATTTCACTAATGTTGTTTAATTAAACGAATTAGAAAATTAAGGTGATAATTTATTTGATTTTTATGAGGCAGATTATAACCTGTTAGGGCCGTATTTTTTCAATTAATTCAATTCGTGCAATTCGCTTTAATTAGTGTCAATTAGTGTCTGATTTTTTGAATGGCAATCAATCCGCCAGTTAAGTTTTTAACATTTTGATAACCGTTTTGCAGTAATAGTGTTTGAGCGGCTTCGCTGCGTAAGCCAACCTTGCAGATAACGATTAATTCATCGGTTTTGTTGTAACCGAGGGTATTTAGCTTACCAGCAAGAACACCCAGCGGAATATTAACCCCGCCGATGTTATAGGTATGATATTCAATGGCCTCGCGTACATCTATCAAATGGAGCTGTTCGCCCTGGTTTATCCGGGCAAGTAATTCGGCTGCATTAATTTGTTGGGGCTGCATTTGTTTTTGCACCTTGTGAAACAGTAATGTTCATGCGTGTACCTATGCTGGTTTTACTCAGCGAGTCGGTTTTCATGGGGTATTGCGCGGTCACAACCACATTGGTCGAGTCGGTTATGGTACCCTGGTAAGTAATTGTACCTATAGTTAAACCTGCTCCTTTAATGGCAAAACGTGCCGCATCCAAATCAAGGTTAATCAGTTCGGGAATGGCTACCTCGCTTGCACCTGCACCATCGCCTAAAACAAGGTCTACCTTTGAACCTTTTGGTAGCTTAAAACCGGTTTTAATAACCACGCCGCCGAAACGCACCTCGAGGATGCGATCGCGGGCAATATCCGACCGATATGTGGTATCGCCAATTTTTAAGCCATAGTTGGATAGGGTAGCTGTTGCTTCACGGTAGCTGGCCTGTTCCAGGTCGGGAAGGGCCACTGGAGGTGCCTGCAACGTAACCATGGTTAAATAAATCACACGGCCTTCTTTCACATTGGTTCCGGCATCTGGGTCCTGTTCTACAATGGTTCCCGGCTCAACATCCTCAACATAAACCGAATCTATTTTATAGCCAAAGCCCTGCTCTTTTAATAATGCCATAGCACGATCAATTTTCTCGCCTTTCAGCTTTGGTACAGGTATTCCGGAACCATGGTTGGTGTAATATCCAAGGCTGTAAAAGGCAATTAAAACGACTACAACTACCGTAACAATTGCACCTAAAAGGTTATAACGGAATGATTTTGTTTTTAAATAAAGACCAAATTTGCTCATTGGTATGCGTAGGGATAATTACAGTCAAATAAGTATCAAACATAGCAATTATTTCGGATTTCGGATGTTCGATTTCGGATTTGAGAATTTTGAAATTAGTAATTTGTGTTTTCAGTTTAGTATATTCAATACTATTATCCTAATTTCGAAATCGAAAGCAAACACCCCTTAAAAGGTAAATTCAAAATAAAAATTAAATCCGAAATCGAAAATCCGACATCCGAAATCAAATGAAAAACATAGCCCTTTTGGCCGGTGGTTTTACCGGTGAGTATGAAGTATCTGTAAACAGCGCCAAAAATATTGCTGCCAGTCTTGATGCTTCAAAATATAAAGTTTATACCATTTATGTAAACCGCGACAGGTGGATTCATGAAGCCGGCCACGGTGTGGTTGATGTGGATAAAAATGATTTCAGCATTACCCTGGACGGCGAAAAAATTAAATTTGATTTTGCTTTTATTACTATACACGGTACTCCTGGTGAAGATGGCAAAATACAAGGGTACCTGGATATGCTGGGCATACCCTATAACACCTGTGATGCTACTACATCGGCTATTACCATGAACAAGGCTTACACCAAAACTATAGTGAATGGGATACATGGCCTGCATACTGCCCATTCTATGCGCCTGTTTGAAAAGGATATGCACGATGTTGCTATTATAGCTGCTACGCTTAAATTTCCGTTGTTCATAAAACCCAATAATGGTGGCAGCAGCGTAGGCATGAGCAAGGTTTATAATGTTGCCGGCTTGCCCGATGCTTTAAAAAAGGCTTTCCACGAAGATGAGCAGATCCTGGTAGAGGAATTTATTAAAGGCCGTGAGTTTAGCATAGGCATAGCCCGGCTGAATGGTAAAATAACCGTGCTGCCCGCAACAGAGATATTAACCACTAAAGATTTTTTTGATTACGAAGCCAAATACACATCGGGCGTAACAAAAGAGGTAACCCCGGCTGATTTGCCGCCCGCGAAGGTTGAACTGATAGCCGATATTGTAACTGAAGTGTATATCCGCCTTAATTGCAAAGGCATGGTAAGGGTTGATTTTATTTTGCTGGAAGGAACTAACGACTTTTATTTTATCGAAATAAATACCACTCCCGGCCAGTCGGCAGCCAGCCTTATCCCGCAACAGGTTAGGGCTGCGGGTATGGATCTGGGCGAATTTTACGGAAGTTTGATTGAGGGGGCGATTTAGAAACTAAGGACGTCGGATTTCGTTTTCGATTTTTTCGGTAGAGACGCATTACATGCGTCTTTTTTATTGAGCATGTAACAAAGCCAACCTTTTTATCATCAAACCAACAATGCTGAAATTCATAAAATTTAAAAAGCTCTACGGCGGTTTCCCGGCCCTTAAAATAGACGAGCTTACCATAAACCCGGGAGTTTATTGGATAAAAGGTGTTAACGGATCTGGTAAAAGCACACTTCTAAAATCCATCGCCGGTATTTTATCTTTTGATGGTGATATTTTGTTGGATAACGCTATCAGCATAAAAAAGCAGCCTGTGGCTTACCGCAAATTGGTAAACTTTGCCGACGCTGAACCTGTTTTCCCCGAGTTTTTGACGGGCACCGAAATGATTGCCCTTTTTACGCAGGCAAAGGATGCCCCGGCAGGGCAGGAGCAGTATTATATAGATACCATGCAGATGCAAAGCTACGTTGGCCAGCCTGTAGGGACTTACTCCAGCGGGATGCTTAAAAAATTGTCGCTGGTGTTGGCGTTTCTGGGCAATCCTAAACTGATCTTGTTAGATGAGCCGCTTATTACTATTGATACCGCATCCTTGAAAATCCTCAATAGCTGGATTGCAGAACGGTATCTTGAGCAAGGTACCAGTTTCCTGCTTTCATCGCACCAAACGCTTGAGCTTGATGAACTGCCCAAAGCTGGCGAGCTACTGGTTGAAGAACAAACTTTAAAGCCAATAGCATAATGAAGCAGCCGCTAACCAATGTGCTGGTAAAAGTATTTGCTTTTGGTTTTTACCAGGTACACGCGCCTATATTGTTTTTTGCATTTTTTATATTGGTTGGCTGTGTGCCCGGCAATATGCTCATCAGCTATCACGAGTCGTTAATGATGGCCATGTGCAGCAGCCCTGTTATGCTCCTGGTGGTTATTGGCGGCTGGTTGTTATACGTTTTTAAAAGCTGGCATTACGTTTCTGTACAATTGCAAGCGCCCGAAAAGCAGTTTTTATTTTACAGCAGCAATGCGCTAAGCCGTAAAAAGCAATTAAAAAGCTGGGCCTATACACAAGCAATTATTTTAAGCCCGGTTATTATTTACGCCATAATGGCGGTTTGCGTAGGTGTGGTGCATCATTACTATCTGCTGCCTGCCGTAATGATTTTGTTTTTAGCGGGCATGGTTTGGTGCAGCACGCTGATATATACACAGATCTTAAACCGGCTGGTTGATGGCAGCAGCCAATCCTTTTTGTTAATGCTGAGCAGCAATTGGCGCAAACCCTACTTCAGCCTTTATATCTACCAGGTTTTTGATAAGCTGAAAGTGCAGTACTTTGTTACCAAAGCATTCTCGTGGTTAATTATAACCGGTGTTTTTTATTTATTTGCTGATGTAAAGAATGATGTCCGGTTGGCTGGTATCGCTATCCTGGCCGTAATAACCGCCCACGTGGTATTGATATTTGAAGCGCACAGGTTTGAAGAAACCCGCTTAAGCTTTTCGCGCAACCTTCCCTATAGCAGGTTACAGCTGTTCCTGAGTTTTGCGGGTGTTTATTTTTTTATGCTGATACCCGAAAGTGTGTGGCTTTTTAGCCGGTTTAGTCCTTTAATGGCTGCGGAATTATTATTGGCAGGGTTAAGTATAGCCATGCTTTTTCATTGTCTGCTTTACTGGTTTGGCTTAAACATGGATAAATATATTCAATGGATACTGGGCTTATTTATAGTGTTGTTTTGGGTAATTATGTTTCACTTGCTTTGGGTATTGATACCATTATGCCTGTGTGTGGCTTATTTATTCTTTTATTTCAATTACTACAATTACCAGGGCATGGTGGTTAAGGACGAATAACATTACACTTGCAGCCAATCATTCTGTCCCGTCCGCTCATGTCTTTTCGTAATTCAATGTCGGTAAAACTTTTGTCCCGCAGTAATTCAACGGTTTCCTGGCCAAGGCTTTCGTTAATCTCAAAAAATAAATAACCGCCGGGTGTTAAGTTATTCAAAGCAAAGTCGGCAATAGCTTTGTAAAACACCAGCGGATCATTTTCAGGTACAAACAACGCGGTATGCGGCTCAAAATCGGTTACGTTGGTGTGCATTTGCTTTTTGTCGTCCAGCGTTACGTAGGGTGGGTTACTGACGATGATTTGGTGAGTGGTGAGTTGTGGTGAGTCGTGAGTAGTGAGTGGTGAGTGGTGAGCCGTTGGTACGTCTAAAATATCGGCCTGGATAAATTGTACATGAACTTCGTTTAAATCAGCATTCTCTTTGGCGGTTTGCAATGCGCCTTCGGATATATCAATTGCCGAAACCTGTGCCTGTGGTAAATTCTTTTTTAAACTGATGGCAATACAGCCGCTCCCCGTACCAATATCCAATATATTACCTGCAAATTGCCTGCTGCCAATTGAAGACTGGGAACTGCCTACTGCAAACTGCTCACTGTTAACTGCAAACTGCCCACTGCAAACTGCCAATATCCACTCTACCAATTCCTCAGTCTCGGGGCGGGGGATAAGTACGCTGGGATTTACTTTAAACGGTAGTCCATAAAACTCGGTAACTCCTAAAACATATTGAATAGGCTTGCCAGTCACCAGTTCGCTAACAATGCTCTTTAGTTTTTGGGCTTGTTGATCATTTAGCTCCCGTTCCGGAAATGCCTTAATAGATGCTTTTGACAGGTTGGTTACCTGGCTGATAGTTAATAAAGTAAGCGACTCAACCTCGTTAGCATCATATACTTTGTTCAGCTGTTTGTAATCTTCAAAAACATCCTTTATGGTAATCATGCAACAAAGTAACATAAAAGCTACTTTTGCAGCATGGTTCAACATGAATTTTTTATGCAGCGCTGCCTTGAACTTGCCCGGCTTGGCGCCGGGTACGTTAGCCCGAACCCTATGGTAGGCGCGGTAGTTGTTCACGAAGGCAAAATAATAGGAGAGGGCTATCATCAGAAATATGGCCAGGCCCATGCCGAAGTAAACGCTATTGCGCAGGTAACGGCTAAATTTGATAACGCGGCCGAATTGTTAAAACAATCAATGATTTATGTTTCATTGGAGCCATGTGCGCATTATGGTAAAACACCGCCTTGTGCCGATTTGATTGTTGAACATCAAATTCCATTGGTAGTTGTTGGCACCCGCGACCCTTTTGCCCAGGTTGACGGTAAAGGCATCGAAAAACTTAAAGCTGCCGGTATTGAAGTGATAACCGGTGTACTGGAAAAAGAATGCCAATGGCTTAACCGCAGGTTTTTTACCAAAGTGCAAAAGCACCGGCCATATATTATATTGAAATGGGCCCAAACCAATGATGGCTTTTTTGCGCCTGACGACGGTAGCCAGCTTTGGATAACGGGCATTCAATCGCGCAAGCTGGTACACAAATGGCGTAGCGAGGAGGACGCTGTTTTGGTAGGGAAAAATACCGTTGCCATTGATAACCCGCAATTGAACGTGCGGCACTGGGAGGGAAGATCGCCCAAACGGGTGGTGATAGACAGGAGGCTGGAACTTAGTAAACAAGCCAATGTATTCGATCAATCTGTTGAAACACTGATTTTTAATGAAATAGAATTCAATATCGACGGGAAAAACAAGTATATTGCATTGGAGGATTTTGACCGCTATGTGCCGCAATACATTTTGTACCAATTATATTTGCAGGACATTCAATCGGTAATCATTGAAGGCGGCGCGCATACGCTACAGACGTTTATTGATGCCGGGCTTTGGGATGAAGCCCGTATTTTTACCGGGAAAACTGTTTTATCAAAAGGGATAAAATCACCACAAATAACAGGTATACTTGCCGGGGAAACATTTATTGGAAAAGACCGTTTACAAACATTATATAAATAAGAATTAAGAATCAAGACAGAAGAAAATAGGGGCGGTTAATAATCAGGCCATTGCACCATATTTATAACCGCCGGCAAAAAGTCTTAATTCTTAACTCTTGATTCTTCCACCACCACCAATTATGCTATTTGTTTTTTTAAGTATTTGTTGTAGTGTTATTGTGTCGGTTATGCTTAAGCTGGCCAAAAGGTACCACATTGATGTTTACCAGGCGGTAACCTGGAATTATTCGACGGCCATACTGCTTACCTGGTTTTTCTACCGGCCGTCGCTTGCAGGCCTGCAAAATGCACCTGTTTTTAATTACCTGGCACTTGGAATTTTATTTCCCTCTGTGTTTTTGGCTATGGCTGTGTCGGTACGTAAAGCCGGTATTGTGCGTACAGATGTTGCACAGCGTTTATCCCTTTTTATCCCTATTATATCGGCCTTTTTGTTATTTGGCGAGGCCTCAAATACAATAAAGATCATTGGTATCGCACTGGCATTTTTTGCCATATTCTGTTCAATTCCATGGCAAAAAACAACAGGCCGGCCTAATCATAAAAATACCGAAAAAGGTTCGTGGATCTATCTGCTTATTGTTTTCCTGGGGTTCGGAATTATAGATGTGTTGCTAAAGCAAATCACTAAGGTTAACAACGTCCCTTTTACCACCGCAATCTTTGTCGTCTTTATACTTGCATTCGCATTGTCGTTTATTGGCTTATTGTACCAGGTGTTCACAAAAAAAATGCGTTTTTCATGGCCACATATCCTCATTGGCTGGGTGCTGGGCTTGTTTAATTTTGGCAATATTCTTTTTTACTTAAAGGCACATAAAGCACTGGCAAATAATCCGTCATCGGTGTTTTCGTCAATGAATATTGGGGTTATTGTTGTAGGAGCCCTGGTAGGCATGCTGATATTTAGAGAAAAATTAAGCACCCTTAATAAAATCGGGCTTATAGTAGCCATATTGGCTATTGTGGTTATCTATTTTCCGCAAACATTAGGCTTCCTGCATTTGTAATTTAATATTGTATTCATGAACGGTTTATGAATGCTTTTTGCTTTAAGCCTTCAGTTTTAGCTCCAAATAATGCTTTTTGACGATACCTATCAAACCATCGAAAAACCAACCGAAAGTATATTCCGTGATAGGGGCAGCAAGTTCCTGGGTTTTGCTTATCCTATCAGCCCCGATAACGACATCAAAGGCATAGTAACCAAACTAAAAGCCGAACACCCCAAAGCTAACCATCATTGCTGGGCCATGCGCCTGGGTACCGATAGATCTGTTTACCGGGTGAATGACGATGGCGAACCATCAGGCACAGCCGGCCGGCCAATATTAAATATCCTTTTATCAAAAGATGTCACCAATATCATGGTAGTTGTGGTGCGTTATTTTGGTGGTACATTGCTTGGTGTACCAGGGTTAATTAACGCCTACAAGGTAGCTACAGAAGAAGCCTTGAAGCTGGCTGTCATCATCCAAAAAACAGTGAATGATATTTACACCATTAAGTTTGATTACCTGCAGATGAACGATGTGATGCGAATTATCAAGGATGAAAACCTGGTGGTGTTTGAACAACAATTTGATAATGATTGTAGCATGCGGCTGTCTATCCGTAAAATGCAGGTGGAGCAGGCTTTGGGTAAATTAGGAAAGGTAGCCGGGTTAAAGGTGAAGTATGATTATAGTTTGTGATCTTTTCAACGTTATGCTGATTTGTAAAATTTCGCGAAGTTCTGAAGGGGGAATGACATACTAAAGTGCGTTGTCATGCTGAGCCTGTCGAAGCATAGCGGGCAAAGGCCTCTCCGCGCGCCCCTTCGACAGGCTCAGGGTGACAGGCCTACGCATCTCGAAAATAACCTTCTATTTAACCCCATTTTAATTCCTCAATTGCGGCGTAAATGTTTATTTTAGTCGGATATGCAATCTTTTGACTTAGATAAAACGGATCTCCTTCGTATCAAAACTGCCCTTGAGGCCGATGATGCTGAATTAGAGAAAGTTCTGAAGGAATACCATGCCTCGGAGATTGCTTTATTGTTTGAACAGCTTGAGCAGGAGGATAAGGAAAGGATCATCAACATCCTGCCGACTGACGTTGCATCCGAAGTTTTATCCGAAATGGGTGAGGAGCACAGCCCCGGCGAGCTGCTCCTGAACCTCCATCCCGAAAAAAGGAGCGAGATTGTTGAAGAACTGGATTATGACGATGCAACCGACATTATATCACAACTTGATGAAGATGAACAGCACGAGATACTAAAAGACATTGATCAGGAAGATGCCAGCAGCATCCGTGCGTTATTGACTTATGACGAGGATACAGCTGGCGGTTTGATGAACTCGGACATTATTAAGGTGAACATCAATCTTGATAAAAAGACGGCATTAGAAGAGATCATCCGTCAGTCGGAAGAAATGGAAGAATTTTATACGATTTATGTAGTTGACGATACCGACATTTTACAGGGCATATTGTCTATAAAAGATGTGATTAAAGCACATGCCGATGTAAAGGTGAAAGACCTGGTGCGGCCTGATCCTGTTTACGTAAAGGCCGATCTTGACCAGGAAGAGGTTGCCCGCCTGATATCGCAATACAATTTAACTACCATCCCGGTTGTGGATGACCATATGAAACTGCTTGGCCGTGTTACAGTTGATGATATCATCGACGTAATGGAGCAGGAAAATACCGAAGATATCCTGAAGATATCGGGTGTATCCGAAGATGAAGAGCTAAGTGGTAACTGGAAAGATGCTGTAAAAAGCCGTTTGCCCTGGCTGGTTATTAATTTAGGTACGGGTTTTTTGGCGGCCGGCGTTGTGCGGCATTTTCCGGATGTGCAGGTTGCCATACCAGCCATTGTAGCATATATGACTATTATTAGTGGGATGGGGGGGAATGCAGCCACCCAGGCGCTTGCAGTAACTGTAAGACGTATATCTTTAAGTGATCTTACCGATCAACAAGCTTACAGAACTGTTCTGAAGGAGTTTTTAGTTGGCATGATTAACGGCGCAGTTAACGGTGTTGTTGTGGCGTTATTCGCTATATTCTATGATAGTAATCCAATGATGGGCCTTGTGCTATTTTTAGCAATGACAGGTAACTTAATTGTAGCAGGTTTAACAGGTGCAGGTATACCGCTGATATTGAAAAGGTTACAGATAGATCCGGCAGTAGCCTCGTCAATTATTATAACCACATTTACCGATTGTGTAGGTTTTTTATTGCCGCTTTGGTTTGCAACTAAGCTTTTGTTGAGGCATTGACACTTTTTTTCGCGCAAAGACGCTAAGGAGCAAAGAAAAAGGATTTTGAATTGTTTTATTGTTTAGCACACACAATAGTTTGTCGCGCAAAGACGCTAAGCCGCAAAGGGAGGATTGTTTGTAATTTTAAGAACGCGCAATGTTTTTTGCGCTAAGCCGCAAATACTATGGATGAAAATATAACCCGATTAGTAAACAATCTTTAATTAAAAAAACTTTGCGTCTTAGCGTCTTTGCGCGAAAAAAACATTCGTAAATAACACTAACCTTTTATTCATTTACCCCGAAAACAAAATTGAACTACTGATATTACTAAATAATCTTAATATTTGCGTCTTAGCGCGAGATAAGAGACTTTAAATTTAAATGTATGACCGAAGTAAGATACGACTGGACTAAAGAAGAAATAGCCGAAATATACCATACCCCATTGCTCGACCTGATTTACCGCGCAGCAACCGTACATCGCGAAAATAAAGATTACGCCGAAGTACAGATCAGTTCGCTGATTTCTATCAAAACCGGTGGCTGTTCTGAAGATTGTGCTTACTGCCCGCAAGCTGCCCGTTATAACACCGGCGTAAATGTACATGCAATAATGCCCAAAGACGAAGTTATTGCTGCTGCTGAAAAAGCGAAGGCCGGCGGCGCTTCGCGTTTATGCATGGGTGCGGCCTGGCGCGAAGTACGCGATAACCGCGATTTTGATAAGGTGATTGATATGGTCAAGGCTGTGAATAATCTTGATATGGAAGTATGCTGTACGCTGGGTATGCTTACCGAGAGCCAGGCCCAACGATTGGCGGATGCAGGCCTGTATGCCTATAACCATAACTTAGATACATCTGAAGAAGACTATAAGCGTATCATCACCACCCGTACTTATGATGAGCGTTTAGATACCCTGAAAAATGTACGTAAAGCAAAAATAACCGTATGCAGCGGCGGCATAGTTGGCTTGGGCGAAACGGTTGAAGACAGGATCTCGATGCTGAAAACATTATCTACTCTGCCTCAGCACCCTGAATCGGTACCGATTAATGCTTTGGTACCCGTGGCAGGCACACCGCTTGCCGATCAGCCCCGCGTACCTATCTGGGATATGGTAAGGATGATTGCTACCGCCCGTATTATTATGCCGCGTTCGGTAGTGCGCTTATCTGCCGGCCGTACCGAAATGAGTACTGTTGAGCAGGCCTTTTGTTTTATGGCAGGCGCCAGCTCCATTTTTGCAGGCGAAAAACTTTTAACTACACCCAATCCATCATTTGATACCGATATGGCGATGTTTGAATTGCTTGGCCTTACACCACGCAAGGCCTTCAAAAACGGCCGCCCAAATGAAGTTAAAGAAATGGAAACGGCAGGGTAATTGTCTGGTGTTTTAAACAAGAAAGGCGCAGATAATGCGCCTTTCTTGTTTTTTTCTCCCTATCTATGACGTATTCTGTTTCAATGTAGGTAGGCCTGTCACCCTGAACTTGTCGAAGGGTCGCGCGTAGAGGCCTTTGCCCGCTATGGTTCGACAGGCTCACCATGACAGCCCATTTCACGATGTCATTCCCCCTTTATCCTTCAGAGTTTCGCAAAATTTCATCACTCAATGACGGACTGTTTATTCGAAATTCCCGCTGTCGGGTATCCCTTAATCCCTCATATTAATAAATTGCAACGGCTGGCCAAAGTTTTCACTGCGGCATAGACTGATCACCGCCTGCAGGTCGTCAATTTTTTTGCCTTGTACACGCACCTGATCGTCCATGATAGAGGCTTGTACTTTTAGTCCGCTGTCTTTTATCTTTTTAACCAGTTTTTTGGAAGTTTCTTTGTCGATGCCCTCTTTAACCTTTATCTCTTTGCGAATCATGTTGCCCGATGCGTATTGCTCTTTACCAAAATCAAGCGCGCTCGAATCCAGGTGTTGTTTTACCATGCGGCTGATGATGGAATCCTGAATAGCTTTCAGGCGCATATCGTTCTCGGTAACAATGGTTATTTCATTGGTTTTTTTATCCAGGTCGATAGTACTTTTCGAATCGTTAAAATCGTAACGGTTAAGTATTTCTTTTTTAGCGGTATTGATGGCGTTATCAAGCGTTTGACCATCTATTTTGCTTACTATATCAAATGTTGGCATAAGTAAATGAGTTTATAATGTTTACAAAACTAATGTATTGTAAACATTTACACAGCCCAATCAACAATTTGTTCGGGGAAATTGCATTTGATATTTATTTGAATTTTTCAACACGAATTTTAACCGTCTACAAGATAAATTATAGCGAATTTCACGAATTTCTTGACTTAATATTTTATTTCGCAATTCCGGTAAATACCAAAATCCGTGAAATTCGACTAAATTGTAGTCCACCAGAAGGTATTCGTGTCTAACTCAAAAACAGGTACGAGCTATATTGTTGCGAGATTCAAGATTTTCTTGATTGAATTTATTAATTCGCACTGCCGGTCAATCCCAAAATTCGTGAAATTCGACTAAATTGTAGTCCATCAGAAGGTATTCGTGTCTAACTCAAAAACAGGTACGAGCTATATTGTTGCGAGATTCAAGATTTTCTTGATTGAATTTATTAATTCGCACTGCCGGTCAATCCCAAAATTCGTGAAATTCGACTAA
>Ga0307507_10007372_pt1 | contig 16057 bp, 13 predicted proteins | sample 7_EM_MG_FD_207223 | JGI IMG/M metagenome (GOLD analysis project Ga0307507, IMG submission 207223) | Populus trichocarpa ectomycorrhiza microbial communities from riparian zone in the Pacific Northwest, United States - 7_EM | ecosystem: Host-associated > Plants > Roots > Unclassified | place... | reverse complement strand
TCAGACCATTCAATGCGCGAGAGTTCGTTACTGTCTGCGCATCAGGTTTCCGAACTGACCTGTGGCAGCAATTGCTCGAATAGCAATTTGCGCTCACTATCTTATGTTCGTACTGACTGGTTCTGAGGGAACATGGAGGTCTCCGCTATGTGTCTTCTGGTTTCGTCATACGATATTTTACTTAAGTGTTTATTCTGATTCCGTCCGTCATCTTAGAGAACTCTCGTTCCTACCCTATGGGCATCCTAAAACGGGAACACACACTTATATTTCTCAGACGCCTTTGCGCTATTATCGCCGTCATGTTTATGACTTGTCGCATAATTATATTTTAACTAATAATAACTCTGACGCGGCTGTGAATCGAACACGTGACCTTATAGTCAGAGGCACGTGACTATCATCTTAAGCTAGACTGAGATGTATCTTTTGTACTTCGTACTTTTTAACTGATTGGTACGCAGGGGTCTGTGCGTGAGCCTTCTGGGTCGGCATTCTTGGTATGCCTAACACCCATAACATTAAGGGAGTTTCTCTTCAGCCAATCCATAGCATTATAGGCCTTGTAAACAGGAGCCTTATCTTGCTGAAACAGGACATTATCAAGTGGCATACCAATGGAAATCATTTGATGAATAACAGAAAAAAGATATTTTCTTAAAAGCCTCATATACCTGACCTTGTTGATATTTTAAGTAATAGAAACCAAAAGACCTTTTCTCTTACCCGAAAAGCACCCTCAAATCATAAGCGATATTCTTTTCTCTCTCTTCTTTGGGTGTAGGCAATCAGCCAACCACTTCTCTGCAAGTTCTATCAATACTAATTGTTGTTTTAGATCCTCAGATTTCTCTACACTGCACTCCTCACTCTAAATAATCCTCTCCAAATCCTCAACTAGCCAGTTCCTATGAGCTGTAGCCCACCTCAATCTCTTAGCCATATGGTCAGACTTCAGCTTAAGTCTTGACTTGACTATCTCTTTTTTGATATTTGCTTCCCTGAGTACTCAGTCTACTATACAGGCAAATGTAGTAGGCAATCATGTCCAATCACTCAGTGTAGCACAGAGACTTACCAGTATCAAGAGAAACACGGGGTGCATATTAATTCCTGGAGGCACATGTGGTTATTTTCTGGTTGGATTTGGCTGCCTGGATGATTGTACGATGCTGCTGACCACTCAAAATGGGAGTATGACTGGGGCAAGGGAGATTTTCAAGAGATTGATATTCACATGCGCAGACAAGAAAGCTCTTAACTGTGGCCCAAGGCGGTCAGGTAATTTGAGCCATCAATGCAATATTCTAGAGGTAGTAGACAAAAGCGATTATTATACCTTTCTCTACAAGGCTCATTTCTCTACAACTGGTTTTAGGTGCTGGTCTTTGTTTTGATGCATACTTGGTAATTCCAGATTGCTTAACCATTGGAAATAAAACAAAAAATAAAGATAATAAATCAATTAAATTGGTAAATGAGGCTTCAGTATTTGTAGATTTTGTCAACGGGTCAACATCATCTTCATTGCAATCTGGCATTTTGGCAAGGCAACTTAGTCAGCAGTTTCATGAACACTTCTGCGGAGTGACTGTAGATGTGGCATGACTGTATTTTCTTTCATTCTTTTAATCCTTTCACTTTTTTTTTTCCCCTTCCCGTCCTGCCTGATCTCGCTATAAGTAAGCGTACCTGGTTTCCGGCCACCACTAGCTTCTGGCCACCTCAGCAACCGGTTCCACAATCAAACACCATTCAGAAAACCTCTCATATAACTACTACTACATGAATTCAAGAGAGGAATCACACATCCTAGCCTTGGCAGCCATTGAGAATGGTACCTCAGAGAGACAAGCAGCAAAAGAATATGGGGTTCCTCATTCTACCCTGCAACATGAAGATCGTCGTTCTGGAGGGTCCACTGCACACTTCGGACATTGTCATCAACAACGCTTGTCCCCTGATCAAGAAAGTTGCTTGTGTGACTGGATTATAGATCAGGAAGCATGCGGCTATGCTCCATCACACACTAGGACAAGGGAAATGGCCACTCTGATGCTTGCCATGACAGGAGATACTGAGACGTACGGGAAGAAGTGGATTTCGCACTTCATGAAGCGAAACCCCGTATCGCAAGTATAATTGGGAAGCAAATTGACTCCACTTTCATCCGGGGAACCCAGCAATATCATATTCTGGAATTCTACGAACGATTTGATACTATTCGAGCGCGTTATAACACGTAGCAAATTGGTATTTGGGACATGGATGAGCATAAAATTGCTATCAGGGTCTGTACCAACTCTGTGGTATTGAGGGCAAGTGGGAAGCGCAAAACCTATATCCAGTCTTCTGAAAATTGTGAATGAGTCTCAGTAATTGAGGCAATTAGTGCTGCTGGCAATTACATTCGTCCCTTGGTGATGTTCAAAGGGAAAGAGGTGCAAACATCATGGTTTACTGCTGAGAATATACCTGACTGGCTCATAACAACAACATCGAAGAGTTGGACCTCTAATGATATCTGATTACACTGGTTGAAAGAGGTATTCCTGCTAGAGACTACTTGTACCTTATCCAACGGTCGAATAGCTCATCGCATACTACTTTTGGATGGACATGGGAGCTATGCTATGATAGAGTTTATGTGGATTTGCAAACAAAACCAGGTTGATATACTATATCTTCCAGTCCACTCGAGTCATGTTTTACAACCCCTAGACCTTGCCACATTCTCTCCGCTCAAGTTCTGGTACCGTAGCCAGATTGCAAATCTCGCTCATCTGGATGATGCCGTACCGGTAAAGAAGTGACGATTTGTTCAAGCTGATCACACAGCCTGGGCAGAAACCTTCACACAAAGAACTCTCCGTGCTGGCTAGTTAGCTGCTGATCTTTTTCCTTGGAACCCCAACAAGACGCTTCACTCCTCTCAGCTACATCAAATCTCTGTAACACCAATAGATACAATTACTCCCACCCCGCCAACCACTCACAAAACAAGACCTCTTCCACCCTCCACACCAAAGCAGTGCAGAATTATCAATGATACTATCCTTCTCCAAACTCCTAAATATTCTCATTACATTCATTATACCGTCCAAAACCTTGGTTCTCTCACACGTGATCAGTGAACTGTTTTGCAGAAGGCTCAGAAAACTTTTGGTAAAGTTACTGTCCAGTATGGCCTACTTCATACCACCAACCAGTGCCTACAACTACAGCTAAATGAGTTAGAAAGTAAGAAGAAGAAAAGAAAGGTTATTCTAGATCCAAATACTATGGTTGCCAATGTAGAAAGTATCAAAATGTCATTGGAGGAAGCTGTCACAAACGGTGACTAAGCAAGGCAGACTCTCATATGACTAATAGTTATTAGTCATTGGTTTGTTATCTTTCACACTATGAGATCAGTTGACTCATAGGTTTTCACATGACGGCGCAATAGCGTGTCATTGGTTTATTGTTATTGGTTGATATTTGACATGACGCATGATTATGGTCATGTGATTTATGTATTTCACACATGACTCATAGTTATGAGTCATGGGTTTCACGCATGTGACCCCGTTAGGGCACATGACTTGTTATATAGGTTTCGATTGGTTGCGAAGTACGGCGCAACTGACGCAGACAAGTCAGCTGATGGATTTCACACTATGACTCACTCTGAGTCATGAGTCGCGTGACGCGAGGGAATGAGTCACGCATGGTTAGGGTTGAGGGAAAAACCCCTATATAAGGGCACCCTCAGGACATGGGATTTGGGTTCTTCACGCAACCATCTAAGTTCTTTCATATACTATACTTTCAATACAAAGATCTTTATCTACCACGCTTCTGAAAACCAAGACACGACTGTCTTATATGACCCTAGCGATCGACGTTGCCAGATAGGAGTCAACGGACTTAGCTATCGCAACAGCTATTGGGCAAAGAAGAAGTGATCGTTAGGAGACTATCGGTTACCTGCTGCAAGTATCACCCGGAGAGAAGAGAATTGTAACAGAAGCAGAGAAGGCTCGAAGGGAGGCAGAGATGAAAAAGGCTAAAAGTGCAGAAAACGGGGTTCTGGCGAAGGCAAAAGAGCCTTCTGCCAAGATGACGAATGCATTAAGCACCTCTGGAACTTTGCACAAGGCACAAATGGAATCATGTATGTTTCAATCAGAGTTGTAAAGTAGATATTTTTTTACTTTGAGTGAGAGTGCCAAGGTGGCCAAAAGCTAGGGGTAGCTGGAAACTAAGTACGCTTACTTAGACTTAAGTGAGAAAGGAAAAAATAAAGCCCTGAATGTTTGCATATACAATCCTCGCACGTCTCGCTTGTGACTGCCACTGCCTGGTGATTTTGGTCTTTTCTATTTCTTCTCTTATCCTCCTCATCCTCATCCTCCTCATCATCCTTCTCATCCTCCTTATCCTTCTTATCCTCCTTATCCTCCTCATCCTCCTTATCCTCCTTATCCTCCTTATCCTCCTTATCCTCCTTATCCTCCTTATCCTCCTCATCCTCCTCATCCTCCTCATCCTCCTCATCCTCCTCATCCTCATAATTCTCATAATTCTTCTCATTCTCCTCCTTCTCCTCATTCTAATTATTTTCATTATTCTCATTATTCTCATTATTCTCCCTACAAATATATACTCATTACTAAACAAGTACTCTCTATCTTTTACAATTGTCTAATACTTATATCATGCAACTTGAACAGACAACAACACTCGTTCAGGCTGATAATAGTAACTCATAACCCAGTTGGTTTACATAGCTAACAAGTAGTTACACTTACTATTTTCCTTCTAGGTTCGTAAGTACAAACTCCCGTTGTTGCTGCTGGAGTTCCAACTGCTTCTTGGACTTAAGGGCAAGTTGGTAACATTTTATAGTAAAGCTCAACAGAATCAAAGTAACAAGCTTAATGGATTTTATTCTCATCAAGTATAAATAAGGAAAGAACTTAGATGGTTGTGTGAAGAGCTCTAGTCTTAAGCCCATTAACCTCTTTATATAAACACTCTTCATTTACCATGACTTATACAAAATCAAGCTATGACTCAAATTGAGTGACAGCTACAAAAATCCAATTCAAATATAAATCAAGCTATGACTCAAACCAAGTTGAAGCAGCAAAACCAAACTCAAATATAAATCAAGCTATGACTTAAACTAAGTCATAGCTGTGAAACCAAACTCAAATATAAATCAAGCTATTATCCAAACTAAGTCCTAGCTGCAAAACCATACTCAAAACTTATAATAGTTATAACTCAGACCGAGTTACAGCTCAAATCAAACTTAGATATGAAATATAATCATGATCTGCAGAATCATGACACTGCCTCATACACACTTGTCCCTGCAGTCATCTATTAATGCCCAATGCCACTCAAGCTGAACGTGCAACACACGTACACCAGATATCAAACTTGGAGATGCAGCTGCCCCTCGATCCCACAGAAAGAAATCTTTAACCAATCCCAATATTCACTAAAAGAATAGACAAGATTTTTGTCAAAATTTCTAAGCAGTTGGACCAAATCAAGATTGATGTTCATGATCATTTTGATCAGATCAATGATTATTTCAATAAGATTGATGATTGTTTCAATAAGGTTGACAATTGTTTTAATAAGATCGACGAAAGTCCTTATGATCTCAATATCTGTCTCCCCCACATGGACACAAGTGTCACTGGTCATGATGGCGACCTATTGACGATTGAAGATAAAAACAAAGAAGCATACTACATTAATAAGAAAAATCGTCTAAAAGACAAAGATGTGGATTAAATACAGTCACTCGGCAGGAGTGTTCGTAATCTAAGACAATATTTTAAATTGCAGTTGCCTCATATGGTGGGGCAACACCTCTACCAGCATGTGCTATGGCAATGTTTACCCTCAATTTTTCTTTCCCATTGTCACTCCCCTTCAGTACTTGTTCTTAACGGAGCTTTGCCCCTTGCCCTTTTACAATAGGTGGAACGCTAGTCCTTCGAAAAGCACCGGAGGGTTCCTTTTTTTTTTTTCTCTCTCGCTCTCGTTGTTAGGGTGTAGGTTGCTTGAAATGGATGATGGTAAGAAGGAAGTGCGTGTAGGTAATAGCTTTGCGGGGTAATGGGATGGTGTTTCTATGCTTGATTCGGTTTGTCAAATAAGACTGCATGTCATTCATCCAGCCAATTGTGCCCAGGAGACAACCCCGATAATATCAGTGCTCTTTTTTAAAGCTCGCAAGCTTTACTAGTATCGAAAGGTGTTCGTAAGGAAAAAAATGAAAATATGGTTACATTAATCCTCCTCCTCCTCCTAGCTTCCATAATATCGGTCAAGGACTAAATAGGATATAAAACTCAGCATCACAAACCCCACTGCCACCACTTAATCGAGAATGAAATCAGTAATAATAATAATGCTCGCCACCCTTTAAACTAAAGAGACCCAGTGGAAATATTTTTTGTTGAAAGAAAAAGATAAGCCCTAGATATTTAAACCTCGCTTATGTAGAGAAAACAGAGGAGACAGTTTTTATAGCACGAAAAAATAAATCCCGGAAAAGATATGGGGGGGGTCACCAAGATACCACCTGGATATTCGCCCACCTCCGTTGCAAATGCCCCTAAGATCCACCAGCAGAAGAAAAATCACTACCCAGTCCCCCCCCCCCCTTTTTTTTTTTAGCTCTGGAGTGACCTAAAAGTAACCTGCTTGAAGAAGTGCACAAAGAAGGTCGGCCTATGTGACTTTGGACAAGATATAAAGATCTGCGCTCGCATAAACCACTCCCCTTTGGCTAACTCATCAAACCTAAACACTCTCGGCAAACGAATCGTCAGGGTACAGAGTTTCATCACCACCTCGCCCCCCAACATGCATAAAAGCGGTCATAACGGCTGGTATATCAGAAGGGTTTCCATCCCGTACCTCTGTTTCTCTGGTCATAACCTCCTCTGCTCCGCCCTCAGACTCAGGGACTACCGAAGGGGATGTAACAGGCGACACAACGGCAGCCGTCTCAACAGCCCTAGTCGGCCTAATTTCCGGATGCTCTGCTAACAGGGTGCGCTCACGACCGACGCTCCTCCTAAGTCCCATCGTCTCGAGAGCTCCAACCAGAGAGTCACACGATTCTGCAGGATTGAAAGTGCCTTCAACAGTCCAGGCATGTCTTAACGCCATGTCGACAGTGATTCGCTTGTTCGGGTTTACTTCAAGCATAGACTCAATCAAGTAAAGCGCGGGGTCCGCAATATCATCCCAGTACGGGGACGGAAAATCGTATTTAGCTTCTCTAATCTTTTTGGGCATGTTAGAGATGGTGGTAAACAATGAAACGTGAGAGAATGAAAAATATAGCAAACCTGTTGCGATAGGTTATACGGGTTATCCTGAGTGTACAATTCGTCACTGAACGGAGGAAACCCGCATAGACAAATGTAAAGCACAACACCAAGGGACCACATATCAACAGCTCTAGTGTACTTCCTGTTACGAGAGGGCTCTAAGATTTCCGGCGCCACATCTATACTTGTCAATTACAACCTAATAGGCAACGATCAAAAAAAAACTTACAGCTAGGTGTTCCACAGCTATATTCACACATCAAGGTTAGCTAAGCCACAGCTAGGCAACAAGGCAAGGAGAACAAACAGGTACATACAGTGAAGTGGTGAACGAATCTTCGCCTATGATCTTGGCAAGGCCGAAATCTGCCAATTTAACCGTAAGATCGGTGTCACAAAGTAAAATGTTTTCCGGCTTAATGTCACGATGAACAATATTACGTTCATGCTATATCCTCCAATGTCAGCAAGGATTCCAAGAGATATATTTCGATTCACAGGCTGAACAAACCAGATATTTTAGGCCATTAAACAACTGAATAAATACTTTGCGAGTATCTATTTCTGAAAGCTTGGTATTGCGGATAATGTAGTTGAACAACTCTCCTTCACGAGCCAATTCCAGAACGAGATAGACACCATCATCTTCGTCGTAAGTGCCCTGAAGGCACAATATGTTGGGGTGGTTAACAGACATCAATACGGCAATCTCCTGTTGTAACCCAGAAGTCTTGCTCTTATCCTCATTACGGCGTTTTCTGAAGATCTTCACAGCAAACTCCTGTCCCGACTTCTTGTCAACGGCGAGATGAACAGTCGCAAAATGACCAGAACCAAGCTGCTGGCCAAGATCGTAGGCATTGCGGAAAGCGCTCGACTGCATGTGAGGTGGGTATCTGAAAGTATACTGAAATCCTCCCGGGAACTCGATTTCGTCACCGTTTTCTAGAGTACGACTACGGTTGCGACCAATTATAACACCAGCGACCCAGGTACCATTGCTGGATAAATCCTCAAGGACCGCAACAGGTTGCGAACCAGCATGCTCCTACTCAAACACAGTACCCAGTTAGCCATCATTCACGTATGAGCATCTTAGGGGCACTGAAGGATAATATGCTACCTTATATATCACACAGTGTCTGTTTGAGATAACGTTATGGTCAATGACTAAGTCACACTCAACATGACGTCCAATCACGAATCCACCAGCCCCGTGTTTCTTATTATTTTTCGGTTTCTTCTTTTCCGCACTTCCCGGGGACCCCCTATTTGGAGTAGAAACCTGGGGGGTCTTATTGAGCTTGATGACGCTCTGATTTTTCTGTGTCAACGGCCAAAGGTATCCCCAGACGGTTTCGTCATCTTCGTCGACCCCTTGTTCAGCGAGTGGTGGATAGTAAAACTGCGAAGCTACCTGTGTGTCCTGAGGAGGAGGCGAGGATGCTGGAGTACGAGTAATTGTAATATCTCCTGGAGGTTGTAGCGGGGAATCGGGAGATCCTTCCTTAGGTTCGGGTTCTTGATCCTCGACTATAGCACTCTCATCGACTTCGTCAACATGGTCATCAGGATCGCGCTTGACTTTCTTGGGCGAATTTTTGTTAGAGGCCGGGGATGACGGCTACACGAGACAGATTAATTCCGTTAGATTTGATCTCTGCGCTCCATAAAGACACGGATCACATAAAATTTTTAAGATAGGGATGAGATTGGACGGAATATTTACCTGGCTGCGCTTGCGCGCTGCAGCTCTCTCAGCACGAGGGGTCATTATCGTGAGAAACTAGGTTTCGATGAGTCAGAGGAACAAAGTGGTGTTGAGGAAGAAACTCGGAAGGGGTAGTTTGATTGGGGGTCGGATACGTACAGGTCAATTGGGATTGCTCTGAGATATAGCAGTGACGAGAGGCGCACAGACGCGTTAGGCACCGTAGCGGAGAGGACGATAGAAGGTATCAACCTCTAGAAACGGGGGTGATTGCCTAATAGGAAGGTAGTGCAAAAGAGATTTCGGTGATGTCGGAGGGCCAGCAAGTTTATGTCAGGGAGGAAAGAAGGAGTGGAGGGAGGAAGAGAGGTGGATAGCCAGGTAGAATTAAGAGAGGATAGGGTTTAGAGCTTAGAGTTCGCGGATTGGGGCACCGGGCAGCGCGGGCTCGTCCTCGGCTGGCTGACTACACCGTTTATTACTTACAGCCTCACTGCGGGGAGTGATTTTTTTTTTTTCTTTCTCTGGGGCGGAGGTGGAGGAGAGACGGAGCAAGAAGGGAGGTTCGAAGCTCACGGTGATTTTCGACTCGCCTACCGAATAATAATAGTAGGTGACAAGCATATAAACGAGACGAAATCTAAGCAAAAGAAGAGCGGATCTTTCTTTCCCGGGTCTGGTGAGAGGAAAGGTCTCAGTTCCAAATGGGCTGCTCGTTTGGCTTCGGCGCGGGAAGCGTGAGTCTTGTCACACTCTCCGCCCGCCGCCACTGGGCTGATTCAGTTGGTGAAGAAGCGTTGAAAGCCAGGGGCATCCAGGGCCACGAGAGCCTGGCACCATGTACGAGTAATATCACAAAATAATTACCGTTACCTAGTTCCGCCGCGATTCCATGGGAGATCTTCTAGGCACGAGATGGTAGCCTTCTCATAACCCCTCTTTGGAGTCTGGGGGGCAGAGAGTGACGTCCAGCATTTCCAGTGCCGCTGTAGCAAGAGAATAGGCCATGCAAAACAAAAAAAAGGAAAAACCCGCCCGAATCAACCCAACTCATCTTCACTCTCTGACCGCTTCTAAGCCAGGCCCGATAATGCACAGCACATTTCATTCCCACTCCTATCAATGTCATACTTGCTATCAAACTTCAACCTAACTCCCCTCCTCTTACCACTGGACGCTGTACTTGGACCTCGTCTGATACCGCATCTGCGATAACTGATAATCTCAGAACTCTCTTAGACACCCCTCATGATGGCAACCCCAACCTCCGTACAGTGAAAGCTGAACTCGTGAGTCACAGCCCAGTCGCACACATACCGGCAACCCACGCATGAATGCCGGTATATCATAAACTCTTTCTAGGAGGAAGCAAGCAAGAAAAGGAAAAAAAAAAAAAAAAAAGTAGCCGGATAAAAATGCACTGTGCAGAAAGGAAACACTCTCATTGAGGCTTCTCAAGGCTCCAACCTTTTCAACTCCTCCTCGAACCATGGTTCGACAAACAAGTCGTCGGCGAACAAATCACTGTGTCCTTAAATCTGAAACTCCTCCCCCTTTCTGGGCGAGAGATACCCTATATCACTATGACAGGATAAATAGGATAAGGCTCCCATTCAAAGACATGACATTGTTATCATATCGTATCAAAGAGCATTGGGTACGGGAAAGCTTGCCCCAAAGCTACGAATATTTCACTCCTCCAACCAAGCCTGGAAATGTAGGGCCAATGACTTATAAACACAAAAAATGCACAATCTCCTCAAAGCCTATCTCATTTGTTTGAAAATATGCAAGCCTGGCAGAGCACTTTTGTTTCCCCTCACAAAAAAAAAAAAGGTATGTGGGGGAGCATCGTATTGTCCTCCTTTCCTCTCTTTTATTCCCACCAGTTTTTTGTCTATCTTTTTTTTTTGGAAAAAAAAAAAAGGATCCTCGCTCAATACGGTACTCATGTACTCAAGTACTAGTACTCGAGTACTCTACCGCCTATCTGCCGATTGGGCCATCGAGGAACGGAAGCGATTTCCAAGATGCTGACCATCAGTGGAGTCATCTGCACATTGATCTTGCTTAGCGTGCTCATAAAATGCGATGTTATGCCTAGCGGGGCTCCGGCCACCGAGCCTGAGACATTCATCCGAGTGATCTCTTGTGAATACATTGCGAGTAAGTAAAGTGTTGTGGGTCAAAGAAGCGCCGCACGGTTCACGGTGCGCTCGCATCGGGGCATAGATTCATCGTTTGTTATTTCGAATGGACATGAATCGGCCGACTTATCATGTCGAAGTTCTTTAGCTCTATCGAACTAACATCCCAAACGTTTGGATTGCCACAAGGTGCGCTGTGTGGCGGTGGTCCCTAGTTGTCGGGATTTTTCTGCGATTTAGCAAAGCAAAGTCGAGAGTGCGAGCATTTTTGTAGGGGCTATTGCTGACATTCCTGTTCTTGCGCGGGACGGCCAAACAAGGTGGCTGTCGATGATTGTAAAAACATGCCATTAAATCGTTTCCAACTCCTGCGGTGTCATGAGCGCCCTGCGCTAAACTACTGTACGAGTACACCGTTAACCCCGAAAACCGTGTATGATACTGCCTGGATAAGTTGATCAGGCCGCTGCCTTACACCCCCAGCCTTACACTGTTTTTTTTTTCTTTCTCTCTTTCTTGCTCGCCGGGGGCGGACCCCCATCACTAGCTGAAATCATCGCAACCCGGGAAAGGCGGGTGAAATCTAGGCAAGAAAGAAAGAAAGGAAACTTTGTGATGTTATGCGCAAAACTCCACAATGAGCAAAGCATTATATCATACGCTAGTTAGCCGCACTTGCGAGGAAACCCCAATACTCGAGGTCCCGAGCGGGGCCTTGCTAATTACGATACACCCTACAAGTATCATACCGGTACAAGCCCCCTCCCCCACTCCCCCGCCAAATTTCTAAGGTTGGTTTGGGAACAGGACTATCTTTTGCTCTTAATTAACCGACACTGGTTTCCGAGTAATAAACTACACCGACATACGCCACACTCAATACTTGCCCAGTTTCAAAAGTATCATATCTGGAAAGTTGGCGTTTCTTAGGCGTACTAGTAAACTGTGCTAACATTTCCGGGTGCTTCTACAATCGGCGTGTACAGTAGTTACCTAACTTCCGGCCTCCCACCAAACCTAAGTGAGCTCGACTGAAGCCCAACTTTTTTTTTTTTGTTCCCTCATGCTCTGTCGTAATCTCACGAGCTAGCCACAAGGGGCGATGACATTATTAACAAGCGGCGAAAAAGTCAGATATATCGGAGAAATCTTGGCACGGGAGTGCTAGTATCGGGACTGGGCCTATTTTCTCTAGGCACGAAAAATAGGCATGCGCACGACTAGGTGAATTCTTTTTTATATTTTTATATATATTTTTCTTCTATTTGTATGAGGGATCAGTTCCACCAGCCGGCTCGGGGGTGGCTTTGATTGGCTGTGGCGGCCGGAGATGGGTTAAGTCACGGATAGATTATGATGGCATGTGTGCGCAATAGCGAGAGGCAGAATCTCTTTCCAGCAAACCAGTCCTTGAATTTTGGAACCTAGGGAAGAAGATACCGTTACATCTGAACAGGCACCTTTCATACACAACTATCTGGGCCGGTAGATGATCTTGTGCTCTAATATATATCCCCGCAGTCACAGGGAGCTTTGCGAGATCCAGCACGATGACAGTGGCTAGGCTCATGGGGAAGGTCAATCCTAGGCGTAGAATCCATCCAGTGTGATTGGGGGGCTTTGTCCAAGCTCAACGGGCGTAGGGGAAATGTTCTAAGTCGAAGGTCCACATACAGAGAAACAGACATAACAATCAAGTAACATGGGTTTTCTACCTGGATAAGCATGTGATATGGACAAGACGAGGCGGACTTGATTCCGATTATCTGGGGGATAAAATTTGGCAAGCAGCACGACCGGACTTCTCTCTTGGAGCCTTTTTCCCAGAACCCGACAGACCCTACACAAATGCCAACGAAATTGCTGAATTCTAATAGGCTTCATTAGCTATACCGGCATTTTAATTATTTAAAGATTGGGTAATTACAGATGGACAGGGGGAGGGCATTAGGTCAATAGGGTTATCCAAACAGCTGGAATAACCCCTTTGCGGCTTGCATGTGTGATTGTTGAGATCATCCGGCTGGCCGCACGCTCATGCATCTTCGAAGGCATTACCACCTTCAAGGTTTTCTCCCAAGAAAGCCGGTGGGTCCTTTGTAATTTAGTTACTGACAGCAAGAACATGTGGACTTACAATACCTGAAAGCATGTCTCTCGAACCGATTTGAGGGGTGATGCACTCTTTCAAAGGCTTGTGAAGAGCCCTCCGAATCAACATGATCAAAGGCCAGGAGATCAGGACTACGGACCTTTATAGCTTTGGCGATTGCTGTAAGTGGTTTGGTGCCATGAATGTAGTGACTGATGGTCGGTCGTGTGGAAGGTTGATTGAGTGACTAGAAGAAAGTAGAGGGTTGAAGGCTCCTTCCTCCTTGTCTTGTTTGATATTTGGTTATTGCGTGTGAAAGGCATGTGACTGGTAGGACGCTGGCGCTTGCATGACTAGGCCACAAGATGTTTGGCTTTTCATCAAAATTAGTGATATAGAGGCTGTGAGCATGACCGGTTGACTGTTATTATTTATATAATTTGTATCATGCTTTTGGCCTTTCCGAAGAAGTTGGGTTTAGATATACCGGTACTTCTTGTTTGAGGAAACTCGATCACTAATTCGTTATTGCTGGGGGGTTCATGACTGGTCATGCTATTTACTGCCGGTATGGGGGACCTAAGGGTCGCAAAGGAGGGGGGGGCTTCAGTCTCGAGTGCAGCATGACTTGAGTGAGGAGAGTGAACGTTGAATGTGGCCAAGCGCAAGCAATCCCAGCCACAAAACCTTCGCAAGCCTCACATAAGCCATTGGGTTGTTAAGTACTCGAGTACACCTCTGACCTAGGGAGCGAAACCTGACTCCAGGAGGCTCTTTACGGCCCCCAATATCGCCTTGAGGCGTCTTGGAGTATCATCCACTAATGAGTCGAGTGATATGATATGCAGGGAGAAACGATAGCTGCCACTGCTGTTGCTGCAGGTGATAAATTTAGCTCTAGGTTTGACTAGCTAATGAATAATGGTTTAAGTAAAAGTTCGCTCGACTGAACACGACTTAAATCATGATTTGGGTTTGTATTTTTTTTTTTTTTTTTTACGAGTTGGCAAGCTCGACGAGGAGCCTCTATTTCCATCGGGTTCTCGAGGGGGTTTGAAGAGTTTCGTTCGCGGATGAGCTCGGTATGGTGGCTTGTATTTTTGACGGGGATACGGTAGTTCACCGGATTGCGATTGACCTCTGCCGGCTGAGGGCTCTCATCTGACATAATCCATGCCACGAGGCTCAGTCGCGTGTAGTGTAGCTAAAGTAGAGGAGAGAGAATATACTGTATTCATCATGGCTTGTGTTTGTGATCTGAATGCGTCCTTCATAGGGCTTTTTTTTCTTTTCTGGCACCGTTTAGTACTGTACCTGTGAGCATGTCACTGATTAAGTTGATGGCCAACGAATCACAGCTAGACAATCCATACTATACCTACGGGATGATTACCGGTATGCTCAAGCTACTCCGGGGCTTGATGTTCTTCGGTCTTTGTGTGCTCGTATATCGTTAGTGTGTATCTACAGGAATTTGGACACTGCTATGCGCGAGGCAATTCCTCTATCGATCGTCATACTCTAACTTGTAGTTTAGAATTTTGTATATTTGGTTGTCCGGCCCGGGGCTTGTAAAGCAATCAACATGTCTACTCGAGTACTCGAGTACTAGACTTATTCGACCAACCGGTGAAAAGGCCTATGGGGTGGACATGAATTCCATAGGCCACGGCATGGCAGAGCACTTTTGCTCATGCAGAGTTCACGGTCGGCTGTACGGCAAGTGCGGTGCAGCACCGGTGATCGGTGGCCAGGACGGAATCACTTTGGGGCTGTTAATAACCTGGGCAGATGCTGGTATCATACCGTACTAGTACTCGAGTATCGGTACCGTACTGTGCTCGAGGAGCTGGTGGTGCAGACCATAGAGAGGCATTATCCACTGCCCATCTGTCCCGCGGGTATGGATTCAGTTCTTCTTGATTGCGGTTCTCACATTCACTCAAAAGGCTGGGTTTAAATTGTGAGACATGCTTGACTCGAGTGATGCCTGTTATGATTTGCTAAGCTTTCTGGGCCTACCGTCATGTAAATACTCTGTTCCAGTGATTTCTCCCGTTGGCCCTCGCTCAGCTTTATGGACCTCGCTTGCCCAAGTGTTTCTTTCTCCCTGTCAGACGGAATGAAAGGAATCTGAGCGTCTCTCCGTCATACATTTTCCTTTCTTCATCCTATGGGCCACACTCTGGTACATTCTATCTTCTTTGAGACTTAGCCCTCCTTTCATTCATTTGGGTTTTCTGCCCTTCAACTATCCCATTCTTTTCACCCAAACATATCCTTTCTGACCCCTACACTATTTTCGTTTAGAGAGTGCAGAAATTCATCACCCCACCATCCCAGCCAGCCAGAGGCCGTCAACTCCCTTCCTGCACCTGCTTACTGTGTGCTTTCGAGGTACACACCCTAAAACACTTTAGGGGCTTACGAGGAGGAGAGGCTGAAAAATCACTTTACACAACAATCATCACATTCACAAGAACTGTTGCGACAGCTCCTTCATCTACCACTTGATCCCCTCCATTCCTTGGAATCACTCCCTAGGGGATTACACCACATCGCCTACGGAATACAATACCCTAACGAAACGAAACGACATCACCGATATTGCTGCTAGGAAGCTATTGCTCCGCTGGTTAATCCATCAGCTTTTTCTATTTCTCTTTTCCCTACCTTCACGACCGACATGCCTGGCTTTGCAGATTCCTTTTGGTCGGGCGACTACGCTGGTGGTTAGTTGGATGGTCCTTTTGTCAAAACT
>Ga0307507_10007371_pt1 | contig 16057 bp, 6 predicted proteins | sample 7_EM_MG_FD_207223 | JGI IMG/M metagenome (GOLD analysis project Ga0307507, IMG submission 207223) | Populus trichocarpa ectomycorrhiza microbial communities from riparian zone in the Pacific Northwest, United States - 7_EM | ecosystem: Host-associated > Plants > Roots > Unclassified | place... | reverse complement strand
CAGCTGGTTAATGGAGGAAGGGCGGAAACCTACAGCCATGACGTCATATATCGCGACTTTTTGCCCAACTTCATTAAAAAAATATAGAGCTGTTTTTGGTGGTGGCCTGCTGCAGTATCTTATCGGCATCGCAATATTGACGCGTTTTGGTGAGGCTTGCTAATAAAATCACGCTAGCTAGGGTGCCTGCAGCATGCTAACCCAGGCAGGAGCGCCCAAAGCGCCCAATACGAAAAGTCCGTTTTGCCACACGAAGGGATGACACTTTGGACTCGCTTGTTTCTTGACCTGTACTAGCATGGGGGCGTCTGACGCATTGGTGTTACCACCTTGTAGGCTCCAGACCTTCCAACGAAAGGTTTGTTGATTTGGTTTAGCACGATAGCAAAACTTTGGTACAAAATTTTCGTTGGCCTGTACCCTAATAATCCGCACGTTCATATTTTAATGTTCGTTACGTGATTCTGCTACTTAAGCCAATTAGAAGCAGGTTTGGCAAGTTTAGAATCTGGTACCCAAAAGTATAGACTCAGTCAATTACCTAGGTAGGGATCGCAGGTGATTCTAGGAAAGAGCGCCCTCTTTTTTACGATATAAATCGATTTCTACTTTCTTCATTCTCCATCTCTCCTCTTTTGTAGCTTGCACACTAAAACCACTTTACCCGCTCTTCTTAATTTAATTTAACCAATCCCCGCTCGAGCACTAAACATTCGAAAAACATGCCGAGACCCCGGTCCCAAAAATCAGCCACCGGCTCCTCGCAGAAAACGTTAATCCCCAGCACCCCGCAGAAACTCCCCGGCCCCCCAGTAGAGGTAAGAAACTGTCTTTTCCACTTGGCGCCTTTGCTTACTTTATTTATAGCCCAATAGTTTTGACGTTATCGTATATGAACGCGTTGAGGCACTAGACGAGGAACTCGACGCTGTTGCCAAGGAAACAATAAGGAGAGCGATGGAAAGCGCGGGATACGGAGCGGCCGGAGGGAGGACCACCTGTGGGAATAAAGCAGGCCTGGATCTCCTAGAGGAGAGAGACGAAATGAAGGAGATGACGAAGAGGATGGAGGGTTGGATGGTGAAGCATGATGCCCGGGCCAAGAGGTTGGAAGATCGGATGGCGAACATAGATACCAAAATGGAGACGTTGGAAGATCAGATGGCGGACATAAATACCAAAATGGAGACGTTGGAAGATCGGATGGCGAACATAAATACCAAAATGGAGACGTTGGAAGATCGGATGGCGGACAAAGATAGGGTATGGCATAGGTTACAGCGCACCACAGCTTCTACATTATGTAAATAACTAAGCAGAGTTATAAGCAGAGTCTTTGTCTTATATCTTCCAATAAGTCTTAATGCTTAGGTGCAAGAACTGCTAAAAGCGGCAGCAGGGCCTCTCGCCTGTTTGGGTCACTTGCTAAATGTGCCTTATCAGAGGACGTGAGTTTGATTGCGACACTGACATGAGACTTGCAGAAAAGAAAGCTGCACTAATGTATTCCGCTTCGTTGATCCAATCTACCCTGCGTAGATGGTTCGAAGTGGAAGTGAACACATAGCAGAGGTAGTCCTTAAAAGCGGCATAGCAGGTGAAAGGCAACGACTTCATCGAAGATCCGACTTGAGAAGGAACCTAAAACGTCAAAGGGAGACAGAAGCATTGTTGACGCAGGCTACGGTAGTTATGTCGATGGTGGTCGATAAAAGCTCTCGTAACCAGACCTTCTACCGAAGTTCAACCGCACGCTAAGCCACTTTTGGTTTCACCTTCGTTAAAAGGTCCGCTGTTGCAAATGCACTTACAGTACTAGGACTAAAGTCTCCGGTCGGAAGCGCATGGGTTATTCTTATTCTATGTCGGTCTCATCTCCGTCGTGAAAGAGAATTTTGGGAAGGAGAGTACCAATACCATGCGATCGTTTGCTGCCTCAGTTAGTTCCTGATTAGCCGCCTAGCAATTTATGCACATAGACCTCACCCGTTGTTAAAAAGAATCCGGTGGGGTCTGCAAGGTAATCGATGCTTCCGGCAAATCATTGTGTTGAGCCGCCCGTGAAGCCACGTCGCCTCCTGAGACAATGAAGACAGCGGAGCGTCGACACAGTCAATATTTTAGGTGTCGGGGGAGTGCCGGGGTACAAGCTATTGAAAGAGAGTAGAGGGAAGGTTGAGAGATTGAAACAAGAATATTAGCTATACAACTAATTTTGTTACAAACCTCCCAATAGTTTTGCCCAAGACTCTATTCCCCCTACTTGCACAACAATCCAGAGCTGAGCCATTAACACGACCATAACCCTTAGCCAGCATCAGCAGGAGGCTCCAAGTCTTCATCAGAATCAACACCAGGTTGCTCTCCCAAACTTGTCCTCCCACCCTTCAAATTGCGCTCCAAGCAAAACTTTACATCCTTCTCACACGCAGGCCCATGCACAGTCAGTCCCCAGCGGTGGATTTCGTTGAGCCAGAGGATGCAGGTGTGGACCTCAGCTAGGACAGTGAAGCTGCCTTGGGAGACTTCTAACATAGTGCAGCCAGGCCAGGTCCAGCGGTGAGGGGAAAAAGGATGGTGCCGTGGTTCGAAAGGGCTAGAAGTGCGAAGGGATATTGTGTGGCCATCTGGCTGCGCCGGCTGAGCCTGGGGAAGCGGAAAGGGTGAAGTTGTTGGCTTGGCATGCACAATCGTCGTCGGATCGTTTAACTGGAGGCACCAGACTGAATATGTTTCCCCTGCCATCGTCATCCCGTAATGCCTCATGGCCGCCGTGTGCTTGCTTGTCCAATTCCTACCCGTCGCCTTAAGCCGCTCGACTTTTAGCCTGGATCGATTGTACAGCGCTAATGAGCCCGCCGCCGCTACCTGGTTCCGGGCTCGAAACTCTATACCTTTGTCGCTATCTCGCTTAAACTCGATTGTGAGGTATGGACACGTGATGGAGCGTTTACGGGTAAGAAAGACGTATTTAGTAAAGCGCGCGATGTAGTTGCTATTAAAGGCCATCGTAGATAGCCAGTAAGCGCAGTCAGGACGAAGGTCAAAGCGGAAATGCTTATTGGATGGGTTGGATTCGTGGGTGGGAAGGATGGGAGGTGCTTGCCACCATGTTTCACTTTCGCTGGCAGGGGCGACTTGGTCGACTGTGCACTCGGTCCTCCAGTAGCGACCTTCATCGCGGTCGATACTACGCTTATCGCAGCGGAGTAGAGTCGTTTTAGCATAATTAGCGAACTCAGCCTCGGGGAGGGAGTGAAACATCATGTAGAAATACTCTTGTTTTACCTAGAAGATTAAGTTAGCGGGCTAGCGAGTATGAAAGGACGAAGTGAGCATACTTCATTAAGAAACACATCTCCCGCGTTGAGCCAAACCTTAGATGCATCACATCCCTGGAGTCGTTGATATGCTCCTGCCATGCTCCCATAGTCTAACGCAGGAAGTTGTGTGCCAAAATGGCGCTCAGGTAAAATATAGTCGTAGTTATAGATGATTATAATACCGCGCGGCGCCAGCACTGTTGTTCGGAAGTCCTGATCAGTAACCTTAGCGACACCCGATGCCGTAGAAGTAGGCGCTGTTATAGGTGTTAATACAGAGACTGAGTCTCCAGGCTGAATTTGTGTATCCACCTTCTTACGCCCTCTTCGACCAACTAGTTTTGGAATATTACTGACGCCGCTACCTTTACTGCTCATGACGAGTTGCCAGGTGTAGCTAATTGTTTTGGGATCAGTAGGTGGAGGGGTTGGAGGAGGGGTTTTTGCATCGTGCGAAAGAAGTTTTGGTATTTGCGTTGCTGCCTGGCCCTGTTTCCGGAGTGCTACCAACCTCGACCTACGGTTAGCTCCGCGGGTTTGGACATGTTCATGCGGCGCCATGACAACCGAAGATATGTTTCGAGAAGAGCATTGGCATTGGAACTTGGGGCGAGGTGGTTTTTGAGGGAGATCAGCGGCGAGGGAACATTTAGATGGAGAGCAGTGGCCTTCGTGAGCGGCGAGGGGACATTTAATTGAAGAGCCGTGGCCTTGTTGCTTTCGGCTGCGTAGATGTGTTGTAGTAGATTGCAAAGGTTGCATGGTGAGGATGTGTCGACCGAGTTCTAGAGGATAAGAAAACCTTTAAATAAGAGGGGTGTTGGATGATGCTGGGGTTAAGAATTATGTTGATGGAGACAGTTTGTTCGGTAGTAAACAAACACAGTTCGGGCGCGTACCATAATTCGGCACGTGCACTAGGATGACGTTACCCACCGACAAATGAAGCTTCTTTAACGAAATTGTTAAAGCTGCCCGATATTATTCCTGACAACGCTGCTTCGCGTCCAACGGTTATCGATAAGGATCAGCCAATCAAATCGTTAGGATAATGAGCCGTGATGAGATATTTGAGGCTTTTGATACATATATAAAACGCTATAAGAGCTTAATTTTTGGGGGAATGTCGTATAATATGTAAGCCCTAGCACTCATCCTTTCTGTAGAATTCCACTCTACAGGCACGATTAGAAGGCGTAGTAGCTAATTATATTACTATAAAATTGTATGGACGCGTCTGCGAACATTTAAAAATGGTGTTCGCGCACGGACCAAACCCCGTTGGACGCCAGCGTTACAAGTCCTTAACAACGACCTTTTTTTTGGCGAAAATAAGCACGGCTCTAAGGGGTTATAGGCTGGAGGGGTCATTCGGTTCCGATCTGAAGGCCTCAGATTCAGTTCAGAATACGTTGATTCGGAGTAATTTTAGCTGCATAGCCTCGAAGTTTTAATTTTCCTCTCACCGCTCGTAAAACGCCAGAATTGTACGCTAAAAAGTTGGCAACTTTACCGTATGAGGCTTCTGAAGGCCTTGGCGTTAGTTTAAAAAGAGCCTCAAGCTCCTCATTTGAATTCTAAAGCCTCTAGATTGCACATGCCTATGCTTTTATAAAGCCACAAACGCGTACCAAATTGGGGAGGAACGCGTCCTTTTCTGCCGGACTTTCAGTTTAGATCTGATTTGAAGTTTTGCAACCGAACACACTCTTTTTGGTTAGCTTGCGGTCCGATTGAAAATCCGCACCAACGGAATTACGTCTGGGCTTGCTGAGGTAACATAATCCCAACGGCCCGCTTCAGACAGTTAACACCCAAGACGGGTATCCAATATCATGGATGCCGGGCATGCGGCTACTATCACGTCAATAAAACTTCCTGAGCTTCCGCTATTTTCCATTGGCAACCCTCCCCCAGTTCTCTCTTAAAAGTCTTCACCATAGCAAAACCGATGATGAAAGATAACCGCGCTACCCCAATTCTCAATAATGCATAAAGGGAAAGGTATGGCATTGCCTCAATGTGCTGCTACAACACCGAGGGTACCCCCGCAACCGCCCGCGCTGTAGAACCCCGCCGCTCCCCCGCCATGACCCTATTATTTCCCTGGGCTACCCCTTACACTGGAGGCCTACTCGTCCACCTTGCTGCCGAAGCAGCACGTAATGTGTCGGTCCCTATTGCAGTTCACCTCGACCACGCACAAGACCCCGAAACCGTGAAGCGAGCTGCAGATATAGGCGGATTTGATTCGATTATGATTGATATGAGCCATTATGAAAAAGTGGAGAACTTGCAGTTAACAAAAGAGTTAACTGCATACCGTCATGAGGGGGGTATAGCAGCAGAAGCAGAGCCGGGAAGGATTGAGGGTAGAGAGGATGGTGTTAGTGATACAGCCGATCTAGAAGGCCTCTTAACAACCCCTAAGGAGGCGCGAGAGTTTGTCGATTGCGGGATAGACTGGTTAGCGCCCGCCTTTGGGAACGTGCATGGGAGTTGTGGTCCACGGGGCATTTAACTGGAATATGATAGATTGCAAGCTATCAATGATGAGGTGGGGATAGAGGTGAGGTTGGTATTGCATGGCGCTGATCCCTTCACGGAAGAAATATTTAGTAAGTGTATTGGGCAGGAGTGTCGAAAATAAATACCAACAAGGTGCTAAACAACCCGTGTGTTAAGGTTTGGCAGGTAAAAGCGGGCAAGGCTCCGTTGACGGCTGTCATTGAAGAGGGTGCGACGAGGGAGATGCAAAAGGCGGTGGAAGGTTATTGATATGTTAGGGTCGGCAGGGAAAGCTTGAACGTCACAGAACCGGGGGCTAAGAAACAACGTCGCCATTTTGATATTTGGATGGGACATCAACTGTGGAATCCATCATTTAACTATCGGTGTATACTAAGTGCGCCCCAGAAATTGTCGCCCGGCGCCAGCGTTGAAGCACGGCAAAGTAAGTTCCCGAAAATGATGTTAATCGGAAAGAAAAGCGTTTCAGGTTGAACAAAATAATTCTCTAAGGTTTACCTTCAATACATTCCACCTTCATGGGGCTCCCCAAATCGGTCCTCTCCCTTCCCTCCAAGCATATCCAAATAGCAAATCCATCCCTTTTCAGCCCATCCTCTTAGGTCGAAACCGTCCTGCTTCGGCTCCAAGCTCGTGGCATTGAGGCTAAAATATGAACCCCTATCCTCAACCCAGCCGTCACTCTTAGGCCTCCACACCTTTGTGGTTTTCCCTTCACTCTCCCGTCCGAGCCATTTCTCCAGATCAATATCTACTGTCTCCGTCTTGCCCCCAACAATGAAGCATCGAACGCCACAATTCTTGCAGAAGTACCAATGTGAAAACTTCTCGAAGCATTGGTAATCACCCAGCCCTCCATTCTCGGGGTCAGTGGGTGAGAGGAGGACGAAGTCATTGGGTACATCCTTGAGGCGGACATGGAAGTAGCCTGCTTTGTGACAAGTAGAACAGTTGCATTTGTAGATGCGGATGGTAGTATCGGGATGTGGATCGACCCCGACGGTCGGAGGTGGTAGTGTTAAGTAGGCAATGTATTTGGTTTGATCACAATGGCAAGAGCCGTGGTAAGGGCGCCGAGTTGGAGCTGGGCTGGTCATGGTTTCTACCAGTACAACCATGAGATGAAAAGTCGAGGGTTAGTAGTTAAGAGCTCTGTTCAGTTACGTGGGGAGTCCTGCATGCATGAGATAATACGGGGTGCTGCGGCGGTGTGTTAGATCCTTGTTCAATAATGGGACAGGTTCACTAGCCAGTGGACTTATCCTATCAAAAACACGCAGTCAGATATGACGTACCAACGCATATCTAGACAAGGCTTGGCCATAAGGAGGGTAAGCGGAACAGTAAGTGGTCGTTTTCCTTATAAAATGCTTGCCTCTTCTTATGAATTTCCAGAGAGAACTTAGCGTATTTGTATTATTGGAGGATAAAACACACCCGCGTCGCGTCACATACGAAGGGAGCGCGCCTTGAGTTGATACCGTCTCGGTGCAATAGAGGGATCTCAGAAATTGGTATGCGAGGCCCGGCTTATCCTCGGTCAGCCGGGAAATCACGTGTTCAGCCAGCCACCTGGGGTAGATTCGAGGGTATCTCCGGCTCAGCTGATTTTAGATTAGCGATTTAAGGTATTATAAAGTCGGGTCGCAGCTGATCGTGGTCTCGGACACATTGAACGTGGTCACCGATGGGGGTCGGCGAAAGCTAAGCGTGGTTACCAATAGAGCCCCCGGAAAAAGGTTGGCGGTACTACACTTTTACCCATACAGAACGCGCATCGGTAGCCATATTTAACTTAAGCGAATATATAAACTAAAATGTTAAGAGTATATGCTCCGTATATACCTAGAGACATAGATATAGATATACACATATATCTATACCTATATATATATAACCGCATTTATATATACCTTACTATACTAATAACAAGTGAAAACTATACTGAAGTGAATGAGAGTATAGTAGGGTGGCTAAACGGTCTATAAGTTAGTATGCATAATTATATACTAGGCATATGTTAAGGATACGTAGGTATACTAGAGCGTACCTAATATTAAATACAAAGATAATAGTTTTTAAGATAATACAATTAGTAAAGAGAGTATTGAAGATAAGGAGGGTAGAAAGGGTGAGGAGGGTAAGGGTTAAAATAGTATATAATAGCGGTTTTTATTTCATATAGGTCTCTCTGAGGTAAGACTATATATAACACTATATATAGGCTATATATATGCTAAGAATATCTAGAGTATACTCTGAGACTATAGAGTATTTATTAGCTCTAATAGTAAGCACTAAGTTATCGTCTAAGAGGTAATAGACTATATTATAATACTAGAATATCCAGCAACTAGAAAAAAAGGAATTGTATACTTTATCTATAAAGCAACACCTCTGCTATCTATAGATGCAGATAAAGAAACAGTATATAAGGTTATTAAGCAGTATATATTAAAGGTATATAATACACATACTAGGTATATACTGTACTTATGCCTTTAGTAGATTTAATTTTTGTTTTATAAAACCGGTGACCCTAAAGTTATATAACTATAACTCCTTGGAGAAAATAATAATTAGGAGAGTAAAAAAGCATTTTATTAAGCGTTTAAATATAGCAGCATTAAACACTATAAGCACACTTATAAGGATGTCCTCCGTATATACCCTATATATAATAGGGTTAAGCTTAAATTAATTAATAACCTCTAAAAGCGTAGCAGTTGTTTACACTAAGTAGTAGAGGTTAATAAAAAGCTTAAGTAAAGTATAGAGAAGTAAGCATTATCTATATATATTAGGTAAATACTTATAATATACAGCTACTACAACGGTATTCTATAATTATAGCGGTAGTATACCTATCCTAGTATACAAGAATGTGTATGTAGTGAAAGCAGACTAATAATGTTTTCTTAATATAGAGTGCGTATATGGCCAGCGTATGCGTGATATATGCTTATTATATATAGATAATATTTATTGGTTATTCTAGCAGCAGTGATACTAAACTATAGCATACTACTTGGCCTTTATTATCAATAACTACTAGGGTAGATATTTAATACCTACGTCTACTTATTAAATATGGGGTTCAAAAACTTAAAAAAGAATATACCTATATTAGATATTCAACGTTAAAGCGAAAAAATTGTGGTAGGTAATGTATATACTGTATATATGCTACGCATATGCTAAGCCTATTAGGGTTTAACCATCTGTAAGGCTAAGGTAGGGTAGTAAGCCGAATATATAGTACATGGTTAGATTGCTATATTCCTATTAATATAGCACGGTATTCTTATATTTGCCTTATTACACGGAATTCTTATATATATTATCCACTATACCTAATAAAGCTACTAATTGACCTTGTTAATAATGTAGTTAAAGTAATAAGGCAGATGGAAGTCCTGAGCCTTACTATATATATGCCCTGTATATACACAGTATATGTAAATAAAACTACTTACTATAGTATAGGTCGATTTATCCTATCTCCATAGTATTATACTCTATGTAAGAAGTATAGGGCGCAGACACTATGTATAATATATAGTAGTCTTAATATTAAGGATTAAATTACTGCTTTGATTTAAAAGAAAAGGATGCTATAATTCCTAGAGGGGATGGTATATATAGGTAAGTATAGGTTAGATATATGCTAAGTATATATAGAGCCTAAGCGTAGTAGATATGCTATATAAGTTCTCTATTAACTAATATAAAGAGAATATAGAGCAATAGATTTGGGTAATTTATAACTTTAATAATAAGCATTTCCTTATTGTATGCTGTATATATGCGTAAGCTAAGGTATTCCAACACGTAATATATATCGAAATAGACCTATTATTTAAAATGGTTTAAGGTAAAACGAATTTATTCTTAATTGTGGGATAGAATAAGAATTCCAAACGTATGTATACCCTATGCTATGTATATGCTATATATAGGCTAATACCTATAATAGGAATTAAGGTGTGGGTATATATATTTCTGAACTTAGAAACACGTGCTGCATATATAAAGATATTTTAGCTAGTATTTAAGGTTTTAAGTAATACTACCTGATTATCTATACAATTTGTATATATTTATGAAACCGGACTTCGCACGGCTATAGTTAATATATATAAGAAATAAGCTGGTAGTAAGTATACGCTGCGTATATACCTAGCATATGCTAATAATATATAGGCTTTAAAGATTACCTATATATAATTAACCTATCCTGTAAATGGGATAAACACCTTTAGTATATACTTGTATTCTGCTAAGTATATATTAAATGAAACTTTATAAAGTGCTTTCCAACCCATAAAGTAAGATATATTATAGAGCAGATATAGGAAGCGGAGACGGAGTAGAAACTAACAGAGCGTATATAAAGTATATGCATACTATATCCGGAGCTTACGTCTTGGATAAATAATAAGAAGAAAATATAGATACTAGCTAGGCTTATAAAGGAAAAGTTAAAGGTCCCTTATAAGTAGTAGGCATATGTATAAAAGTATACTAGAATTAGTGAAAGTAGTCACTTTTAAGATAATAACTTTACTGGTTAAAACTTATGCATGCTTGCTGCAGTACTACAGTAAATATATACGCTCTGCATATGCACCGCATATTTTAATATTTTAGTATAGGCTCAAACTCTATATATAAGAAATATTTAACCTATAAGAGCTATATAAAGAGACAGGAATAGATAATATATAGAGAAATTATAGTAACTTAAAGTGGATAGCAGTATAGCTATAGAAATAAAGTATATATATACGCTGCAAATGCAAAGTAGATGCTAAGCTTAAGCAGCCTAGAAATAGCGGAAAGCAGCTAAATAATAAGCTAAAAATCCTAAACTAAATCTTTCTTGGAATTTTTAGAACCTATTTAACACCCCTAAGCCTAATCTACAGTATATACCTAATATAGAATTACCTACTATATTTAGTAGGCAGACTATATCGCAGATAAGTAGAGTAGATAATAATATTGCATTAGTATTAGATATGTCGCGCGTATCCACAGTATATATAGCGCAGATATTGCCCCTACTATCTCAAAGTTAAACGCCCCGGACTATAGGTAAAAGGTATAAATCTAACCTATCTATAGAGGAGATAGAGAAGGAGGCATATACACTCTATATAGAAAATATAGAGCAATAAATTAATAAATTAAAATAGGCTAAAGATATATATAATAAAGCAAAGGAGCTAGCAAAGCTTAAGAAGTAGGCGTAGGAGCATAGTATTAGCATATAGGGTATATATGCACGGTATACATAGAGCAAGTGTTATAGAGTTCTATTACTATAAATAAAGAATTAATTAATATGGGCCTATAGCCCCGCGCCTTATATTAGGTATATACCTAGCCTATTTATTTACTAAACTCCGCCTAAACTCCGACTATGCATATTATATATTGCGTATGCAGTGTGCAGGCCCAGCATATACTGGGACTTAACCAGTAATGTAGGACAAGTGGCGGGTTCCACCCATAGTAGGGGTGGCTTATATAGAGCATAAGCATAATATACGCAATAGAATAAACTAAACTTACTAGAGCTTTTACTACCACTATAGCGGTAGCCTGTTGTTTTTCTGCTCTCTATGCTAAATATTAGTAGTATATATATAGGATATATGTAAAGTAAACCTACCGCTCTAGCGGCGTATAGACGGCAAGGGGGACTCCTTGTGGTTGTCTAGGGGAGTTAGGCCGCGCTGCGCATATAGTTAGTGTATGCTAAATATATATAGGTAAAATACTAACCTTGCGCTTTAAGCTGGTGGAGGGAGTAGTGGGGCTAACATACTATTTCCCTTATATTAGTATACGCCTAGTATAAGCGCGTGTTGACCTATGGTTAGTAGAAGACATTAAGGGTTTATATATACGTAGGGTATGCGTATATAAGCTAGTAATATAACTAAGTAGTAGTTTTAGTAATATATATATAGGGGATACGCTAAATTAAACTTTCCTAGTCTCCTAAATATAGAGTTAAGCGTTAGTTTTGGAATTGGGCAGTATCCCTAGTGGTAGCTGTGCTTATTTCTTATACACACTACCCTTAGGCTTATAAGTGCCTTTAGGTCTAAAATTAAACTTAAAAGGAATAAGTATATAGATAAATAGATATATATATTAGGGTATAGTACACATATATAGAAGCAACACTAGTGCTCTTACCTTGTAATGGAATTGCCTGCTAAATTAAATAGCAAACCCCTGGTTCTGGGCACTGTATTTAATTAGCTTAGGCTAAGCGTATACGCGGTATAGGGTGGATATACGTAAAGAGTATATAGGCATCTATATACTCCAAGATCCTGGAACCTAAGGGGCCATAACTATAAACACTATTAGCGACGTATATGTAATGTATAGGTATAGATATACCTAGGCTTATATAGGTATCTTATATCCCGCTAGCTACTAGAGAGAACAAACAGCTTTAGGGAACTATAATGCATTAGCCTTATATATACGCTGTATATATATAGCATATACTTCTTGCCTGCGACTAGCTCTCCAACTAATATATTATTAGTAGTTGGGTTGGTTACTATATATAGTAAGCATATGCCAAGCTGCTATAATAATATAGTAGTACATACAAGCACCGCTATGCTTATTGCGGACATGCTAGCAATACTATAGCTATATTAGTAGAGCCGTAGGCGCTGCGTATATGCAAAATATATACTTGGCTAAGCGGTGAAGACACAGCCGCACATCTGTATACTATTAACTGCAATATTACACCTAAACTTTGGCTTAGCATATGCTACACATAGGGTGTAGATAAGCAATATATACTATAGTATTAACTAAGGAGAGTATAGAGGCGGTGTTAGGTAGGTCTAGTATATACTTAGCATATACCTACGCAGTACATAGAGCCGTATATACTCGCGTTATCTTAGACCAAAACGGTTAGGGCTATATATAGTTAGCATATACACTAGATATACGGCTCTATATACACTTACATCTTCCTCTAGCGAGAGCTGCTGTAGCGCGCGCTATAGTTATTATAAGCATATACCGTGTATATGCAATCCTATAACTAACTAGAAGTCACCTAACTAAAATTAGGATTTAGAATTGGACCTATAAGGCTTTATAAGTATGGTGTATGCATATACTCTGCATATGCTTACTATAGTAATGGCCGAAGGCAGAAGGGTTGGCGGCGGAGGCCACCTATGGGTTGTCGAAGTCTGCGATTATTAGATTGCTTATAGTAAGCGTATACGCGGTATATGCGATGGTTAAATTGGTAATGAAAATTCGCCTTGTTCTTTTTATCAGTATATGTAAGACCTATACCTATATTATACTATACATACTCGTGGCATACGCTGTAATGTTATAGAGAAGAAGTTATAGTGCGACTATTATTGTGGATATGCTACGCGTGTATATAGGCTATATTTTGATGACTAACTACCATTACCTTATATGGCTATTGTTTAGCGTATATGCGCGGTATATACACTACCATAAACTAGGATATTTGTGATTTGAGGATGAATGGCTTTACATTTTCTATTTTATTTAAATTGCATGTGCATTGCATATATATAGGCTTAGCGTGGTCTTAAGCTAATTGTAGTTATGAAGCTGGTTTGCAAGTTCTAACTATGTTAAACTTTTTAACCACGCCAAGTCTTTTCCATAACCATGCCGAGCTGTGAGCCCCCTCCTAGTTAGTAAAGCTTATTAGGAAACAAAGTAATATTTCTTATCCTAATATTTCCTTCTCTAGAAGGTAAAGGTAAAGGCAGTTTCTCGTTATGTTCCGCCTATTGCGTTTACTTGGTTTACTACGTATACTTGGTTTTAAAAAACGGTAGAGCTCCTCTCCCCTTAACTTGAGGTTTTTATAAGAAAAGAAGAGAAAAGAAAGGTAAGTCTAAAAGAAAGAAGAAAGAATACCCTTAGGGTTATAGAACCTATAACTAATTCCTATAGAATACAGTCACAAGGAATACCTTTACTTTAGTAATACTTCTATAAAAGGTTAGTTGGAGGAAAGAGAACTCTTTTTAGTAAGTCTCTTAATATTTATTAATTAATAGACTTATCCATACAATACCTCTATTTAAGGTCGTGTAAAGAAGATAATAAGAACTATAGGTTCTTGTATATACTAAAGCGTAGCGTAGGTTTGTCTAGTTAATTCTTATAAGAATAAAAGGAGTAAAAGGAAAGGAATACTTCATAAAAGTATATAAGAGAGGAAGGAGCGTGGCAACTAAGAGTTAAATAGTTAAGAAGAGGGAGCGGTTTAAAGAACACAACTATAGACTAATTAAGAGAATTGAGATAAAAGAGAAGAGTGTAGGTTAAAGTATAAGACTAAAGTTCACAAGCCACGAGATTCGAGCGACCTGAAAACTTTCCCTAGGGTGGCGCGAGCCACTCTATAATTCCCCTAGGGAAAGCTAGGTTGCGGGTCTAATTCCTAGCGCTACTATTTTAATAAAGAAGGTACTTCACAACAAGTAAATGCGGAAAGCAAAGCAAATACAGGATAGGTCTGTATAAATCCTAATAGGGGACCTTAGGTCTATCTATAACGGAACCTTATAGTAGAAACTACGGTGGGTTCTATTATTAGGCTAGGTATATAGGTAAGAACAAAACAACAACGTAATAACAACTGGTGGAGTAGTTACCTAACAGATTAACTCCAATTGTATTCTAAGATTCACTATAAGGAGAGAACTATCTACGGTAGGGACTGAGGTCCTTTAAATACACAACCGTACTCCTAAGAAATCCTCTCTTGTACGTAAGGTACGTGTTGTCTGTATTGAACGTAACGTCCCTTCCGTTTAACACAGTTAATACGTTCAACACCACGTGACCTCGGTTACCATTCCTCGTTACATGGTTCCACCGGATCCATTCTGGACCGTGCCTATATCAACCAACTAGCTTCCGCCAACTCTTCTCCAAGTAGTCGTAACATCGTACTTAAAGCGTCCGTAACATACGTAGTCTTTTTTGAGAAGAACTAGAGAGTTTATAAGTGTTAATAATATGTCTAAATAAACCAATGCGAGTGATTTTATTGTACTGTACGAGTCTTACAAAGCGTAGCGGAGTGACGGTAAAGAAGACTTTAAGGTACACCGGCTGATTAAATTTCTTCCTGTTGGTACCAATTTAATGGTATAAGTGAGTCGTGTCTAGGGGCACGAAATACGTATAGTATCGTATGCTCATTTAGACAGTGGTGACTGTCGGTTCTATTAAGGTGGGCTACGTGGTCTATATACTAACGCACCTCCCCCCTAACTAGCTAGTGTTTCAGGAGTGCACCAGACGTGTAAGCGAGTGGGTATACCAAACGCGTAAACGCGTACTTGGTGTATCAAACGCGTAAGCACGTGGTTAGTACAACAGGTGCTGTAATTATACACTTCCAAATGTCGGTTATTTCATAGCAACGCTGTGGATATTCTATTGGATCTTCACAGCGCCACGAGCGCCAAGCTCTGAAAATACTCGTATTAAGGACCACCCGCTAATCGAGCCGCTGATCGGCACCGACTATAGGGGTTATTAGGGTTATCAGGCCCTTAGGTGTGTATAAAAAAGTCCTCCCTACCTAATTCTTAATCGCGGTAGTATATCTGCTATTATACCTGCTATATAAAATGGCGCTAACTAACCGCGTAGAGATTAATATCGCCAATAATGCCGAATTACGCGCTAACGCGCAGCATGTCCTTGCCCTTACGTGTGCCGCTAGGCCCAAGAATACGTCTTTAACGTATAAACCAAAGCAGAAGGAGTTTAAGGTAAGACCCCCCCTAAAGCATCGCGTCCCGCGGCTAACGCGTTATCCAGCTTTAGGCCTTCTATAAACAAAAGCAGTACTATAATAGTAATACTATTATTATAAGGGCGCGAAGAGACTTTAGGGAAGATTTAAAGGAATAATATAAATTCTATCTAAACCTAAAGGTATATAGCTCTTGCAGAGAATAAGACATTGCGTAAAGAAGAGAAGTGAATCTTCAAACCGGAAAAGTAACAGTCTGACGTCCAAGCGGGCTTAGACCGCCCAGGCCACGCGCGCTTAGGCCAAATCTCAACGTTGCCACCAAAGATAAGCCCCTTTCTCGGAAAAGTTAGCAAAATTCTATATACGGCTTAGTTGGTGCCTA
>Ga0307507_10007369_pt1 | contig 16061 bp, 18 predicted proteins | sample 7_EM_MG_FD_207223 | JGI IMG/M metagenome (GOLD analysis project Ga0307507, IMG submission 207223) | Populus trichocarpa ectomycorrhiza microbial communities from riparian zone in the Pacific Northwest, United States - 7_EM | ecosystem: Host-associated > Plants > Roots > Unclassified | place... | reverse complement strand
ATCGCCCGAGGAATGGGATTGAGTTAAGGGGGGAAAAGTTTCTGGAGTCTGTAAGTGCCTGAAAATTTCACTTTAACCGACCTACTGGACTCATTGTCAGTCGAGTTGCCGGAGTAGGAGACTTGGCGTATGGATGTACGGGCGGACGGAAGGAGCAGAGGTGTCGGTGTTTTATGTAATTTAAGGTTGATGTGGCGGTGAGTGTCGGATGAGTAGTATTCATGGTAACTACACTTAACTGATGGAGTTGAACAGGCTGGAATCCGCCGGCGAATTATACACCTACCTCCCACCAACACCGTCCAACGCCCACCAGCTATCACCAGTCCCTCCGCTCTCGAAGGAGGGCGGCGATTATGGATATTCTGTCGGCAGAGGTTCTTTTCACCTCGGTCGGGCTGTAGGACGGTGGATGAGCGTTGCGTGTTGACTGATGTTGGGGAGGAGAACGGTGCGTGACGTCTCTTTCCTTCGGTGATCGCGATGCCTTACTTTGATTAGGCGAAATAACACTCTACATCGACGGCTCCCCCGTTATGTCCATCGACGGATTATCCCTCCGAACTCCTGAGGAGGGAAAATTTATGGGAATGCATTTTCAGACTTTCTGTGGCAGTGAATTCGTTCGTCATTCAATTATCGTAAATTTTGACTGGGATTGGGCTTGGTTAGGTCATGCCGGCAAGATCAGAGAGCTTGGTTTGCGGATGTTACGGGGGTCATTGTTGACGTTGAATGGTGATACGGTTCTAAATACACTTGCTGAATCAGTTCCTTACAACATTAGAAAGCCAATCTGACGTCTCTACGGTTCCTTCATGCGTTGTATCTTGTAAGAAATCAACTCGAGCGTAGACATTCCCTGCGAACTATGGAAGGTCCATTTCCTGTTCTAAAGACGGCGACATCTTCCGGCAACGACAATTCTCTAGGTGGTATTGGAGCACCACCAACCTCGAACTTGAAGGTGTACATAGACATCACGGTTGAATTTTTCGCCGACCTGTATTCGTAACAAGTCCCGCTGATGATTCTGAATCCGGTACGACTTCAAAACCAAATCCATGATAAGCGCGGGCACATGGTGTAGTTGGTTATCACGCCCGCTTAGCATGGACAGTTCAGGATATTCTGGAGATCCGGCATGCGGGCGGTCCCCGGTTCAATTCCGGGTGTGTCCAAAACGTGTTATGCACCAGGTGGAAAGGCTCGTGTACAGAGTCGTGGAAACGCTTGTAAATACTAAGGGCGCTCTTTTTAGGCGCGGTGTGAGCTTGAGAGCCATGAATTTCTTTTTTTAGGGTTTCTACGATTTTTGCGAAGACATAGTCACTATATAGGCTTCGGAGGTCAACAACTTTGGAGAGGCCACAAGCTCAGGCCTTTCTCAAAGCAACTTGAGGAGGTGACGATAAGATACAGGGAACTAGGAAAAAAACAAGCCGAAAGCACTTTAACATTGAGGCTCATAACAGCCCGTGGAAAGCCCGAGGCAACAACCATGAGTGACATCGTCAGAAATATCAGAACTTCATTTTGCCTACGTTTCCAAGAGGAACAGGTGTATGGAAAACTTGAGTAGACTGCCACTGCGTGAACGTTCTCAACAATGTTTCAAAGGGACAACAAAAGCGAGATCCAAGTAAGTAAGCGGTAGGGAACATGTTATAAAGAAATTGATCTTGGGTGCTTGAGTCATTACAACTAAAATTTTTGATGGTTGCTTTGCACAGCTCGGTAGCGTAGTGGTTATCGCATGTGGCGAGCGCGTGACATCGTGCCATCGGGTCCTTGCCATCAGTGCGGTTCTGATGGCACGCACGCCCTCGCCGTCAAAGCCTCGTTCGAATCGAGGACTGAGTGCTGGGCACTGGGCAATTGACTATTCAAATATTTTTTTGTAATTTTGTGTGTGATTGCGGTGTACATAATAATCGAGGACGGATTGTTTCATAGAACGAGAAAAATAAGTCAATAAAAATTGATAATTTCGCATAGCTCGGTAGCATAGTGGTTATCGCTTGTGAAGTGCTTGTGAAGTGCTTGTGAAGCAAGTGCTTGAGTGTAAGGGTATGAATTTCTCCATGCTACACGGATCTCTGGAGATTAGATTGTTGTTGAACCAATAGTATTGCAGAAACATAAGCAAGAAACACGAGCAAACAGTAAAAAAATGGCTTCTTTTCAGCATTTCGCCCTCCTTTTTTTACATAGGATCATACATTCACCTCCCTGCAGGGACACTTGTATGATCAAAAAAAAACTCTCCCATGTTCTCGCATGACATCAGTAAAAAGGCAAAATAATTTCCGGGTTTCCGCTGGTTTCCGTTGGTTTTCAAGTTTCTGGAAACTTGGAAACCGGAAACCCAGAAACCCAGTGCTATGTAATAGAAACGATGTATGTAGCTAACTTGAAGTACAAAAAATTGTAGTTATAATGTATTAAGGAATTCATGGGCATGGTGGTCAATAAAAGAGTTCATGAAGAAGGAATTAGAGCTGTCTAAAGCGTTATGATGGCTGAAACCATCAGGTAGTCTCGAGGAACCAAAGACCGGCAAGAGATGGGCACCTCTAGCAATGGTATCAAGGTCGATAATGTCAACCGTCAGCTCCCCTCCTCAATCACATTCCAACTGGACAGTCCACATGCCTGTGTCAGGGTCAGGTGTCTCATCATGAACAAGCCAGTTGATCAAAGCACAGGAAAATTCCTTTCGACAATACTGAAATGAGAAGAAAAGCAAAACATGCCCAATTTCCATCCCTTCCATCCCTTTTTTTGAATCATCAACAGCCACAAAAACTGTATCCTGGCACTCATGACCATGAAAGGACGGCGACGAGCAGATACATTCACAATGCATGCCACCTACCCCGCATGGATCACTTGGAGCATAAAACATGGCAGATGCAGAATGATACACCTTGATACTGGCTTCAAACAAAGGCAATTCTTCAGGTTGAAGAGGTGCATGGTGGTCTGGATGGTCATGCAAAAAGATAAATCAGCGAAGTGCATATGGAAATTTTGGTTGGTAGATGAAAGTGGAAAGTTTGTTCAATTTGTTAGGATAGTCAGGTCCTGAGCAAAAGGAAATCAGCAAAGGTCTGAGAAAAGAGTTGCATGACTTACGGTGCTTTGTAGCAAGCTGAACATCAGACAGGGCACCAGTGGGTTTGCCAGCTGCAGGGCCATTGTCATCATTTCCCTTCTCCTCCTCATCTTCTGTTTCATATGCTACAGGCTCTGAAGAGGCATCTTCATTTACTGCCTTGGTACCCACCATGTATGATGATGTTGACCCCACTAGCATTCCCTTCCGAGAGAAAATTCAATGTATGGCGGCCATCTTATCGAGCTGGACAAGGGTTCGTAGCATCTCAACGAGGGCTCAGAATCAGCTGGATCGATGCCATGGCTCCTTCATGGCTTTGATGTGCTTTGATTCTGTAATCGATGAGAAAAGGCCATTTGGAGATCCAAAGAGTCGAATGGCATAATAGTAGTGAGAAAGTGCATGCTGATGCAGAAGGGATATTGATGCCCTGACCCCTTCGTTGATGAAGATATTCCGTAGATGATGAAATTGCTCAACACATTGCTGAAAGTGTTTGAGAGCAGGACCATTGCTTGAATTCCAATGGGCTATGTAGCAGGCATTCATAAATGCAGCGATGCACTGAACCATACTTGACGGCAGATAACCTGCAATTGCAGTGAGAAATACCTAGTTATTATTATAAGCTTCAGCTCTTGTCAGGCTCAACAAAACTGAAACATTACCTTCATCAGGGCCTTTGAATCGTCACCAGTCCATTGGTAGTCCCGACCATCAGGGAACCGACAAAGGCCAGGGTATGGAGGAACAGCCGAGATTCTGTGGAACTGTTGATGAGAGCCTATATTTTAAGTTGAAAAGTGGTTACCGATGGTTGATATCCTCGATAATCTCTAATGCTACTGTTTCACCATGTTTCAAATGCAAATATTGGCCTACCCACTCCACAAGGTGGTCTTTGAATGTTCCCTTGATTAGTTGGTGCAGGAGATTGGGAGACAGAAGGACATGTATGTCCGCATGTGGAAAGGAATGGGTAAATGGCTAAGGAATGATTTCAGTAAAGCAGCTATGATTTCGGAGAAGATAACACACCACAACATCATGTTTGATTCCAAAATCATCCCAAAGGATTCCAGGATCGAAATTTTGAATTAGAAAGTCTGTCTTTTCATGAGAACAGCGGTGGCTTCCTTCACCATCAAGATTTGTTGGCAAAGCATCACATCTACAAGCATCATGTCAGTACTATGCATATGATGCAGGAAAACATAATAAACATACTTCAGACACCAATTTGAAACAATTCCGGCCAACCAGACCTGCTTGAGATAGTCTGCAATGTACAGCCCAAGACTGAAGATCACACGACGGAAATGTCCATCTGGACACTTGACAACCTTTGGTTTCTCCATGTATGGCTTCAGAGGACTAAAAATGACCTCAAGGCACTTGTGGTAGAGTTGTTGACAAAACTTCTGGAATGCAGGCCGCTTCCATTGACGTTTGCTTGCTAAAAGTGTTTTCGTCAGAAAGAAGGCTTATTTTGGTACCAACAGTAACATACTTTTCAGAATTGGAAGAAATGCAATGGGCATTGGAATAGGGAGTGGGGCACTTCCCCCGAGAAGGCACGTGAGCACTAGATTAGTCAGCAAAGTAGTGTAGAAGGGCGAGCAGACACACAGAAGGGATCACTTGACCACCTATCCAGATCATTGGAAGCACTTATGCCCTTTCCACCTGGTGATGAGAGCGCGCTTCGCACTTTAACATGCGTGCTATTTCTGTCTACAACATCCTCGTATCACTGTCTTAACCCCACCGTCACACATCAATATCATACCGTCCAAACACCATCATGTCCAACACCCAATGGCCTACTGTCTCTGAAAAGCAGCTCATGCTTTCAACGTGTCCTCAATGTTATGTCTTAAACCTCATTTTCAACACTCATAAGCAAACTGGCGCCCAACACGTCTTGGAAAGACCAACCGAGAAGCAGGGGGAGATTCATTCCCCGAGATAGAGCAGCAACTATCATGCCTTCATCCAGTACACCATCCTCGGGCACATCAACACCCTCTACCGAAAGCTCGCTCACACTTTCAGGACCGGATCCTGTCTCTCCGTTCGAGGAACCCTTTGAATCACCATCGAACCCTCACCTAAGTCCCTTGCAGCAGCCTATCCAGCCCAGCATTGTCATGCCACCCCAGACTATTCCGCCCACCATGTCCTCCCCAATCGCCGTTCGCAGTTTTAGCGGTGAGCCGGACGACAACATCCAACCCGGAGAGTTCTTGAAGACATTCCATCGCTTCACGACGTACACCCACATCAAGGAAAAAGAACAAATTATTGAATCATTTGGGGACCACCTCAAATATGCATCACCCGCAGATGAGTGGTTCCAAGGACTAGATACCACGACACACACGTGGAAGCAAGTTGAAGGTGCCTTTCTAGAATGCTTTCTGCCCGTCGAAAGGGCCAAGAGGACGGAGACCGAATTAGAGCGGGAGTTGTGTGAGTTGAGATTGAAGGTAGAGGATTTGGGAAAGAAGGAGAAATACATTGGCAAAGAAGTCTACACCCATGTCATCTTCGCAGAAAAGGCCCTCAGTCTTGCGAAACAGGCCAAGATCAGCACGGGCTCCAACTCGATTTGGAAGGTCAGAGATGAGCTCCCCGACATCATACATCAAAAAGTCAAAGAAACATACTCATCCTGGACCGAATTTTGCATGGCAATCAAAGCAGTAGAGATGACCCACATCCGAGATGGGGTAAAGAAGTATCAGAAGGAGAAGGAGGAAAAGGAGAAGACAGAGGCAGCCATCACAGGGCTGCAACGTATGCAACAACAGCAAAGGCACTTACCAGCTGCACCAATATCCCCAATGTTGAGTGTCAGCCAGGCCATGCAGTCAATGACCATCAGGGGTCAACACGGCAGTCAGTCCATGACACGCAATACACCACAAATCACCATGGCTAGCACAAACCCATTCACGAACCAATTCGGCGGTCAGGGTAACCTCTTTCGCCCCCCGCCCATGCCAGTTACAGAGGCTGACTGTGATGCACTCAAACGCAGCCTTATGGCTTATCCAATGCAACCCAACACCCAAGCAGGCATTGCCGCATGGCACGACCAGCTCCGGGAGTGGCGACAGCATGGACATCACAGCAAGAACTGGGTTTCTGTTGAGACCTGGAGGTGCAGCTCCAGGGTCAGGGGAATGCTATGGATGTGGGATGATAGGTCATTGTTGTACAGCTCAACAATGCACCACTGGACAAATTAATGCCCGAGAATGCACCTTTCGCACAATATGCGGCCGCATCCTTCATGCCACCGCCGCTCCTCAAATTAACCTTGTCAGTGACGTGAACGATGAGTTCAGTTGGCTCAATGATCAAGCCCTCAAGCCCACGCCGAGCCAGGGAAATGGAGAAGGGCTGCCTGCATGAATAGTGAGCGGGCAGCCCCGATTTCAGTAGAGCTTGCAGAAGTCGACCACCCCAGCAGTTCAGACAGTTTCAGTATTGTATATACCACATGCAATAAATCAGCAATCATTGATCTGTATTCTGTTGGGGATAAGGATAAGACATGGGCAACGTTAGAACAAAAAGAGGTCCCATTTACGCACTGGCTGTGCATACAGGGGCCTCAGGGAGAGATAGTCAGGGTCAAGGCCCTATTTGATGGAGGAGCAATGGTTGGTGCCATGTGCACAACCTTCTTCAAGAAAATACAGCACCGGCTTCATGGTCAAACCAGGCCATCAGGTCGACACCTATGAATGGCAAATGGGGTCATCGTTCCTTCACAAGTGGTGTGGAAGGGAGTGCTGGAACTGGGAGGCCTTCAAGCAGAAGGGGAGTTCGAAGTTTTTGATAGTGGAGGCGGTTGGGAGTTTTTGTTCAGAAAGCCGCTACTACATCGCTTCAAGGCCTTGCACGATTTTGGCACCGACACCGTTACCATTTGACCAGCAGAAAACTCTGTCATATTATGCAACAGCATCACAAAAGGCACGCTAGCGGCGCCAAGGGGCAATAGCCTTGCACTTGATGCGGAACAGTGGAAAAACTCAATAGGGGGCTCTTCGGGCGTGAATCCCCCTCCAAGGCAAGTCTTACATGAAGACATTCTAAGTTTATTAGTACAGAATGACAAGTTCAGTTTAGAAATGGATAACGACATTACACAAGGAGAAGAAAGCTTTACAACAAAAGAGAATAGTACCACAGAAGTGAACGCCTTAGGAGATGGTCACAGAGGAGTGCAAACCATGAAACAGAACCAGGAGGAGCAGAGTACGAACCAGGGGGGAGGTCATATGCCCCCCTCGAGGGAAGTACAAGATCACGACCCCAGCCGTAAAAAGACAAACAGGACTGATGAGCCCCACAGTACAGATTCTGAAGGCGTGGTTGATGCCCAGGGGAACCTACTAGCCGAGACCACCCACATGTGCCAAACCAAACCACCAAAGATGGAGCGAAAAGATCTTAGTGGGGGGAATGAAAAACCCCCCTCGAGGGGAGTAACAACTCACCTCATTGATCATCATGAGTACACCCCAGCTGACATACCATACCTCGTTTTGCCAGTTGCCAACGCCATGGAAACCACAGCCGAAGATGCCATTTTTATGTGCCACACAGAACCCTTCTTGCCGGCGAGGGTTGCGAAAGTCATAGAGCTCGTGCAAATAGGCGACGACATCACTGTGGCCCAACGTGAAGCAGTCAAACTACTCATTTCAGAGTTCGCCGACTGCTTTGCTCTGTCCCTTAGCAAGGTTAACCTCATTCCGGGTGCTGTGCACAAGCTTAAGGTGCCCAAAGACACTACCTTTCACACGAAGATCCCTCAGTGCTCATTCAACCCAGACCAACGAGCCTTCATGGAGGAAAAAGTCGATGAGATGCTGAAGGGAGGTATCATACGCCCTATACACCCTGGTGACATCAGATGCGTCGCACCGTCAGTATTAGCCCAAAAGGTTCACGAAAACACACAGGGTAAATGATGAATGCATAAAGCACAGCCTACCAAATGCATTTGACCTCCCACCTCGCCCGCCTCCAACTGAAATAACCCCTATGAGCACAACACCCAAGAAGTGGCACCTGTGCCAGGACTTTGGAGAAATAAACAAGGTCACGCCCATTGCCCCTGTTCCCCAAGGTGACATTCATGCAAAGCAGCTCTGGTTATCGGGGCACAGATACGTTCACATCTTTGACTTCGCAGTGGGCTTTTATGGGATAGCCATCCACCCAGACTCACAGCCCTATATCACATTCTACTTAGAAGGACGTGGACATTTTGCCTACGAACGCATGCCGTTTGGCATCACAGGTGGTCCCTCTGAGTTTGGCCACACTGTTGGCCAACGTTTACACGATCTCATTGCAGATGGAACTTGCAAAAACTTTGTGGATGATGGTGGATCGGCAGCAGACTCTTTTGACGAAGGAATGGCGAAATTATGGCAGATATTGGAACACATACACAGAGAACAATTATCGCTCTCCCCAAGCAAGCTTCAGGTCTTCATGACAGAAGCTGTCTTTGCTGGAGCACGTGTAGGACCTGGGGGTGTGAGCCCTGACTCCAGCAAGCTCACAGCGGTTGTGAACTGGAAAATACCTGAGGATGCGTCTCATTTGGAAGGGTTTCTAGGTCTTACAGCATACTTTAGGGACTTGGTAAAAGGTTATGCAGCCCTCGAAAAGCCGCTTTGGGATCTATTGCGTGCAGTGGACATTCCAAATGGTACCAAGAAGTCAGCGTATCAGCAAATCATGAAAGCCTACAAGTTACACCCACATTGGAAGGTGGAACATACGACAACTTTCATAAATCTAAAAGCCCGGCTCGTCTCAGAGCCCGTCTTAACGGCCCCCCAATTTGATGGTACGCATTTCATCCTTACGACAGATGCATGCAAGGATGCATTTGCCGGAGTCTTATCACAGAAGATCAAAACAACATTACCCGGAGGGAAAGATGTAACCTGCCTACACCCAATCAGCTTCGTATCGAAAAGGACGTCTTCTTCTGAAGAAAAATATAAGCCCTTCCTCCTCAAGTTCATGGCGCTGAAGTACTCTTTCGACAAGTTCTCAGACATTGTCTACGGTTACCCCATGGAGGTGGAAACAGATTGCCAGGCCCTACGCGACATTTTACTCAGTGACAAGCTGAGTGCAACTCATGCACGGTGGTGAGATGGAGTGCTAGCACACAACATTGTCGATGTCCAACACATTCCAGGCAAAATCAACATTGCGGATGGCGTCAGCAGACAGTATGAAGGCACGGACAAAGCCCCAGGTGATGGCAGCGACTGGATGGTGACACCGGACTGGGAAGAAATAACAGGCCTCGTCCATGACCTCTTCCACATGGATGAAAGTATAGACCTGACAGTTTTGAAGGAAAGGTTCAAAGGTGAACCCCTATACCTCGATGTCATCGATGCGATCATTGGTCTCTCATCTTGTGAAGCGACAGTAAGAGAAAAGAAATGTGCACAGCATAGGAAAACCCAGTATATGCTGGAAGATGGGAAGCTGTGGTTTGTTGGAGGTGGCAGTGGCACGAGAGCATGAGCAAGGAGGGAATGTGTGTCGAGAGTCGAGGCAGTTGAGCTGGCAAAACTCGAGCATGAACAGGGTGGTCACTGGCATCGCAATGCGATGAAATTAGCACTTCTGGACCGGTACCACAGCCCCAGGCTGGATGAGTTGATCATCAAGGCTATCATGGATTGTGTGTGGTGCAAAAACTTTGGAGGTACGCACTTACACTCTCTGCTACAACCGATAACCAGGTGCCACCCTTTGAACTACTGGTGGGCAACTACCTGTCATTACCAGTTGGAAAAGGTGGCTACCACACAGCTGGGATTTACCTGGACATGTGTTCACAACACGTCTGGGGGTACAAATTCAAAACTCAGGGTACCACTACAACAACCAACCACTCCCTCGATGACATCTTTCATAATTTTGCACCTCCAGAAACGTTCATGGCAGACGGAGGCAAGCACTTCAAAAACAAGGAGGTCGCAGAAAACTGTGAATGCTGGGGAACCAAATTACACACTGTGGCAGCATACTCACCATGGGTCAATGGGCTCGTTGAAGGCACTAACAAACTGTTACTTTATGTCTTAGCATGGTTATGCGCTCCCGAGGTTGGCAAGGATGGATGGCAGGTGATTACATGGGACAAACTACCGGCAATCTGGCTGGACCACTTTGACAAAGCTATCTGCATTCTAAATTGGCGGATTTTACCAGCTCTCAAATTCAGCCCAAAGGAAATCTTGTTGGGATTAGTGGTAAACACGTCGAAAATGCCCCTAGAGGTCAGCTGTTCCTTCTTACCTCCTTCCGATGTCGACACGCATATGACTTACGCAGCACAACAACGACTCGACAGGTACGCCGAAGCAGTGCACCATGCCGTGCAGCGGAAAACGGCATTCAATCGCAGGGTCACCACATCAAAGGCAGGAGTCGTCGAATTCAAGAAGGGTCAACTAATACAGGTGTATGATAACAAGCTAGCATCAACACTCAGCACGACATGTAAACTAGCTCCTATGTGGTCATCCCCAAGGCGTGTCGCAGAGCACCTTCTGAATTCTTACAAACTTGAAACGTTGGACAGCGCCCCATTGGATGGGTTATTCCATGCAAGACGCCTTCGGAGTTTCATACCAAGGGAGGGCACAATGTTAGCAGTGGAGCAGAAGAAATTTGAGGATGCACTTAACTCGGAAGGGTCAAGTGAGCCAGAAAACGAAGTGCAAGAAAGGATAGCAGACGAAGATGCAGAGAATTCAGAATTGGAAGGCCAAGACGACAAGGAGGAGAGTGAGACTCAGGCCGACATGGGGTTTTTCCATGAGGATGATGAAGAAGGGGTTCAGGAAGACAAAGAGAGGGGCATTGGAGCTAGAGTGGTGGCAAGGACGCGAGGACGCCTCCATATCGGAGGGGGGCAGATGGAATAGGGAGTGGGGCACTTCCCCCGAGAAGGCACGTGAGCACTAGATTAGTCAGCAAAGTAGTGTAGAAGGGCAAGCAGACACACAGAAGGGATCACTTGACCACCTATCCAGATCGTTGGAAGCACTTACGCCCTTTCCAGCATGACACCATTCCCATGTCCACGACGAGCAGTATTGGATATATTTCCTGGTGACATGTACACAGGATGATATTCCTGATGGCCTGTAGTGACCGACATGGTAGTTTTGTCACTGCCTGCTATGACAGGCACCAGCATTGCACCATGTGTGCTTTGATCAACTGCAATCCTGCAAAGACCAAATAAGATACGAAATTTGAGAAAATCCAAAACTGACGTACCGATTCCTGCCAAGAGAAATGTCCTGACATAAGGTTCAAATATACTTGATCTCCTTTGCTGTTAAACTCCTTATACACAGTGGGATCAAATTGTCCATCAAACTCCTTTGTGTCTAGCTGTTGCTCTAGGACAACCACGATGTCTCGAGCATTCAGTTCATATGTCTCTTCCATCCATTGAGGCGGGTTGGATGGTTTTGGTCCAGAGTAGGTGAACATATATGTTTTCCACAGAGCATCACCAGCCTGTATTGAGTCGATCGTATCACAAAGATCTCGAGCAGCCTTCCATGGTACATCAGTATCTGAGGCATGATCCAATGTATGTTTGATGACTGTAGCACACCAAAGGTCCAATCCCATAAGAATATTGTTTTGGGATGACTGAAGCTGGACATAATGGTAGTGCGCCCAATCAAAGGCTAGACAATCCTGAAATGGTGCCCAAGGGTTGTTGGGAACAGTGTGCATGGATTCCACAGGTGAAGGTTTCGGGTCATGGTCTTTCAAGAGTGTGCCATCTTCCGAACAAGGTTTGGCTGGTTTTGAAAGTGAGACATTTGTTGAGGACAGTTGACTGGAGACATACCATTGAGATGTGGATGGGTAAAGCGTTTGAATTGAGTAGCTTCTGGGGGCGCAAAATCAGGATGTTTAGCTTTTTTATGACGAGAAAGCCCACCATGCGAGCGACACTTGTGACCATATGTTGAACAGTCAAAAGAGGCGGAGGGAGGTTGAGGCATAGTGGCAGGTTGTTGAAAGACGAACTTTGAAACGTGAAAATTTTCTGGCAACAGAACAAAACGCACATGAGTTTGGAATCAGTTTGCATTCTTCTAGATTATTCCGATGCCTTGTCAGCGCTTTGGGTGTCAACCCAGTTGCAAATCTCAATGCTCAAAATCTCCAATCCATTCCAGAAGCTAGCTCTACAATCAGCCTCTCTAATGGCTAACACCTGTTCTAAAACACCTAAAAGCAACACAAACACTGGTGTCATATCCCCTGCTTCCCAACCTGTAAAACATGGTCAGTCAAAGACCAGCATAGGCAAGGAAGAGGCCATACCTCAGCAGCCAATGGCATCCAACAAGCAAACAAAGACCAAAGGGCGAAGGTCTAAGCAAGCAGTTGCTAATGCAGAGGAACCAGTGGTCGATGACAACAAGCCCAACCCCATGCCCCCCACTAAACCCCATAAGCGTGGCCAAAAGCATGCAACTGAAGATGATGTAGGAGATGGCGCTCCGCCACCCAAGAAAGCCAAAGGAGACATTGGTGTCAGCAAGCTGCCACCTCAGCCAGTAGCTAAGACAGCCCCTGCTTGTAAAAAAGCAGAAGTTGTGCCAAGAGCTGCACTTCCAGACCACCAAGGACGCAATGTCCATCCTGCTGTGCAACCAACCAAGCATCGTAGCTCACAGGAAGTTGCTGCTGAGTGTGAAGCAAAGCAGAAGGCCATTGAAGACAAGATTCAGGAGGGCAAAAAGGTGAAACAGCTGCTGGCTGAGTTGAACATAGCCGAAGACCTCGAGATGGATGGGGACAAGGACCCTCAGCGGCTCTCTGCAGCAACTCGTAAGCATGGAGGTGATGTGTCTGAGCATGCTAGCATGGACAGAGAAGTCTTTGACTTCATGGATGTTGATGAAATGCTGGACTCTGCGCCAGAAATCGAAGATGAGGAACCTGCACCAAAAGCAAAGACAGTAAGTGAATCATTGATAACAGGAGAAGACTCAACCTAACCTTTTATGTTCTTTGTAGTCAAAACATGCGAAAATTGTGAAAGGAGCACTGCGTCAGGATGTTCAAGATATTGCCGATGGCATAATTGAGGGAGATGGGAGTAAGAAGAAGGATAAAAGTGTTGACTTAAAGTATGGTTTACTGATGTTATCAATCAATCACATGAGGGCTGACAATCACCGCCTTTGGTCGCATTTGTTCCATATTAAGCAGTTTGGATGCAGTTCCACAGAAGTATCAAAATGCTGGGTTATGGAAAGCTGTCAACATGAGTTCCAACAAGAATGCTGGAATTATCGATCCCTTTGAAAGTGGTGGTCTAAATGACGATGACATATATTCAAAATGTCCACCCTTCTTCCCCAGGCAGCTATTCCTCAAAAATATCCTGAAAATCTCCAGCACAATCCAGATCGGAGAAACGAGGTGGGTTCCTCAAGTTGACACTTTTATCCAAATCTTATCTTACTCATTTCAAACTGTGAATCTAGCTGGTCAAGGTCGTGGAAAACAGTGGCCAAAATGTTCGTCTGGCAAAGGTGAAGTTTTTATTTTAATGCACATGAATCTTCATAATACTGAGTGACCGTTTAGGCTCCAAAAGCGAAACACACAAACTTGAAGACTCAAGCTAAGGTTACTCAAAAAGCACCACCAGGCCCAGTTGTTCCCCCGGCTCCCACTTCAAGGTCGGTGCCTGGGAATTCTGCAAATGGAGCCCAGTTTCTTCATGACAGCCAGTGGAAGAAGGTCTTTAATCTGACGATCACCCATGCCCTCTACGTCTCACGAGAGCCTTTTCTTGATTTTGTTAGTGACTCTCCACAATTCCTTGTGATTGTGCAGAACACCTTCAATCTCTCTTTTCTGGATGTCACTTTCCCTCTCACTTCTGATGATCCTGTTGTTACTATGGTAAGTCCTTCCTCACTTCCTTATGATCTATAATAACACAATCTTGTAGGCTTATGACCACATAAAGACCCGAAAGTCCAAGCTGGTGGACACAGTCCTGTGGCTTGTCAAAAGTTTTTTTGACAAGCCCGAATTTCATAACAAGCCAAATGATATTCATGAATATGTCCGTTGGGCATTGAAGGACGGACCCGCTTACTATGCTCTCCTGACTCCCAAGGACTGCAACATTAAAAGAGGCCAGCCAGGTTATATTGTATGGATCTATGCAATTAGCTAGCTGTTCATTGACCCTCCCATTCTTAGGCACCAGATGGCTTCCTTGAATCAGAATTCATTACTCTGGTGAGAAGACCAGTGCACACGGAAAGGGGGGGAGCGTGCGATGTGTGGACTGAACAGGTGCATGAACCACACCTAAACAACACACACACACACTTTAAAAACCTTAACACACTTTCACCCACTATACGTGCGCGGTGCTTCGAGTTCAGGGTTCTCAAGGTATTAAGAAATACCCAAATGTTTTATTTAGTAGAATTAACTTTATTGACTTGTTTACGAATTTTTTTGTGTATAAAATCGCAAGTGGTAGCCCTAAGGCTTGGGTTTGGGTTTGTTAAATCGGGTGTGATTTATAGAATTTTTACTAGCCATGCTAGAACGAATTTATGGCTTCGTTCACACAGTACTATTATCTTAAATCACGAGGAAAACTCCTTAATTTTGATTACAACTGTTTACCTCCTGAGTCTCTACTCGGAGTGCACCTAGCTGGGTCAACGCGGGACGATTTCTTGTGTTTTGACCTAGTCGTGCACTCCTTAAATACCTAAAATCCTTATCTACGCGTTTTACATGTGTTTATCTACGGCAAACGTTCAATAGCCGAATGTCCGAAGTATTTTACTAGGGTATTGTACGTATTCTATAGTCTTTCTTGAAGAACACTACAGATTTTGTAGTGTTTGTACGAACACATCAGTATTGATGTGTACGCAGTAATAGCCGGTATAGCTATTTTTATCTTTCTTTGATCTCTCGTGTTTTTCTTTTGAATGGCCTTGGTTACTATTTTGATACATGACATCATAGTAATGATAGGCTTGCTGATGCGATGATCTGCGTTGCCATCAATCCTTCGGCCTATGGGTGTCTCAGTCAGTTTTCAATAGAAAACTTCTTATCTTATGGTTTGGAGCATGAGAATGCTCTTTATTTAATTTATCATATGAACTTCGTATGGAACGAAGACATTCCGTTGCGTGAGATACAACCGGAACAGTATTCTTTCTAGATTTATGTTTTCACGTGGTTGTGGCTGAGCACGCATCACTTTTGATGCGCACGCGGGAATTTCCGTACATGGCTTACATGCTCGTAAACTATGCACTTTTTTATATCTCTAATTTATAGCACATTGTCTTTATTTTCTTTAGGTAGGAAAGCTAAAGTGATTTCCTAAGGCTTAGCTTCTCGTGGTAATACAATATCAGAGGTGTCTTTCCTGTGTGACAAGTCATGAGTGTGATGAGCTCGACTGGTCAAGCTTGTGATCATTTTCCACACGTGACTTTCTGACTTCTCGCATCTGGCTCGCGTCGCGTGTATATGCCTACGCGTCTTAGCTCGAATTAAATCATTTTGACCCTTGTAATATATATGCGCATGTTTAATGTATAGTCCAACACCCTGTGCCGAGGTGTTTCTACTTTAGAACACCTTTTTTAGTGTACTATTTCATGGTGGTGTTGTCTTTTACAGGTCTTCGAGCATATTGAAGTGGCCTGGTCTGCGAACCGACCACAATTTCTACCGCCTTAGACTGCACATTTCTTGGCTGATACTTTAATCAACTGGACAGGGCTTGTCCATTGATCCTTATGATCATGTAATTTGTATTAAGTGCTACTACAGGGATTTA
>Ga0307507_10007368_pt1 | contig 16062 bp, 16 predicted proteins | sample 7_EM_MG_FD_207223 | JGI IMG/M metagenome (GOLD analysis project Ga0307507, IMG submission 207223) | Populus trichocarpa ectomycorrhiza microbial communities from riparian zone in the Pacific Northwest, United States - 7_EM | ecosystem: Host-associated > Plants > Roots > Unclassified | place... | reverse complement strand
GCCATTGGTTGATGGTGGTGGTTCCATTCGTGGGTGGTTGCTCATGGCCGTTTGTGGTGGGTGTTGGTGGATGGTGGGGTGCTCATCGCCATTCATCGGTGGTGGTGGTGTGACCTCCTCACCGTTCGTGGTGGGTGCTGGTGGATGGTGGTGGTGCTCGTGCAGGCATGTAGGTGGTGCTGGGCAGTCCTCGTCGTTTGTGGGTGGTGCTGCTGGGCGCTCGACGTTGGTCGTCCGTGTTGTCATTGGTCGTTGTTGTTCGTTGTTGTCCGTCACTGTGGATCGTTCATCAGTGTCGTCGTCGTCCGGCGTTGTTTCGTTTTGCATGGTGATGTGGCCGCTGACGTGTCAGCGGGCCTTCCCATTGGGGAGGGGTAACGAGGTGGGCAGTTGACGGTGGTGGCGTTGCATTAGTTGAGGGTCATGACAGAGGTAGGGAGTACTTACAGTATCAAATATAAAATGACAACGACGACGATAATCGTCATCGTTGTTGTTGTCCCTTGTCCCTCATCGTCATCCTGATCCCTCATCATTGTCCTGGTCCCTCGTCGTCGGTCTGCGTCGCCTGTGTCTGTTCGTGGGCACTGGCCATTGTTTGTGGGCTGTGGTGGGTGGTGCCATGGTGGTCGTGGGCCGTGGTTCGTTTTTTGGGGGTGGCGGCTGTTTTTGTGTTGGCCATCGTTTGTGTTCATTTTGGGGGGTTTGTCATCGTTTCTGGGCAGTCGTGAGTGGCCGTCTGCAATGGTGGTCCATTGGCGTCAATGTGGTGGCAGGGCGGTCGTTGGTCGTCATTGGGGGTGTTGTTGGTGTGGTGGTAGTGGTGGTGGTGGTGGGTGACGAAAGGAGACCATGTCACATGGTGTTTGGTTGGTGGTTTGTTTGGTAACAGGTGTGAAACAAACAAACAAACAAACAAACAACCAGATTCCGTTGCATTCCGTTCCTGCGAATTCCGCGGAACATTCCAGTCTCAATTCTGGAATGCCCAAATTCCGCTGGAATAAAAGACACTGGAATGAAAAAAAATAGCAGGCCTTCCTGCCAAATTTTATTCCACCAGATTCCACTGGAATGACCGGATTCCTGCAGGAATTAGGGGGGCACTGATAAGACCTCCTCAATTTCAGCCCAACATGGATTTGTCATCATTGTGAGGAATATGTTGACCTTTCAGAAGTAGCAAGCAATGGCCATGGAAACCTGGAAACCTTGACCTAAGTTTCGAGGTCCACCAGTATAAGAGGAAGGAAGAATGACATGCTGGCCAAGGTCATTGAGGTTGAGATTGTTGTTGTCATTGGCTGCAGCATCTTTGAGATTGTTGAATCTGGCAGCCCAAAAGATGTGCTGATTTCATTCTATCCATGACAACCTTTGCTGGTCAGCAGAGGTGAACACATCGACAACGTAACATGTAAAAAGGTGGCCACCATGAAGTAGTGGATTGAATTCCTTGGGGTGATAATGAATGCGATGTGCAACATATCGCATCAAGGTGAGTTGTCTTGACTGTGGTAAATCACCAGGTTGTACTTCCAATGCACGATTGTGTCGCTGCTGTCGTTGTCCCTCTCACTGCTCTGCAGTCTCATGCAGCTCCATCTCTGGGTACCAACCATTTTCGCCTCACAGAAAAAGGAGAGGGTATTGTAGAGGGGTATAGGCAGGATGTAGGTTGCTGATATGATGCAATGGTCCAGAACAAAGCCGAAGGACGATATCATGGGGCTCTGTTGAATGGTTTCCGCGGAGAATCACTGCCACCTCATCAGCAGTTGGGAGGTTGTACTGATGAGATCAAGTCCAGGAGTCAGTCGTAGTTGCACCTCAACATCGTTTGCTGGATCATATGTTTGCAGGATTTCAAAGGCATGGTGGTAGACAGGAACATATTGGTGGTATTGTGAGAGCATCATTTGTAGGCCATCCATGATTGTTCGGTCAAGACCTGCATTTTGCTGCATGTGGACATCCAACGCTGCCTGTGGTTCATGGAAATAGAGCTGGGCATAGCTTGCTGGACGTGTTCCTGTAGGCACCAGTGCTCCAGATTGATGATGGAGCTCACCAAAGATCTGAAAACAGGCAGTCCTCATCCCTGATTGACGGAATGATCCTTGTCAACCCCAAGTGAAGTAAAAGCCAATGCCCAGTTGTATTTCCAGATTTCATCCCTAAATGTTTTAACATCGTGATCACCAGAGGTGAGAAGACATCGAAGGGGTTCTGGTGGGGCCTCAAGTGCTGGAAGCTGAACCTTTCCTTCCATGCAACACATTCCAAACTTTGGTGAATGTTTGGAACTGTTAGACAGCTTTTCTGCCAGCCAGTGAAGAGCACTGCAATTTGGACAGGGAATGTCCATTCGCCCTAAGTCATGTCATTCAGGAGGATCTTGATAAGGGTGGTGACCTGCTAGAAACAGTCCTCGCGACCTTCCTCGCTGTGCAGGGGGTTGTGGAGCAGCACACTGAATAGCATTTGCTGGCCGGCCTACAATCAAATAGATTAGTGAAATAGTAAAGGAGGCTACATGCAGCCAATTGACATACCAGCTTGTCTATCAGGGTGCTGGAAATTTTCTACATGCACAGCAGGGTGTCGCTGGTCATCTACAAAGTTCATCAGAGAAGAAACATCAAAGACAAAATAATATATACATACCTCCATCTCTGTGAGGCCACTCACCATCTCCCATGTCTTCAGCAGGGTCTATTTGGTCATCTGGAGTATTCATTAGAGATGCAAGTTAAATTAAGAGAAGTAAATTTATGCACCTTCCTGAACTGCATCGATATCTTTGTTATGGTCTGGTTCTGCAGGTAGTAGATGGCCTTGTACATTGTCCTGGTCATCTAAAGGGGGATTATATCAGAAATTGCTATAATCACAAGGAACAGTGACATACTTGCAATGGCAACCTGAATAGCAGGCGGAGTGGGAAGTGGTAGGTGATCTTGCAGCTGTGCTGTACATGCTCTGTGTTCCTGAGCCTGCTCAAAGCGAAGCCTTTCTTCTCATTCTCGAGCTTGATGGTGTTGCTGTGCAAGGGATCTGTTGTTTGGTGCTGTTAATGAAGATTGAAGTTCTGGAGTATGAGCTCAGCTAGGCTGTGTAGGAGGAGGTGAAGGAAGAAATGGGTGGGTACCCATCATAATTGTGGTGTGATGGTTGTTTCTCATCCGTTCCATTCTTGTTGCTCACAATCTTGTCTTTCCCCCTGTGCCATGGAACACCATGCAGCACTGCTTATCCGAGTTGGAGTTTGCCTGTTATGGCTGGACACAGGCACATTCTGCTGAGAAGAACTGGGAAGTGATGCCTTTAGAATAAAAATAAGTATTGAGAGGAAAGTACAATTTTTATATTGTTACACACCATTTGTCTAGCCAACAAAGCCCTTGGATTGTTCAAAGTTGATACACTTGCTGGGGTGTTTTCATCTTGTGAATGGTCCATGTGTCTTCGCTGCGGTGAGCCCAAAAGGTCCATATTGCGACCTGCTCAATTTGAAGCTCAATGGTTCACCCTTGTTCTCTCAATGTACCCAGGCTGAGGAGTGGGGGTTTCAGGTCTTTGTGCAGCAGGGCGATGGCATGGGCTTTCCTCAACATTTTGCACAAGTTCGCAAAAAGCCTGCCTTTCACATTGTTGCTGATGTTGAGGAGTTGTAAGAACATTTTGGCATCTATCCATGAGTGAGAGTGATTTCGAGAGGTTGAAAAATATATCATACAATGACCACAAATATCAATTGTGTCAGTGTCATGACCATTCCTCACTACCCTAAGTTGCCAAGAATGTCTGAATTTTTGAGAATGTTGGTGACTATCCATCACGAAAGGTACAACTCCTCGCCACAAGGTGTCTAGTTCCAGGCCATAAACCAGGCATGTTCAGACAGGGAGAAAGCTGGATTTTACGTGGTCAGGAAAATTTGTTCAAAACGTGAAATGGGAAAAAAAATCTCTGTTCATGGACATACATTGTTTTATAGAAAGTCGCACTAAATAGAAGGTAGCGGTAAGAGATGACAATAAGAGAAGCTCAAGAAAGAGTGAACAATGTGGATGTCGCAGGAATTGACTTGCCTCAACTTGCCACGACAACATTGTGTGCAGTTGCATGCATACTTCTGCTGTGAAGATGAGCCAGAAGTGACATGGAAAGTTTGCCCTGTATTGCTGTACCATCATTGGCGTGAAACACAGCTGGGAGGTATGACCCAGCAATACTGCGGCAGTAAGGTAGAGAACTGGCAGTGATTGTTACGAGTCCTGGAGTTTACATAAGGACTCATTCTTATAATGACCAGTTTTTGTGTCACAATATTCTTTGAGAGCTATAGACAAATATAGACAAACAGGTATCAACTCGTTCATAGCCAATTCACAGTTGCTGACTGAATGAACTCAATTAAAATAATATGGCACACCATCTGTATTGATTGAAGTCACTAGTAGATGATTGCCATACAGAGTACTACCACTTTCAATGGTCCCGCAAACCTTTTTACGTTGCTCAGGGTCAGCAGGACATGGCAAATTTGAAAGTTGTCATTTAAGCTCTTTTCATTATATGTGATTTATGTTTGAACACAAATCTGTTTAGCACATATACTTGTATCGAGTCGTCAACTGCAACATTGTCTCCCACTCTCATCTCTGCTCTCATCCTTCAAGCACCGTAACCAAAATGATGAACAGGGAAAACCTCACTGTGAATGAACAACAGAGTGTCTTTCGCAGGCCAGTTGACAGTGTATTGACGACGGGCAGTTCAGAACGTGTTGCTGGTCTGGAACCCTCAGTTGGGGCTGCTGCTGCAGATGCCGAAGAAGATGATGCTGTTGTGGTTGTAGGTTGAGCTGGAGCTGCAGTAGCTTCATCTTCTTCAAGCGAATACGGTGGAGGGAGTGGCTCTTCCTTGCTTTCCTTCTGTTGTGCAAGCCTTAGGCCATGTAAATTAGACAGTCGATTGGGGAAGAACACCCACCAATCAGATGGGAGATCATAGCCATCCTCATCAAGTGCCAAAAAAGGGTATTTATCTGATACTGGGAGGAGTCGTTTGTATGGAACAACAGGCATGAATGCAGTTTCTTCGTCATACCTGCAGATAAATACGCAGTTAGACTGTGCTTTAAGGCATGAGATGAGATAGACTCACTTGTCCCACATAGCTCCATACATGATTCGTGCACCCATTCTGTGGGCATTGAAAATTTGTCTCCACAAGAAACGACCTCCTTGTCTCTTGATGCCATTGAAATCCCATTTTCCCTCCAGGAGATTGTACCCCTTATAATGTTAATATCAGCCATGAAGTAGAATGGAGATATCAATCTCAGCTCACTGAGCCACCTGGAAGAACAACCAGGATATAATCGATCCTTCGATATATACCTTCCTTGTTCTGTTTCTTTATGAGTTCCATATCTCCCTTCATCTTTGTCTCTGCAGAGTCGTCGGCCTCTTGTTTGTTGCCATACTGGCCTATGGTCCATGGCGAGATAGCATCAAACTCATTCAGCCACACGTCCAAAAATTCAGGGTTCCAATCGGCATCACTCTCTGCTGTTCACCAGTGTGCAGGTGTGCCTGCCATGATATAGGCACCTCCTGGAGTAGCACTTCGGAAGAAGTTGGCGATGGCATGAACTGAGGCAGGTGTGTGCCCAGAATTATCGAACCCGAACCCTAGACCCACAGTTGAATGAAACTATATCGGTTTAGTTGATGATCCTCACCCCAGAGCATGATGACTGCTTCCCCCTTTTCTTTCAAATAGTTTGGGCTGTCTAGTATGCCTTTGTCATGAATGAGATGCAACCAGTCATGTTCCAATGTGTGTTGTATGCGATCAGGTGCCACACCCGAGACATCATACCTGCATTTCAAAATAAGTTCATGGGACACGATGCAGGGATATCAAAATGTGTACACTCACATAATCGCGAAAACTCGTCCTTCACACTCAGCGGCTTCTCGGACACAGTCCCCAATCTCATCACGCATGCGAAAAATGCCCTCATTATGATTATCATCTATAAAGTCACATTGCCCAGCAAATCGCTGAAGAAAAGCGCCATCGACCCCGTGTTCTGCCATCCAGTGGAAGTGCCTAGAAGTTGACTTGTGAACCCCAACCTTTTTTATGAGATAAGACCATCGAATGTGTGCACCGTTGTACAGTCTTCGCATTACGAGAGGAGAACAAGTACATGTCTTCACCTGCCTGAGTCTTTAAGCCTGGAGCAACGAAGAGTTCAGACTGAGAGTAACTCAATATGTCTGGCCATAAATCTGTATTTGGGCGTCCTCCATCAGGAATTGGGTAGTTGAACCAGTGTAACCATCCATGGTGCCAAGTGTGGCGTCATTTGTTTTGGGTCATTGCGGTGGAAAACGACATCGGTGGGCTGTTTGAATTTACAGCCAACAGGCTGGGTGGTGCTGAGCTTAAGTTTCTTTAAGATGTGGTTAAACATGGCAATCTTTGGTGCATAGCGCCCAGTCTCAGAAGTTGGCTGGCGGCTGTATAACATTTACACTCAAAATTCATAAAAGGAAGTCGAGGCACTTACTACACCTCCACCAAATTCCTCATCTTTTTTTCATTACAGATTGGCACCATGGCCTTGAGGACCCTTTCAACAATATCTGTTGGGGCAGCATCACCAACGAAAACATTCTTCAACGTATACTCAAGAAGAGTGCGAAATTGGACTTTGCTGTTGGCCTTGACATCCATCATAACAAGTGGAGTGAGATGTGGAAGGCTCAGCAAGTATTCAGTGTCTAAGCTTACATAATTTTGAGAATCGCTTACGTAAGTGATGTGTGTGCATCCTATGCAGCATAGCTTGAGGTTCCCCCTCAGATTATGAATGTCGAAGGGGAACTCGGGATGTCATAGAGTTTTGGGGGACATTTCCTTTTGCTTTGCCTTTCTCCCTTGCAGGTATTCTCGGGGTGGTAGGTTCACCAAGGTTGGCTGTCTGAGGTGCGTCGAGAGGGTGGTCACCTGATTTGGGCAAGGCGCCTGGAGTACCATGTCTGTCACCCATCTTTGAGATAGTAATGATGTTGAAATATTTTGAAGAGTTCGGAAAAACCTTTTCCTTTTATATTAGTTAGGAGGCTGACAACTTCCCAATAATGTATGGACCGACTCTTCGTGTGACACATCACAGAGGCCCTCTGAATTGAATGCCCAGCTGTATAAAGGCTTGTCCGGCAAATTGGTGAATGTGTATTTACTAGGCATCACTCAGGGTGGAGTTCATACAGGTGGATGCAGAAACGTACCTCAACACAACCAATGGCCGTCTTTCCCTTAAAGTTGCAATAACCCAGGTCATTTACTAGGTCGTGACCAAACATATACAAATTTTAAACTGAAAACTGAAGCTTCAGTTTTCAGGTAAAAATTTGTATATATTTGTCCCAGAACATGTCGGACACTCATCAGGTTTGCTTGTAGTGACAAAATTTTCACGTTGAGCTATCAAGGTCAATGGTCAGAGGTGCGCTGCTCAGCCACTCAATCTTGACAGACCTCAGTTTTTCGAGCAGTCTGCACTCAGAGATCCTTGCTTCGCAATTCCTTCTTCTCCTCGTAACATTTTTGCTTTTCAGTGAGTTGGGTAAGTGTTCTGCTTGAAGTCTTCTCTTCACAAAGAAGAGTTTCAAGGGTCTGTCACTCATCGACGGCAAGTTTGCTTGACAAGGATTTCCTGGATCTATATAAGCAAAACATCCAGCTGATGTTGGGGATCAGCCTACAAAGCACAATATTCGTCCAGGCTTTCTTCGGTCAGTGCTACATTGTGCTGAGATGCTTTTCTCTGCTCCTCTGTTCATTAAGATCAGCTGGACACAAGGGACGAAAAGGCACTGTCACAAACCTTGAGCCTTGTCCACATCTCGATGCACACTCCTGAGTTTGGTTTGCAACCGATCAAACTTCTCCTGCTGAATCTTGAGGTCTCTGACAGCCTCCTCCTTCGATTTCTCAGTGTTGTTCACCTTCTGGGTGGATTGCATAATATGAGCCTCAATCGTGACGAGTTCAGGTTTCTGCAAGATGTCGCTATCAGTGACAGAAGAATTGGATGGTCCAGCTGACAGACTATGCCATCCAAAGTTTTTTCAGCTTTCTTGATTCCCCTCTCCTTCTGCATGACAGCCATCCTAGGCTTCGCCTGCTCCATCCGCGCTACCTCTAAAGAGTTGTCATGGACTCGCTGCTCTTTGTGGAGTCCCGTCAACTCCTTGTTCTTCTTGACGATGATGCGGGTATTATTCTCAATAGATTCCTCAATGTGGAAGAGCTTGACCAGTATACGTTGCAGAATCAACTCATCCTGGAAAGACATTAATACCAATCACATCGAAAAGATAGTAATGTTTGATGTACCTGTTGTTGACAGAGACTCTCAAACTGATCTGCTTCGCCTTTTTGCTCCTTGTATGTTTTATCTCCCCTGCAATTCCTCTTCGTTTAGTGAAATTAAACATTGCATTCTTAGTAGCTTTATCTTGAGCCTCCTTGGCTTTTTCGTACTCTGGTGCAAGTTCTAGTGAGCCACTGATCTGTTCAATGAGCCGCGAAAGTTCTTGAGGTGATTGCGAGGCAACGGCTTCGAAGTCTACCTGAAATACAAGAAAATTCTTGGCTTTTACGGGGATGTTGAGAGAGATGAGGGCAGCATTGTGAGCGGAATAAATGATGACTTTCTTGTCAAGTTTGTACTCAGACGCGCCGTTCGTGGACATTCTGCTGCATGATAAGTGAAAGGACAGAATATGATTGAGGCCACTCACGTTCGCTAGAACTTCCATTCCTTGCCATCTTTGTCGAGGACGACAGCCAGAACCCAAGCCTTCTTTGTGGTGCCTTCATCTTCCTGCTCCTCATCCTCATCCTCTTGATCTGGGACCCGTCGGCATCCCTCTCTTCATTGTTCTTGGCCAGTTTTCGTCCACGATACACAAGGGGTCACCAAATGATAGGTCCATTCAGGACCTTCACATCAGTGATTGGTCCAAATGGTGGGCCAGTCCAATTTCATTCGCTCTAGGCATCAAGAGTGCACAGTTGCGAAGTTCGCAGCTCAAAGACCTACAAAGTTCATGAACATTCAAATTCTACAACAATTACAAACAAACCTGTATGATTTGAAGTTGCAGACTTCTATCCTCATGAGAAGTATGTTTGGAATGGGAGTAACAGCTCAAAGGCAGTATATTCCTGCCTGGCATGCTTCAATTAGTGTTTGTCTTTGTCAGATATCAGCAAGATAACCATGTCTTGTGTTTCGTGATGAGGGTAATGTGAACGCAACCTGGCAAAAGATTGATATTTGCAATGGCCTTCTGCAAATGGCAGCATGGAGGCCCCTCGATGCTCGGATACTCGGCAAGGTCACTGCCAGAGCAAGGAGTGATGAAGGAGGCATCACATGTCACCAGCGAGGCGTAGTTCCAAAAGATTGATATTTGCAATGGCCTTCTGCAGATGGCAACATGGAGTCAATGCTAGGATGCTCACGATCAGCAAGGTCACTGCAGAAGGAAGGAGTAAAGGCGTAGTTCGGGTGGGATGGCGACGTGACACATGAAAGCAAGATGATCCCATCGAAAGGTGGTGCTGGTGACATCAGACATTAAATGAGATGTTTGAGTCTGTACTTGTGAACTCACTGCCATGAGTATCCATTCGTCTACTTTACTTCCAGTACATGCTTCCATGGGGCATTCAATGGATTATTGTGAGCATGTAAGTGAAATCGGCTAGAGACAGGCTAATGCGACATAGATACATATATATTTAACCTATTATAGAGACGAAGCGAGGTTTACTACCTATGTTGAAGACGCTGTGCGGAGATGATACATGGATTGAAAAAGAAAATCATGACAACGTTAACGGACAGCTTTTTATGGATGGTTTATGTTTAGGGCCCGTCAGCTAGAGCCTAGGACAGGCCCTAAAGAGGTTGTGGTATATATGTCATTTCTTCAGAATGTTAAGAGCTTTTCCTTTTCTTTCTATATACATCAATATATAACGGCTGAAATTCAGTTACATTTCACCGTGTAGTATAACATCATCGTGTAAACGTTAGGATTGAGACCATAGGTATGAGGATATGAATGAACTAACCAAGAGTCCTTATTCTCAACATTGCTAAACGTCCCTGATAGGCTCCTCAAAACGATAGACATGGTACAAACTCCAAAAAAAAGGAAAGTCGATGTGAGTTTTGCCTATATACACCCAATGAATCACACGGCTGACCTCGAAATGTAGAACACATCCGTTTTCATGGACATTGAGGTGGCGGTGGAGAATGAAGATGCAGTGGCATCTGATGATGAAGACCTCGGTCAGTGAGAGACTACTGAATTAAAATCAAACTCATATTGATACATACAGAGGATTTGATTGATGATACTGAATCTATTGAGGACGGTGAAGCATCAATGTCCAGTTTTGTCCATGAATTTGCTAGACAAGACGAAGACATAGAAGAGAATTCATCAGGAAAACATGAGGGTTGTCTTTGAGCATCTTTGGGGTCTTTGGAAAGACCTAAAGACTTCAAAGACATGGAGATCACACATCTTTCGGGAGACAGGTACATTTTCTTTCAGAGATGTGGTCATCTTTGAGAGACCACCACGAATCTTTCAAAGATGAACATGGAGCTTTGCAAAGACAATCTTTGGCTTTGTGGTATATCTTTATGAGTCTTTTACTCATGTTTATCATATCATAAATGCACTAAAATTGATTGTATTCAGGCTCTGTGTAAACATTAAGATGGATAGCTACTACATCATGAATACTTGTTAAACAGATTGGGCCTGTCTCATACATCACATTCACACAGCCCTCATTCTCGTTCTCGTAGATTGCAATAGCACAGCTCTCTTTCGCAGGTAGGTTCCAGATGATTGATCACTTTCCCTCTCCCTCTGTTCACGTTCCACTCTCGTTTGCAGTGGTGGTTGATGAACGCATCCACTCTCGTTTGCGACCCTTACGATGTGTTCGAATTGGTCGCGGTCATGGATATCGTCATCCCTGGTGCTGATAGAGTGCCTTTGAGGCATGGAGCACATGGGTGCTTAGGTTCTGGACATGATAAGCGAGTGGGCTATCTGCCAAACTGGTTTGTTGATTAGTAAAAGAAGTGCAGCTAGCAATACATGAGCATACCTGGAAACAATCAAATAGCAAGACCGTCACGAATAGGGCACAGCACAGTGAGGGCAATAGTGAGGAATACACCGCCCCCTGATGGTGAGCTGGTCTCGAAAATGGAGCTGCAAGTGAATCGGACACAGCAATGGGAATCACGCTGCCCTGTGAGCTCGCAGAAAGGTGTGGCCACAGCAAGGACAGTGGTGGGGATCGCACCACCTTGTCTGGGGAACACCTATGTCGTGGGGGGATGTTTCAATGGTGGGGACAAGCCACCATTGTTAGATTCGCAGAAGGGCATGACCACAGGAAGGAAGGTGGTAGGCTCTCACTGCCTCGTCTGAGGTGCCGTCTGCTGTCATTGTCGGTGTTAGCATCATGGTTGCCGACCTCGCCCTTGCTTGGCTCGGTGTGAGCAGTTGCGAGGGTTGGGCAAGCCAGGTGAACACTTCAGCATCAAATGTAAGGAGATGAGAGGGGCCAAGGGCTTACCTTACCTGTTGTTGCCCACTCCCATTTTGCTTCGTTCTTCTCTCCTTTGGACAGGATGTTGACCATCGCCAATCACAAGTGCGGGTGACTTGCAAGGACAGGCGGCAAGGCAAAAGACGAGTGCGAGAGAGTTAGTCACTTTCCGCCTTGAACTTTAAATATAAAAGGAAAGTCCGAAATTCGGGTTTTTTTTCTCCGACTCCTGGATGTGCCTTTGTTTATTTGTCATCAAGGCAGGAACTTATGTCAGCTCCCACCGTTGTCAGCATATCCCAAAACGTCCACCACAATCCATCTTCTCCAGGATCACAAGGTTTCTGCCAATGCAGACCCAGCCACAGGTGACAGCCATCAACTATGCAAAACCTTTGAAAAAGGCTCATTTTATTCTCCCCCAGATAGCTACCATCTGCACTGTCGACTCCAACATTGAAGGAAGAGAAGAGAGCTACTGAGGATCGGCAGCAGGAGCGCCAGAAATGGGTCATCCGAGGTAATACTATGGGTTGCCCTGAAGGCCGCGATTTGGAAGAATGGTGGTCGATGGACGAGGCTCAACGACACTCATCTTGACCATTGAAGGACACACTGTGCATCATTTCATTACCCTTTCATCCAAAATTTTGACTCAAAGCACCTCTATAGTTTCTTGTCAACGAGCCAAAGCAATTTCTCGATCTTTCCTACCACTTTGTTGCTGAACTGCTTCTTGGTGCACGAGCATTCCTATATGGCACGTCTAACCCATCTTCGACGGCCTTTGTCCCAAGCCCATTCCATGTCGATCAATCTTTACCTTCCTTCAACATGCAACCTTCCAAGTACGAGCCACCTCCCTTTACACATCTCATGCTTCTTCACGCTTCATCAGAGGAGTGGAGGGATAAACCAGCTTCAACACTTATTTTCTACACACTGTTTCGATGGCTGGGCTGATCGAGCGGCGTCCACTGTGCCAACTCCCGACGGCACATCAACAAAAGCATGGCATTTTCCTATTGCTCTTCTGACTGATCGAAGTGCAGCTCACAGAGGAGAAGCCTGTGGTTCCAGGACTCAGCGAATAGCGGCAGAACTTTGGGAATTAATGCTCTGGCTAAGCGGCATCGATGTAGGCAGCCATTGGTGGAGCTGTGTGCGAGAATCAATCACCAGATTTGCTACAGGGAAGGTTCCCTTCAAGGAAAGCATCACCGACGATACTTTGGGCAAGCCCCTGCACTTACCTTTCCCAGAGACCGTAATGCTCACCATCGAGTCCAGGACCATCCACTTCTCAGGTGTCCAGCTCACATTCAATTCGGCGTGTATCCTGTCGGATGTCTTCAACATTGAGTGGGGTTACAGAGGCTGGTATTCCGTGAATGTGACCTGGATGAGCATGTGCGTCCCATTTCATTCGCTTTAAAAGATGTCATGCTACTGCATTCTGGAGATTCTCTTGAGAATATATTGGGATTCAAGGTTACACTAGAACTACAAAGCGAAAACACTAGAGCTACAAAGCGAAAATAATAATGTAGGTACAGCATAGATTAATACAAATGGGTTTTTGCTCGATAGTAATTTGAAGTAGAAGGCGGGTGAGATGGGTCAATGCATGGGTCATTCGTTTGGGGAACCTGTTCCCGAACATGATTTGGATGAGTGTTAACAACAGCAGGAGGGAAACTTTCTGTTGCCACTGCAGGTTTTGGAAGTAGCTTCGCTTTCTTGCCACTTGACTCCCCAGCGCCGTAAGCTTGATCACCTGCTCGTTTTGGGTGTGTCTTCTTAGCCGGCATCATAGCTGCTTGAGTTTCTGGCCAGCTGTTTAGATGTGGTGAGAGCTTCTGCTTCACAGGAAGCAAACTAAGGCGTGTTGCATCTAGCGACAGCTCATGATCGATCCATGCATCGAGCCACCTGGCCTGCTCCAGTGTACCATTTAAACGGAAACGGGCTGTAAAACGTTCAAGCTTCTTGGCTACACTGCACAATACAGCAGACGTTGAGTCAGTTGAAGCGTCCAATCCAGACCCTACGCTGAGAGCAGGGGCAGAATCCTTGGCGCCGAGTGACAGTCCGAAACCGACATTTTCTTTTGATGCCGTAGGAGCTTGAACTTCACTGCCAGTAGAAAGATTGTCAAGCTGTGCAGACGAAGCAAGATCAGACAGAGGAAACAGGGTCTGAATAGCATGCAGGTGTTTACAGAAATGTATGACTGGGTAGTCGCTGCAGATGCACGTATATGCGAGGATGTCCACTTTGTACCAATGGTCATGTTGGGAAGCTGCCCTGACCAGGTACACATCATCAGTGTGGTCGTCGCCATGATACTTGATATCGTTCATGGTGATTGCCTGACTGTTGCAAATAATGACAATGCGCTTTTGATTTTCCAGGTTCTCGCCTTCAAAACCAAGCTTTTGGTGTTGTTCCTTGAGCAAGTAATATGGAAGTACACAATCCACAAGGACATGTACCAAGTGGTCAAGGCATTGATTTCGTCGACCTTCAAGGAATTTCCCTTTCAAAACATGGTGCCAACTGATAAAAATTCACATCAAAGTTAAAATAAATCTTATTTGAAATGTCACTCATGCCTCGACGAGCATGTTCGTGTCGCTGAGTAGATAAATTCCTCGGTTCTTGCGGTAAACGGCAGACCACATCATTAAAAATTGCAAAGGTAGCCAGTGCTTGACAAAGTAATCCCAAAACGGCATGGGCACCAAGTCCTTGATTTCTGACAGTGCAGCCTCCAAGTCGGCAGAATTCTCAATCCGTATCAATGCTTTGAGTTTGTCCCAGAGGAGCTCGTTTTGCGAAATGACAAAATGCTGTTGCCAAGCGTGAAGAACATGCCACCAGCAAAGCCAGACTTCCGATTCAGGGTAGCGCAGAACAATCACATTAATTTGGGCAGGATCACGATCTGACATGAATCGCCAAGGAATAGTGAACGGATTGCATTTCCAAAGGAGCCAAAGAAAATAAGCAATTGTCTCTTCTGTCCCACTGTATGACACTACCATCCAAGCAACAGGCAAACCTAAAGATTTTCTCTATAATCAGATGGCACATCATAAAAAATTGCCATGTACCATGACCCCAGTGATCCCGCACAATGATGGTCATTAATGTCATGTTTTTGTACATCGTCGTATTGTGAGTTCCATCTATGAATACAATACCCTTGTTCCCGTAAAGATGAAAGTGATCCCGTTGAGATGGAGTCTGAAAGGCGAGTACAAATGTGTCCTTTGCTAACCCTGATTCCAGAGGAGCCACGCAAACACAAGACTTGAACCCAAGAAGACTGTCCATGGCGCGTAGTCGTTCAGCCCACAAGAAAACTGATTTCCCATCATCGTGCTCAAGGCGAACAGTTTCCACTTTGATAGCCTTCTCAATGCGACAAATGTCAGCCAACGTGATGAAGTCGTTGCGATGTGGTGCTAACGCTGAGCTTGCTTGACCCTGAGTTTCCGGGAGGAGCGAAGGCCGTTCACATAGGCTATGTGCCATTTCAAGCTGCCATCTTAGTAAGTTGTAGTCAAGATGACGATGTACACTAGGAATTACTCACAATGTGATCACTTTTTACTTTCATCCGCACCATTCCAGCAATCCAATCACGCATTGCATCTGATATCCGTGTGAACCAAAGGTTATCAGCTCTGATAGGGTGGTTGTGGTTCCCATAGTATTTCCCGAGAATGACAGATGTGTCGTGGTACTTCTTGACCTTGAGTGAGCAAGGGCAGTCTTTAGCTTTCGTAGGAACCTTCCATGACCATTCAGGATGCTTCTTGTCGTAGTTCTTCTTGCCACCAGTTCCGTAACGTGCACAGACATAAACAGTTTGTTGTACATAGTGCTCAGCTCCAGTTTTCAAAGAAACCTGTCAAAGTTCAATGGAGTTTGCAACCTGTTCCCGGGCTAAAAATGAAAGAAATTCTTCCCAAGAAGTCCAAGACAGATTATATCACCCAGACACAGAATCTGATAGAAAATTCGAGGTCTTTACTCTCCCCCTGGTATTCCGCCCGGAATCTGGCTGGAGTCCCGGAATTCCGCCGGACTGATCACGGAATTTGACATTCCGGCGGAATCTGCACGGAATATAATGGGAATTATGTTCTTATTGTTATGTCTTGTGATTCCGTACAGAGTCCGACCCGAATCCGTGAAAAAAAAAATGAAATCCGTGGACCGTCCGGTGGATTTCCATGGGACAAGTAAGGTTGGCGAGAAGTCCATGGTCAAAATTTTGCACAACATGCTTACATCATTTGATCAAGTTCCATTCGCTTCTTATCCATCACCCATCCTTGACCCATCCACGCCCTTTTATTCTGTAATTTG
>Ga0307507_10007367_pt1 | contig 16064 bp, 13 predicted proteins | sample 7_EM_MG_FD_207223 | JGI IMG/M metagenome (GOLD analysis project Ga0307507, IMG submission 207223) | Populus trichocarpa ectomycorrhiza microbial communities from riparian zone in the Pacific Northwest, United States - 7_EM | ecosystem: Host-associated > Plants > Roots > Unclassified | place... | reverse complement strand
TATCCGGAATGTCACGGTGTTCTTGCTGGATGAGCTGAGGTCAAGATGGTGTTTGTGACTATTCCGCAATAGGCTAGTGTCACAGATTTTAAACTGGGCCGGAATGTCTTGACAGCTTATGGGATAAATTATTCATGGTTGCATCGGTGTGTAGTCCTCGCTTACACGCAGATGCGACCGTACAGGATAAGGAAATCGTACATTTTAACACCATCTCGTTGTCGGCTCGCGCCACCTTTGCCATTACTCATATTGCGCTCTCAGCGATAACTCGCCCGCAGTCTTCCAACGAATACTCAACTACAATATATACTCAGACTCGTTAAATATACTATCATATCAACAGCGCTCGACCGCGATTACCTTAGCTAAGCAAACAAAGAAGTTACGGACCCAAGTTAACGAGATCTAGCAAGCTCGCCTTGTTTGAGCTTGCCGTGTTAGGTGAGCACTATTCTTTCTCTGCGTTGTGCCCCCAATTACAACAGCTAGGCCTAACTACTGTAGCTGATTCAACAAATTTTTCTGATGCCATCCGGATCTTCTCTTCATGGCCCCTCGTAAGAAGCGTTTCATCGGTCAGCTCCCCGTGTCTTCTTCACTTCCCAGTGCACCCATGACGGAAGGTTCCATAACTAAGCACTCGCCAAAGTACAAAGAGTTAGACTAACACTCCCGCTTTTCCAAATCGTGCTGCTTGAGCCTATGACTAACATTTGTTTATCAGTTTTCTGTTTGACGGAACCATCACATTGTACGTTGGGCTAGATGGCAAAAAGATGGAGATGCATAAAAAGCTCCTTGCGAGCATATCCCCAGAGCTCAACAAGCACGTCAATAACGACATGAGAGAGGATATCGAGGGCATAGCATGTTTGCCAGATGAGACGGAAGAGATGCTCACCCTTTTCACCGAATAGGCATACACGGGAGACTACATCCATGAGGACGTCACACTGGGAAACCCCCTGGAGCCGGAGGATCCGTGGCCGAGCCTTCATAAACACCTTCAGCTCTGGGCATTCTCCGATAAATTCAACGTACCTACCTTAAAACAACTCGCAGAATCGAGGTTTCGCGCCGAGATCAACCGCATTGAACCAAACAGCGAGAGAGATGCCACTGGCCTTGTTATGGTAATAGGCTATGCATACGAAAATCTCCCTAGCTCGGATCCGATTCTGAAATATTTGGCCCAATATGCTTCCTGGAAGTTGGCGTTACTATGGGCGGCAACTGGATTTAAGGAGTTGACTTTGACCCAGCCAGCCTTCTTGGAGGAACTCCTTATGCATTTGAACGGGTTAACAACTAAGCCTCACAGTACCTAACGTACGATTTACACACATATAAACGATATATCACGAACCGGTAACAGCCCAGGATGCAATCAAAGCCACCCACCGCAGCCATTTGCGCCTCAAGTCCATTTGGCCTACGGTAGGCCGGTTCTCGCTTGATGGCAAGGATCTAAATCATGGATATGAGCTATTATTTTACGTCTCTTTGACTAAAATTTAATGAATACGTTTTGAGTTGATACCCTCTTTCTCCCCTTAACCTTCCATAATCTAGGCAAGAACATGGAACCTATCAAGCCTGACATTATATACTGTAGTTGATCGTAAGCCATAGTATCATACTTGCACATCTTCATTACAGCGACACCCCTTCACCTTATAATTGACACAAGTGTAAGAATTGACCTCGTCTGCACAAAACATTCAGTCTCCAGCCTACCCCATACCCGGGGAAACCCCTCTCATCACACCCTCTACCTTCATACATCCCCACTTGTTTCTACAACCCAAAAACCCAATAAGAAAATCGACAAGCCACGCCTCGCCCGTACCACCAAAGCTGCATTTTTCCACGTACGATACCGTAAAAAACTAGAATAATTAGCCCTCTCGCTAGTCGTCCAGAATTCCCCCTTTAGATCACGGTGGGGGGAGGACACAACAAAAAAAACTGTCCCTCAGCCCCCCCCGCCTCAGAGCTACAAAAGCAAATTTACCCCCAGCCGCACCAGGAGAGGCTACTCGAACAACTAGCTTGAGGGCCAGTTATTTCAGTTTTCGCGGTAAAGCTTTGTACTAAATAAAGCCCTCCTGCCAGAAACGATAAACTCTACCGGTATTCCTGTTCTTTCCAGGCTGAAAAAACCCAATTTTCAGGGATGGAACAAGGTAAGTCTTAGGCTTACCTCATCCTATCCCTGCCTCTAATGTACCATTTACCACCGAACGCCATTGTAACATATCACCCATAGAGAAGGCTAGATAAATAAAGCAGAATACCCGTAGCCATTACTTGTATAGTTAGGCCGCCCAAGTACGGTACCAGAAGAGCCTTGTTGCTACGATAAGTTGATGACAGATAAAACCCCCACCCCATTTTGACTCACATAGCTCTTACGGAATTAACACAACACCGGCGCTTGCACCAGTAGACTACTTGATAAGGTACCGAGAATGATAGGGTAGCGAAAATCACTGCTGCCCTCGGATGAGTTAGCTTTTTTCATTCAAGTTAAGTGAAATATCTCCTGAGAAGGAGATGTTGGCCCTCGCTACTGCTCGGGCGCAAATTAAAGATTCGGAAGAAGTGACAGACAAAATGCATGGTTGTAACATAGATATCGAGGCTACTCTTTCCGAATCTTGGGTTTGCCCCCGGGTACCGGTATCCTTCTCGGCACCCCATCAAGTGCCCGAGTACCCGTACAGTCTCTCATGGGGTCGTGACGAATATCAGGAGGTGACGAACAGGGGTAGTTGGCAACAAAAAATCGAATTCGTCAAAGTAGGGTAACAAAAAAATACCTGCGCTTGATCCCTGTTCGTCAACTCCTGATATTCGTCACGACCCCATGAGAGACTGTACTCGAGTAGTCTACTCCATGGACCAATTAGGCGCCCAGATTCCCAGCCTTCCGAGCCCTAATGTGGCCCAACCCCGCCTCGCAAAAGCTATGAAACACCAAGCGTCTCTCCCAGCAAAGTCTCTTAGCCCCAGCGGAGGGTCATCCCGTTCGAATGGCACGTAATTTGGCACACCCCCCGTCAGTCCATAGGATAGGATTTAAATTAAGGCCTACAATATAATACCCAGCACATACCTTTCTCCCCATATATATTGAGGTTCCATCGAATTGTCAATTTACACTTCCTCTGCCAGTGCTCATTGCACTCTCACCACTGTCACTCGCCCACGGTTTTCGAACAAATACCCGACTGCCCCACACTTGTTAAACCCACTATCGTATCAAGGGTAAGGCCAGGCCACAATTACCCTAGCTGAGCAAGCTAAGGAGATTGGACACTCCAGTTAATGAGATCCAGCAAGCTCGGCCCATTTTAGCGCACCGCGTTTGGTAAGCACTATTCCTTCTCTGTCTGTTTCGTCTCTCTACAAAGCTTAGGGGCCTGTCCGTGATAGCTGATTTAACAAGTTTTCCGACACCATCCAGTGAAACCCGCCACCCTTGCCTTTTCCCTTCCAGTAAACCCATGACCGATAATCCCATGCCTGATCATTTGCCAGACTACAAGTAGTAAGACCAACACCCCCTACTCCCCCAAATTATGCCGCTTAAGCCATGTGGTTAATATCCGTGTATTAGCTTTCTGTTTGGCGGGACTGTCACATTGTACGTCGGGCCAAACGGCGAAAGAATGGAGATGCATAAAAAGCTCCTCGCAAGCATATCCCCAGAGCTCAATAAGCACGTCAACAATGACATGAAAGAGGGCATCGAGGGCGTAATACGTTTGCCAGATGAGGAGGAAGAGGTGCTCACACTTTTCACCGAATGGGCATACACTGGAGACTATGCCCGCAAGCACAATGCAGCACTTGCTATCGTAGGTGATAGCATGGGACCGGAACAGGATCCATGGCCGAGCCTTCACAAACACCTTCAGCTCTGCGTTTTCGGAGACAAATTCAATATATCAATCTTAAAAAAACTCGCAGAATCGAAATTTCACACCGAGATCAACCGCATTGAGCCAATGAGCAAGAGAGATACGACTGGCCTTGTTATGGTGATAGGCCATGCATACGACAATCTCCCCAGCTCGGATCCAATTCTCAAATTTTTGGCGCGATATGCTGCTTGGAAGCTGGAGTTGCTGCGGGGGACAACTAGCTTTAACGACTTAATTTTGACCCAGCCTGATTTCTTGACAGAATTCCTTCTGCATTTGAAAGGGCCAAGGCTTAAGCCTACAGCTACGGAACCCCAAGAGGATGACGACACACCCGAGATGATACCCCACACCTATTTTGTCAGGTCATCCAGGGGCAGGTAACCGCCCAGGTCCCCATGAAGACCTTCTCGAGACCTATCATATGCCATTTGCGCCTCGAGTTCCTTTGACCCCGTAGGTTAGTTCTCATTTGATGGCAAGGATATAAATTGTGGATATGAGTTCTTATTTTCCCTGAGTTTGATTTAATGAATACATTCGCTAGTCTCTTTCTTCCCACGACCTTCCCTAGCCAGGCAAAAACACAAAACGTTATCAATCCTAATGTCACGTAGAGCAACTAACTTAGAGGTCACTTGTACATTTTTATTGCGACGGCAGCCTTTGGTCCTATAATTGTCACAGGCGCAAGTGTTAGCCTCCTCCCTACAAAGCATACAATTTCTAGCCTACCACACTAGCACGCCAACAGAAACACCTCCCATCACATCCTTTGCCTTCATACATCCTCACTCGTTCCCCCAATCTAGAACCCCACAATCGGAACTAATTGGCCATACCTTAACTTACAGCCTCCAAAACTACATTTTCCAACCCAAAACCCCATACTAAAATACGTAAAGCCCTCCTGTTGGGAACTGTGAACCTTATTCCTATGCCTTCCGGGTAGAAAAGAGCCCAATCTTCCGGGATGGGATGAGGTAGTCTAAGCCTAAGACCCTGTTTTTTTGCGATGGTTCCATTTTGTTGGGCCACCGTTTCTGCTGCGAAAATGGCCTTCTCTCCATTTTGAAACGGTCGTTTCTATGGGATATGGAACGGAACCATCGCAACCAAATAGGGCCTAAGGTTTACCTCGTTCTATTCCATCAATTGATTAGTAGATGCCAGGTTGGTATTGCTAGAGTAAATTTGATTAATCTATAAGGTTTAAGTTAAGGCATACAATGCGGCGCTCAGCACCCACCTCTCTACGCATAAATTCTAGTTCTATCTCACTCCTATGCCGGTCCTCATATTGCACTCTCACCGCAATAATTCCCTCCAATAAATATTCAACCATAGCATATCCCGTTCAATCCACTATCGTATCACTAGTAGAGCTAGGCAACAATTACCCTGGCTAAGCAACCTAAGAAAATTACGCACCCAAGTTAATAAGATCTAGCAAGTTCAGTTTCCTGGAGCTTATTATGTCGGGTAAGCACCTCTCCTTCTCTGAGTGCTTTGTTTCCGATTGCAAAAGCCAGGGACATTGCCGTAATACTCGATTTAACAAGTTTCGCTAGTACCGTCCAGATCACACCTTCGCTTCCTCCTATTGCAGTGCTTCCAGCGAATTCATGACCGATAGTCCTACAAATAAGCCCTTGATAAAGTACAAAGAGTTAGACTAACACTCCTTACTCTTCCAAATTGTGCCGCTCGAGTCCCGTGATTAACATTTGTGTATTAGCTTTCTCTTTGACGGAACCGTTACATTGTACATCGGGCCAGATCGCAAAAGGATGGAAATGCATAAAAGACTCCTGGCAAACATATCCCCAGAGCTTAATAAGCACGTCGACAACAATACGGGAGAGGGTATCGAGGGCGGAATATGTTTACCAGATGAAGGGGAAGAGATGCTCACACTTTTCACCGAATGGGCATACACTGGAGACTATGCCCTTAAGGATGGCATACTACTTGCGAACACGGGAAACCAGAAGGAACCTAAACAAGACCCATGGCCGAGCCTCCACAGCCACCTTCAACTCTGCGCATTCTCGGAAAAGTTTCGCCTACCCACCTTAAAGGAGCTCGCAGAATCGAAATTTCACACCGAGATCAACCGCATCGAGCCAAACAGCGAGAGAGATGCCACCAGTCTTGTTATGGTGATAGGCTATGCATATGATAATCTCCCAAGCTTAGATCCGATCCTGATGCTTCTGGCGCAATATGCTGCTTGGAAGCTGGAGTTGCTGCGGGGGACATCTGGCTTCTCTGACTTCATTTTGACCAAGCCAGGCTTCTTGGAGGAGTTGCTTATGAATTTGAACGGGCCAAAAACTAGGCCTATTGTGCCCCTAAAGCACCTAATGAATGATTCTCGCATATACTATCATTCTCCCACGATCTAGCAGCAGTGTAGGATGCAATGAAAGTCTTCCGGGAGTTTCCATATGCCATTTGCGCCCCGAGTACATTCGACCCGGATACTCCAGTTCTCGCTTAACGGCAAGCTTCTGAATTGCGAATATGAGTTCTTATTTTTCGTTCCTTTGATTTAATGAATACATTTGATACTCTCTTTCTCCCCATAGCCTTCTAAAACCCGGCAAGGACACAAAATATATCAATCCTGACATTTGAAGAGCAGGAAATCGTAGGCTACAGTAATAGTGCATCTTCCCTACGGCAACACCAGAGCTCCTTCAGCTTACAATTAACACAAGTGCAAGAACTGACCTCGGCTCCACAAAGCATACAATCTCCAGCCTACCACATACCAGTGGAAATACCCCCAGCAGACCCCCATCCCCTATACATCCCGGCTTGCTTCTTCAACCCAGAGCAGCTATGATCGAAATCGGCAAACCACACCTGCCTGCAAAACTGCATTTTTCCAACCTAACGCTCCCCACCAAACATCAGTAACGCTCTCCCACCAGAAACAGTAAACCCTATTCATATGCCTTCCGCGCAGAAGAGGGCCCGACTTTGAAAATTGGAACAAGGTAAGCCTAGGGCTTACCTCATTCAATCCATTAACCAGTGGAAGCCAAGTTGGTATCGCTAGAATCAATACATTTGATTCAGGATAGGATCTATCTTAAGGCATGCAATACAGTACCCAGTACGCACCTTTCCACGCATATAAGTTGAGATTCCATCTCACTGTCAACCTACACCCTCCTTTCTCAGTGTTCATAAACTCGCGCATAATTTTCCAACGAATATCCGGCTGCGGTATATGCACGTCAAGTCTACCATCGTTTCGGTTGCAGAGCCAGACCACTACTATCCCAGCCGAGCAAGCCAAGGAAATTACGCACCCAAGTTAGCGAGATCTAGTAAGCTCGGTTCCTTCGAGCCTACCGTGTCAGGTAAGCACTGTTCCTTCTCCGGTTGCAATGTCTCTGACTGCGAAGGCCGGGGTCCTGATTGCTGTAGTTGGTTTACCAAGCTCCTCTGATACTCTCCAGGTCTTGCCATGCCTTCCTCCTCTTCTAGCAAATCTAAGACTAGTATTCCCACAACTGGGTACCTGCCAAAGTACAAAGAGTTAGAATAACACCCCCTGATTTCCCAAATTGTGTCGCTTGAGCTGCGATTAACGTTTGTTTAATAGCTTTCTGTTTGATGGAACGGTCACATTGTACGTCCGTCCAGATGGCAAAAAAATCGAGATTCATAAAAAGCTCCTCGCGAGCATTTCCCCAGAGCTCAACAAGCATGTCAACAAAGACACGAAAAATGGTATCAAGAATGAGAGGGAAGAGGTACTCACACTTTTCACTGAATGGGCATACACTGGGGACTATGCCCGCAAGTACGGCACACCGCTTGCCAACGCGGGGAACCACAAAGGGTCGGAGGGGGATCCGTGGCCGAGCCTTCACAAACACCTTCAGCTCTGCGTATTCTCGGAAAAATTCTACATACCCGCCTTAAGGGAGCTCGCAGAATCGAAATTCCACATCGAGATCCTCCCCCTTGAACCCAAGAAAAAGATGGACGCGCTTGGCCTTATTATGGTGATAGGTTATGCATACCGAAATCTCCGCTCCTGGGACCCGATTCTGAAATTTTTGGCGCAATACGCTGCTTGGAGGCTCGAGCTGTTACGGGGGGCGGCTGGCTTTGACAACTTACTTTTGACCAGGCCAGACTTCTCGAAAGAATTGCTTATGAGGTTGAATGGGTCAAAAATTAAGCCTATGGCACCACAAAAGCACCCGACGCACAATCCACACATATACAGCCAACCCCAAGCGGGATGGTAACAGCCTAGACTGTACGGAGGGCCTTCCCAAGAGCAACCATGTGTCGTTTGCGCCCTGAGTGCATTTCACCTGAGAAAGGCTAGTTCTCGCTTTATAGCAAGGATCTAAATTGCGGGCTCGAGTTCTCATTTTTTTTCAGTCTCTTTGATGCAATTAATACACTTGATGCTCTCTTCCTTTCCATAAACTTCCATAACTTAAGCAAGGAGACAAAATCTACCAAGCCCGATACTACACCATAGAGCAGTAGAACCCAAGCTACCGAACTTGCATATCTTCATCGCGGCGACAGCCCTTTGCCGCATAATTGACACAAGCGAAAGAATTGGCCTCGCCTCCACAAAGCATGCAACCTCCCGCCAACCATACGCCAACAAACTAGCCTCCATCACATACTTTGGGTCCATACATTCTCACTCGCCTCTAAGACCAGCCATATTGTCGGAAGTAGCCGCCCTTGGTGCGGGAGATGCCGGCACTCTAAGGCCGCAGTAGTACGTATATCGGCGGAGGAACACCCAGGCTATGAAAAGTTTTCTTTTATTTGTTTTCCTTCCTCCTTCTCCTGCTTTCCTCGCCTAATCCCTTTCTTCCTGTTCTTAACTTTCCTCGAGACTTTCCTCACTCAACTCAATCAATCATGATCATCTCTGCCTAATACAAATTCTGTGTCTTTACTTGAGCCACTCCGCTGTGTAAATCCCTCATCACCGATCATTACCTCCGCGTCCATTATTTTCAACACGAGGTGTTGAAATAATGCTTTCCGATATGTGCTTTCTACCTCTTCCAGAACGATAGAGCCAGTGAATACTCTTTAGTCACAGTTTCAAGTTGTTCAAGTTTAACTTACCTTACTCACTTTTTCTCCTAAGTCATTGCTCGATTGATCGATCGAATAGGCAATTCCGTTCTCATTCATTTTCTCCTTGGTTTTGCGAGGCCGCTTTCCCACAGCCCGGCCGTACCCAAAGCCGGACGGACCGGCCCGTAGGCTATGAGGAGGATTCCGAAATTGACCTGTTGGTGCGAGCAGACCTATAAGAGTAGGGCAACGACGGTCGAGCACCCCCCAAAGATCGGAGGTGGTGGATGTTTTAACAGAGCCTGGGATGAATTTGTGGAATGGCTGGAAGGTGGGACATATATAGATTGAATTGGATTTGCATGGATATGTGAGGTTTTTTGTGGGATAGGATATCTTGTAGGGGGTTTCTGGATTTATGTTTGGGTGGAGAGCTGCTAGGTGGGATTACCCACGGTAGTGTTTAGTTTTGATTTTGAAGATTGCGGTGTCCTAGCATTGTGGATAGGTGGGATTGGGTTTGCTTGCCCTTAGATTGCAATGCCGTGGGTTGCGCATTGTCCGGATTGGCGGCCGCTCCTAGAGTAGGTACTTGTGGAATAATTGAATCAGAAAATTCAACCTACCCACCTTGAAAGAGCTCACAGAATCGACATTTCATCCTAAGATATACCCATTTGAACGGAAGAGCAAGACAGATGCGCTTAGGGTTGTTATGGTGATAGGCTCCGCATACGGTAATCTCCGGTTCTGGGATCCGATTCTGAAATATTTGGCCCAATATGCAGTTTGGAAGCTGGAGCCGCTGCAGGGGGCCGGCTAGCCCCGACAACTTAAGTTTGACCAAGCCCGGCTGCTTGAAGGAATTGCCTATGAGGTTGAATGGGCAAAGACTAAGCCCCCAGCACCACAAAATCACCTAACACACAATGCACATAGACACAGCCAATATCATATGACCTGGTAACAGCCCAAGCTCCACTAAGGTCCATCCAAGAACTGTCATGTGTCATATGCATTTTACCCGTGATAAGCCAACTCTTGCTCAATAGCAAGGATCTCAATTGCCGGCACGAGTTCTCATTTTCCGTCTCTTTGATGCAATGAATTCACTTGATGCTCTCTTTCTTTCCATAAACGCCCATAGCCTAAGCAAGAAGACAAAATCTATCAAGCAGGACACCTCATATGGCAGTAGAGCCCAAGTCACAGTACTTGAATGTCTCTATTGCGGCAACAGCCCTTCCCCCTAGAATTGACACAAGTTCAAGAATTAACCTCGTCCCCCTCAAAGTATACAATCTCCAACCAACCATACGCCAGCAAACCAACCCTCATCACATATCTGGTCCTCAGACATTCTCACTCACCTATATGACTAGACCTTTGTTGGAAATATTGCCTCCACGTAAGGGAAGTATTTCCAGCGGTAAATAGACGGACTCATATCATTGGCACAATAACAAAAAGAGGACATCGGACAATCCTGATTCTAAAAGTTACTTCTATATCCATACTGTTCTCGCATTCTGCGAAGTCTTTACCTTCTCTTCAATCCTTCACCTCGCACACTTTATTTCCAACAATACACCCCACCATACCTCCAAAAATTATACTTCCCAACTTAAAGCTTTAGATCACATACATCGTCCCTGACATTACGGAATGATTGGCTCACGTACCTAGCTAGGAAAAGACAAATTTAATCATCTAAAAGATCTAATCGGATCCTGCCTTCCCTGTCCTCCCACCGCTGGCCATCAACGAAGCATCTCTTGCAATCTGGGCGGAATGGAAGAACGAACGCACATCAACTAATACTCCCGGGGCCCCGATGTTACTAATTGACCACGACACGGAGTCGAAGGTCCAAAGTGGCCTAAATCCAATCTAAGAAGATGGTGTTTTGAAGGGTGAAGCCAATCGTTCCCGCTCCTCCTAAGGTTTGGGGCGCCTCTACTGGTATATGATTCCGCTAAAGGGGCTAGGAGCAAGTCTATAAAGAGGAATCATTTACAGTTAAAAAATAACCCTGCCCAGAACAAAGAACCCCGCTCAAAATCCAAAGAGGCGAGGTAATTGCCGACCAGTTCTAGCAGTCTAATGGCCAAGGGACTAGCGCCTGTTAATATAAACAGAGAAAGTTGCAGGCTTCCCAGTCCGATACATTAATCGCTCACGGGTAGAAATATGCAACACACAAATTTCTCTCACATTACCTAACTTGAGATAGAGGCCCATTCTTGAAAAAGGAGAGATCCATCAAATAATATTTTCATAGACCATACTATTTACTGTATCAAGTTATCAGCACCACTTGGGAGAGTAACTTTATGCCCCTCAGCCCATTCGACAACTTTGTTGAAGTTCCAGCACTGGTGAACAACATCCCAGGCGCTCTCGTTGCTCTTTTCCCAGTAATGCATGGCAATGTCTGCTTTGCAGGTAAGCACCTCTCGGAGAAATTCAACACAATGGTCTGCAGAGTCTTAGAAGTCAATCAGCCTCAGCTTCCTATGGCAGAAATATAAAAGGCAGAAAGAACTAGGAGGTACAAACCGAAACGCGACCCATGCTCAATGCTAGAGTGTTCATACAATGCGAGCCTAATATGATTCTGCACCCCCACCCCGGACAGGCTCCAGTCAGCGTTTTCTCTCCTTTCAAGAAATAAAATAAATTAAAAATAAGAGAAAAAATGAATGGGGAAGATCTACCAGGCAGTGCAACTGATGACAAACTCCAATTCCATAAACAAATTCTCCCTCTTTCCCACCCTTCATGGACGGCGGCAAGTTCCTCAATGCCCGCTTATCACTAACCCCGACTCTTCCGCCATCTTCTCCGCAAATATTCTCCCAGGCAGCGTTATTTTCCTCAGTTGGAGGGCCAAAGTACATAATATTCGGGGTGAGTGAGAAACGCCGGTTCTCGGAAATCGGGGTAATTGGGGCTGGGGAAACGCATCATCTATTAGCAAGAGAGATACCGTTCCAGAAGAGGGAAGGGGAACAAACAGTAAAAAGGAATGCGACTCAAAACGGGCGGATGTTTCCCAGAGATGGGCTTGAAGAGTGAACCGAGGACCATACCCACTCCGAAGATAATGAGGGAGTAGATTGTAAAGAGCACCCAGATTCCCCACCTCCGCCCGCCCGCCGAACCCCGGGTGCGGGGCCTACTGTAGGATATTGCTGGAGGAGATGCAGTTTGGGGGGTGTTCGGATTGCAGCTCTCGGAATCCATCCTCTGTAGTCTACTGTTCCAACTTTTTTTCTTTTTTCTTTCAGTAGTGTGATGTCTGGGAGCGGCTGTCGATGAAGATAGATTCTTGGGATAAAGGGGGGATGGAGAATGGGGGCCGGTGAGATAGGAGTTCTCTAGGAGGGGTTTTAAGGGCATACAGGTCTAGTGAACAGTTTTCATTTAAAGAATTAGGGGTTTACCCCCTTGGTCTCCCCAGTCCTACCCCTTGCAAAACCAAACCTATTCCCTGAGTTACCACAACTTAAATGAGTAAATAGTAGCTGGAAGCCTCGACAACAGAAACAGACTCAGAGGGTTTAAGCAAGCACTAACCACAAAATTTGATGATCTGCCCGCCGTGGAAAAAAGCAGCAAGGCATTCACCACACATGGGCATTAGATCTCCGAGTGACAATCCATGAATCATCCAATGAGCCAAATCCTATAGAATATAAATCCCTCCCGGAAGTCCTTGATAAAGTAAAAACGGATAAGATAATATACTCCAGTGGCCTCCTCACACCCACTACCTAGAATTTTCTAAGTTTTTACTCCCTATATATTACGAAATTCTTTAAAATATGGCTTAAAGCCATACGCCCAATAAAAGTGGGCGAATGAATAGTGCCCAGTGAAAGCCATAAGATTGGCAGATCCCGGACAAGAACAGCCAAGATCAATACACAACTTTGAAATAAAATCCCGACCATACTATACTAACCTAGAACCTCAGCATCTAATTATATTATGAGATGATCAGATGGGCGTTCTCAAACTCCTGGACAGTGCATAGGCAAGATCTAATCAGAGATCACTCCCTAGCCGACTGGAAGATCCCATTTGGGCTAAGATTACAGGGCCCTGCAGTCAACTTCTAGCACGGGCGTCTTTAAGAAAGAGCAAGGTCGTGCCCTGGCGTCCCTACCCATCCCGCCATAGACGCACAAGAGTACAAGCCCTCTAGGGCCCAGCAGGGCGCTGTAGGGCCACTAATTATTTATCTTCACTTTCTATGCTTTTATAGATTGTTTATAGAGAAGAAAGCGGTAGCTAGTGGGGTGTGAATAGTTGTCAAGGACGTTAGGGTAAGAGGGGGTGTATATAGATCTTGTAGATAGCCCGGGGAGAGAGAGAGACGAAGACAACCGGAGCAACCACATCCGCGAGTGAGGACTTTCGTATCGTGGTCTCTGTCTTTGTAAATTAATTAAATCTATCTACGTACTTGGTGAATTCCGATAGTGTAAGCGGCGATTGCCCGTACCGGTCTTCTGGTTTTTCTTTCTTTCCTCCCAACGATTTCCTAGGATTTGATCATTCACTTCACCGAGAGAAAATCATAGGGTGTTTGGCTCACTCCTAATTTTGAAATTGCGTTTTTAGTATTGTCTGATTTCAGGGTTTAATGTGTGATTTCAAAATCAGGAATTCATGATTTCAAAGTGAAATCACAGACAGCCAAGCACCCCTTTGAATATTTAAAAGTATAAAAATACCATAGTATTTGTGGACATGCCCAACACATCTCTGACTATTTATTCTTTTTTAGCCAGAAATTCTGAGAATAACTTAAGCTAAAAATACCCTGGGTTTGTTTTTGGTGTGCCAAACAGGATCTAAGATCAATAGAAAAAAAGCACCCCTATAAAAACCTTTTACCCACACATCCTTCTCACAACCCAAGTACCCCTACTGTACACTCTACCTACAACCAACTAAAATTTCTGTAAACTTAATATCTTCATTTACGACTATTTTTCACGAAAATGTATACACCACCTATCAACAGACTCGATACTAAGCTTAAATGTGGCACAAAGGGCAAGAGTTTTGAGTTTTGTATATAGATGCATGTAGGGTGAGAACCTGGCCTAGGGTAACAGGCCTTACCCTAAGGTAAAGGGGCTTTGACCCTAGCTCATTAGTGTGTCTGTATGGAGTGACTGTCAACCTAGGATAGTATAAGAAGAGGATTCTGCCTCTCAGACTTGCTCTCTACACAACATCTTCTGTATCTACCTATATATTAAACATGCCCTGGCGTACTTCTCATTCTATTCCTTTCTTTCTCATGAGCCCTGCAGAACTCTCCCTTCTCTCACTAACCTCTTTCCTTGAAACTATCTCAACCTACTTTGTCTACCACTTTATACCACCAGTAAGAGTAGTCCGAGTGAGAATATATAATAGAAAACAGAACACTTTTGTAACTAAATAATAAGCAAGACATATGTCTCAGCTAAGTCACTCACCCAAACTATACTTTACAATCAACAGATTCAAGTTAATATACCTAATAAAATATAGTACAGGATTCCTTACTAATATTAGCATATCAAATAAACTTGAAAAGTACTTATATAAAGGCTAACATTCATTAGAAAGGATATCATTATATTATTATTATAATAGAATTACTAACTTCTTTACTTAATCCCTTTTCTCAAGAAAGAATATTCTATAAGCTCTAGTAGCAATTGATATAAAATCTTCTATAATATTAAAGTCAGCAATTTAATAAAAGCATTTGAACAGTGTTATAGGCTTAGAGAGTATTGAAACTCACTAACCAAATACAGAGCTAAATAGAATACTAACTGACTTGAAATATTAATCAACTTTAGAGAAACAAGATATACAGGACCGGTATTCAACTGAGTTGTATTAACACCCAAGGCTGATGAACCACAGTATGGCATGATAAAGTCCTAGAGAATAATCCACATAGTTTCAACAATTGCAAAAGTTGTAGAACATGTAGATTTCCTCTGTCTCACCTGTGAGGTTAAATTGAAAGCTGTACAGTTCAGAGTGTGTAAAAGATGTGAATATTCCAAAACTATATCAACTATCTACCACTGGTAGTTTTTAAGCATACTCATATTATACATTATGGTATCATGTCAATAGACATTGAGAGGGGGTTCAACAATATTATATTGAATAGGATAATGTTGGAATTCGAAGCTGCTTGGCAAGCTCACTGGCACCATCAAACCTGCATATATCCCACAGGCATGCATGTACTCTATCCAGCAATCATTCAGGATAAAGAAGTATTAGACATGCACCCAAAACTAATACATCCATTAAAAGGAGAGGAAAGTGAACACCTGAGAGTGAGGTTTTTCATACTGTGCAGCATGTTTAGCGTAGATGTAGCCTACTCTATTATTTCTCAACAAACCTCAAATTTTAAACCTGCAACCGGTGAAGAAGAGTCTGATACGAGTATTCTACAGAGCCTGAAGATTTTATTTTTATTGTGTTTGTTTCTTACTTTGTTAGCATCATGTTTATTTGCAGATATATAGAGAAAGTATGCATACAAGCAGAAGAATGTTTAGAAGATTGTGGATCTCTGTTGCGATCGATACAAGGCTAGAATAGTGCTCAGAGGATGAGAGATAGCGAAGTTGTTTTATTCATATTCTAGTTATTTCAATTAGTTAGTTGATTATTGTCACAAACGGTGACTAAGCAAGGCAGACTCTTACATGATTAATAATTATTAGTCATCGGTTTGTTATCTTTCACACTATGAGATCAGTTGACTCATAGGTTTTCACATGACGACGCAATACCGTGTCATTGGTTTATTGTTATTGGTTGATATTGGACATGACGCACGACTGTGGTCATGTGGTTTATGTATTTCGCACATGACTCATAGTTATGAGTCATGGGTTTCAGGCATGTGACCCCGTTAGGGCACATGACTTGTTTTATAAGTTTTGATTGGTTGCGAGATAGGGCGCAGCTGACTCGGACGAGTCAGCTGATGGATTTCACACTATGACTCACTAT
>Ga0307507_10007366_pt1 | contig 16064 bp, 4 predicted proteins | sample 7_EM_MG_FD_207223 | JGI IMG/M metagenome (GOLD analysis project Ga0307507, IMG submission 207223) | Populus trichocarpa ectomycorrhiza microbial communities from riparian zone in the Pacific Northwest, United States - 7_EM | ecosystem: Host-associated > Plants > Roots > Unclassified | place... | reverse complement strand
CCTTAAAGAAATAGCTAAACTAGTATAAGAAAGAATAAAAAAGTACTATAATGCTAAGAGATCTAAGGGACTAGATCTTAAGGAGGGGGATAAAGTATAGCTACTATATAAAAATTTTAAGAGTTAATAACTAAGTAGGAAATTAGACTATGTTAAACTAGGACCATTTATAGTTAAAGCAAAGATCTTAAAAGTTATATATAGACTTAACTTACCAGAAAAATAAAGATCTACCCTATATAGTATATCGCAATATTAGAGCCAGTATATAGGAATATTAAGCTACCAGTCTATAAGGCAGATATATAGAGAGGATAAAAGGAAGATAAGTAGGAAGTTTTAAGGATTATTAGTTATAAGGACGTTAATAATAAAATATAGTATAAAGTTAAGTAGATAGGCTATAATAAGACTACCTATGAACTACTAGATAATTTAAAAAACGCTATAAAAAAGGTGTAGAAGTATTAAAAGAAATTAAATTAGGTAGTATTAATAAAGAAGGATTACTAAAGAATAAGTTATTTAAAGGGGACCTAAAAGGAGCAGCTACTATATTACTTAAAGTTATTTCTATCTCTAGAAGACACGAATCCTTTTTCTTATCTTCTTCCATTTTATAAAGACCCTATTTAGTAAGATAAAGTTCCTTTAAACAACCCTTCTTACTACCCTTCTTAATATGGACTAACTAAGTAGAGGCGTTTATACAATCCTCTAGGGCTTTTTATTTATAAATAGAGGTAGTAAAATAAATAGAGGCAGCCTCTAATTCCACTACGTAAGTACAGCGTAGTTCTTTAAAGGTAACTGGTAGCTTACTATTAAGCTTCTTAGCAGCGGATTAAATCTAAGACCCTATAATAGATTTAGTAAGGCACTAGACGCCTATAAAGAATAATAAAACGTATATAGTTAGCGTTAAAGATAGATCTAATATTGCAAGAGAAACGTATGTTTAATTTTATATACTTAGTGTAAAAGGAAGGTTAGCGACTAAATAGAGCTGTAATTATAATATATACTAACTTCTTCTCCATACAATAAGAGTAGAAAGGCATAATTTTACCTAGTAAAAGATTTATGGAAATTACGCGTGTATAATAATTAGACGCAAAGGATCTAATAGAAGGTATTAGAAATAATAAAGGTCACTAGATTAAAGACGGGAATGTCACACCTCTAGTAGATAACTTGGAGATATAAGATATCTTTAAGGACAAAGATAAAAAGGAGGGGGATAGTGTTATAGACCTTATATTAGCAGTAGTATAGCTACTAAGAGAAGATATAAACGGACTAGTAGTAAAAGCGCGGGAGGCGCTAGAACTAATTAAACTATGGGATAAGGGGCAACCGAGTTACGTAATAGGTTATATTACCCTTTTGGTATATAGGATCTATAGAATCTATAAGGAACGTTACCTACTAAACGTACCTCGCGTACCTTATATACTTAGTATTTCTTAGGCGTAGTTTATATATTTAAAGGACCATAGTCCCTACCTAGAGTGTTCTTCTTTTTATAGTAAATCTTAGAATATAATTAGAGTTAATCTGTTAGGCAACTACTCCACCAGTTATTTATATATTGTTGACTTCTTATTTATCTATACACCTAGCCCAATAATAAGTCCACCGTGGTATTTCCCATAAGGCTTCGTTACATTAATCTACGTATTAGCATCTCCCTTATTTATAGCGACTAAAGAAGCTTAAGGTTTCTAGTCTCTAGAAGGCATTATAATACGGCTTTTAAGAGAGCCCGCTCCGCGCTAGGGCACTAAATGCTATATTATAGGTAGAGCTTATAGTAGTTATATAAGGCGGGATATATTTCTAGGCAGTATGCGTTTAAAGAAATTAAGGCTAAGGCAAGCTTAACGTAGCTATGGTTTTAAAGACAAAGAGGCTATAGTATTGGTTTAGGCGGCTATGGAAGTTTAAAAAATTAAGTAAATAATAGCAGGAAATAGAAGAAAAAGGCGCGTAAATAAAAGTACGGTGTTATAGGGCTAGGGTAACAATAGCTGTATTACAGATGGCTTAATATTTAATTTGGACTACGGGATCTATATATAAATAAGTCTAGCGAATAACTTTAATATAAAGTGTAGTAGCTATAAGCGGGATCTAGGATACTAGTTTTAGGTTATCTATATAGTAGACGTAACAGCTTACCTAAAAAATTGCTTTATCAGTGACATAGCTTAAAAATAGGCTATACTTTAGGTAAAAGGGTATCCTAAAGCCTTACCATACGCTTACGGGATAAAATACCATATTATATTTCACTTTATTTCATACAATCTCAGACTTTTTATAATGTCTTGGATTATCCCCCTACCTCTCTCTACCATATACTTTACCTTATCTTATACTTATGGGATAAAATACCATATTGTATTTTACTTTTTTTGTATAATCTTAGACCTTTTATAATGTCTTAGATTATCCCCCTACCTCTCTCTACTATGCATTTTACCTTACCTTGTACTTGTGGAATAGAATGCTATATTGTATTTCACTTTTTTATACAATCTTGGATATTTTTTAATGTCTTAGATTGTCCTAAACTTGTTCTCCTACCTCTCTAAAGCTGCTTTACTAACCGGTTATAATATAAAGAATAGAATTATTAGCTCTTTTATTGTTATATATCTAGTCTAGTTACTTAAGTATACCTATTAGGACATCCATTATCCTGTTTATAACTCCTTAGCTTCCTATATAATATATATAATAATAACGTTCCAAGGCTTCTACTGCGGGTTATACTTGTTTTTATATACCTTGCTATTTATATCTTGCAATTTTATTTACTTAGTTAGCAGCGCAAATCTTATATCTCATCTTGCTACGCACCTTTTATTCCATTTCTTACTCTAAGTCTTATATTTTGTTCCACTGCCTATATTAAAGCTTATATCTTATCCTACTTCTTATATTAAGACCTATATTCTATTCTATTCCTCGCATTGCTCTTATATTGCTCTTATTAGCATACGCTATTGTCTTAAGTTAATACTATTAGCATACCTTCATATTATAACTGTTAGGATTATCTTGTTAGATTGTTGCTAATTGTCTAATATATTATCCACTCCACTGTCTTTATAAGTCACTCTATACTATTCTGCATAAAGCTTTTACCCGCTTATAAGTATATAGGGCCCCTAACTATAATGGCGGCGCTATACCTAGAATCTAGTTAGTACTTAACTACTATAACTAATAAGAACTTATCGCAAATAAGTGATCCAAAGCTATAGCAAGGACTTGCGATTAACCAAAAAAATATATAACAAAATCCTCTAATACTATGCTAGCAAAATTAATAAAGCGTCTAGTAGTAGGTTGCTAGCGTCTAGGCCTATACAAAATGGAGTTAAGCGTATAGTCTTTAACCTTCTTAACACTAAGTATAGGCACGTGTTTAATAAATCCGATCTACTATTAGAGTTTAAAGCCTTCGCTATCGCCGATAAAAAATCTATATGGCGATATATAACAACTAACAGATATAAAGGCGTAGAGGTTATAATAACTAATATTGTTTAAAAGCGTGATGCCTTGCCTTCTAGAAAGCAGTCTATTAACCTATCTAGATTAAGGGCAACCTTTAAGGCCGTCTAGGTGCTTAGTGGTCTATCTATTAAAGTCCTATAATAGCTAAATACTATACCTACACCATTCTATAAAATGAGCTTTGCTATATATAGTTACCTAAATAAACGGCCATTAAATGGGGCCCCCATTCTATATGGATTTGCATTAAAAACTAAGTCTAAGCATCTATTATCTGATTCTCTAGAGAAAATTAATATATATTACTATGGATAAAATAAGCTATAGGCTGTAATAAGTATAAACTTCTCGGCAGATAAATATAGGGATAGCTGGACTATAGTAGATCTAACTACTGGTACACTAATTCTTAACCACATAAACTTAGCATTTATAGTACTTTTTACAAAGAAGGCCGTACTTAATATAATTATAATTAAAGTTAAAGATCCCAATTGGATTATAAAGCGTAAGAGACTTTATAATTTATATAAGATTATATAATATTATATAGATCTGTCTAATATACGTTTATAGGCATACAATTTAATAAGGGTAGTTCTAAGTCCGACTCTAACCCTAATATTATATAGCCGGTGCCAACTAGGAGAAGAATAGGCATACCTGCTCTAGGTTAAACTAGTTATAAGTAGTCAACCCCAGAGTCTATGCTACCTATACCTAAGTAGTTAAATCTAAAGCCTACGTCAACCCTAAAGTCCACGCCACCTATACCTACTAGTATATTATTAGCTATATGGCCGGCTATAATTAAAACTGCTTATAGCTGGACCTGTAGTAGTAAAGACTAGTCCCTACTAGATAAATTAGAGCTCTTAAAAGGCGTAGATCTAAACAAAGTGCAAACATTTAAGATAATGCCATGGGATAAGATAAAAGGATAGTATAATAAATGGCCAAAGTCTAATCCCGAAATGTTTATCGATATATTATTTAAGGATATAAATAATAACCTTAACCTAATTTATATTGGGGAAATTAATCTTAACCACATATAGGAGCGCCGCCACTTTAACGCCTTAATTAACCCTATTTTAACTAATAAAGAACTAGAAGACGAGCATAAGGATAAAATTAAGGAGGTTAATTAGGAAGTTAATTACCTAAAGGACGTGCAAGAAGTATATATTAACTTAGTATTATAGGTAAAGGCGCTATAGTTTCCCTTATTTCTATTAACTATTCGCAATACTCTTTAAGATATAACCTTCTACTTATACGGTATAAAAAAGAGTAAAGCTATATGGATATATTAGCTGCTTAGTGTTACCTATACTCTTTTTAATTATATAACCCTAGTTGGGACCTTTTTTACAGATACAATGGGTTTAGATAAAACGCTTTAAATGCTTTTAATCTAGAATACCGGCGTATTAATAACTAAGATTAACCTTAACTAGCTCAATTGGAAAATAAAAAAGGTAGAAATAAAAGTCTCCACTTTACCCCTAGTATAGATAAATACTCACAGCCGCCTAACGCCCAATGCCTAAGTTAAATGGATGGCATGCTATAGTGCTATTATGTTAAGGGAAGTATCGCTAAAAAAAATTCTTAACTAGCCAGTAGGACTAACTATATATATTACTAGACAGAATCTACTACCCTAAGCGGTTAAAGACATTAAATTATGGTTTAAGACCTTAGAACTAAACAATTTTGTTCCTAGAGGTAAACTATAAGTCCACATACGCCATATGGCTTTTATTAGGTCTAGTATAAAGAAGTATAATTATATAGATAAAGATAAAGACATTCTTAAACCTATAAAATATAAAAGAGAAGGTAAAGTGGTCTAGTGAAAAATAGACCTAAGATCGGCTTCGTATCTTATAATTACAACCTTATAAACTTAAATAACAAGCTAGACCGCTTAGGAATAGTATAAAACCATTTTTAATCTCCATAGAGACGGTAGTCCTTGTTATATTATTAGTGGAATTCTTGCCAATAAGTTCTATATAGATAGGTTAAAGATAGGTTATCTAATAAAAATAGTTAAATAAGTGTATAATAATTAAGCAGTATTTCCTTACTTCTAATACCCAGGCAAGTCTTACAAGGACGGTAATAGTAAAATAACCTACTATACCTCTTAACCTTTAGTAGTGTTTGCTTCCAGTACGCTAACTAGTAAAGGTTTTACGAGTCTAATTCCCGCCTTAGAAATTTTTAGGGCCCCTAATTAGACGGATTTCCTATCTATAAAATTAATTAATAATTGCAATATTAAAGCGTTAATTAAATATAAAAAGCTAGGAGTAGCTAATTACTCTTCTCTTCTAAATAAGGTTATTATAGGCTTTAAAGAATGCTCCCCTTTAATTATAAAGACCTTAATTATATATAGAATAGGGGAAGACCAATAGTTTAATGGGAGGGTAATTAATAAGCTACTACTAGTTGTCTACTAAGACTACTATATAACGAACGATTTAATATTTAAACCGTATATTAAGAAGCTTTAGCGTAGAGCATCCCTAGATGCTTTTAGATAGCTAAATAAAGCTTTTAAATACTAGAAAGCTAAAGGAAGAAAAGGAGAAGAGCCTGTCTTTAATATAGATCAATTTCTAGAGAGAGCCGGTCGCTTATTAAAAAAAATTACTATCTTTCAAGGCCTAGCTAAGGTAGGAGATAAATGGTAGGATATATAGTAAAAAAATAAGATAAAAGTTAGAATAAAGCTAAGGTAGATAGTTAATAAGTTTTGTAGCCAAAAATGGAATAAACCTTTAAACGAGAATCCGCTTTAGAAGAATTAGAGTATAATTGCTAAATTTAGGAAACTAAAGCGAATTATAAAATACGTTAATAAAGTACTTAAAGGGGATCCTAATAAGAGACTACTGTTTAGTAGTTATAAACTAGCAGAATATACACTATTACGCCTTATAAATTAGCTAATAGACTAGTAGTAAACTATTACTAATAATATAATACAGTATTTCTATAAAAGGCTTAGCTAGTTTAAATATTTAACTATTTGCTAGATAGAGTCTAGAACATCCCTAAAAGACTAAAAGGATATCTATAAAGCGTTTTGTATTTTAATAGGCGGTCCTTACCAGAATAATATAGTTTAGTTTTTTATTATTAACCGAAGGGTTAGAGGAGAGGGTCTAAATTTAGTCTCTATATATAACGGGATCGTACAAATGCTTCTAAACCGAAGCTTGTAGATTGCTACTATACAAGAATACTAAGCTAGGGAGAAGAAGAAGAAGAAGAATCGTTTAGGGGCAGTAGGTAAATATATCACGAGTGCCGCCAAGGCGCTAGTGGTAAGCGAGCTAATAGCGATTTTGCATACCAGGCATGGAAAATCCTAATTGGTTAAATATGGCAGGTAACACGCTCCAGCACTATCACATCACCCCCCCTCCTAAAAAAGCCTGCCCTTAGGCTTTATCCAAGTTCTTTATTATTATCTAAATTATTATAGTTATCTAACCCCTCTTCCTAGCATTTAACCTAGCTATCTAACTTGCGTAGTAGTCTAGGGAGGTCTAGGTGGGCTAGGTGGAAATCTTGTAGCTTATAGGGAGAGTACTTAAAATTAGATGTGGGGTACTATTCTAGATCTTCGTTATGACCTACCCAGCTTATATGGTATTTTAAGGTACTACGGTCCTTCTTTACTGCTAAGATCTCTTTGATTTTCTATTCTTCGTTATTACGGACGCTTTAAGTACGATGTTATGACTACTTGGGGAAGAGTTGTAGGAAGCTAGTTGGTTGATATAGGCACGGTCTAGGGTGGATCTGGTGGAACCATGTAATAAGGAATGGTAAGCGAGTCACATAATGTTATACGCAGTATACGAAGTATATGCAGTGTACGCCTATATATAATACGTATAACACATACCTTATGTACAAGAGAGGATTTCTTAGGAGTACGGTTGTGTATTTAAAGGACCTTAGTCCCTACTATAGATAGTTCTCTCCTTGTAGTAAATCTTAGAATACAATTGGAGTTAATCTATTGGGCAACTACTCTACCAGTTATTATTATGTTGTTAATTTATTCTTACCTACATACCCAGCCCAATAATAGGACCCACCGTAGTTCCTACTATAAGGTTCTGTTATATATTTACTACCAAGGTTATGGTATTAAATAAGATTGAATAATATGCCACCTAAAGTACTAGTTACGACAGCGTTGACGGCAGCCACAACCTTAGGGCTAGGTAATACCAGTATGGATAATAGGGATTCTCAAGTGGTTACGCGAGGTTAGTTATAGGAAATAGTTAATCACTTATAAGACAATAATAGGATACTTAAAGAATGTATTAATGGAATTAGAGCAGCGAAAATTAAGCTACCTTTAATTAAACGGTTTTTAGGAGAGAAGTTAAAGCTTAAGGGATTTCTTACGCAGATATACTTTAAGGTTATACAGAAAGGAGCAAAGTTAGCAACATTATTAGATTAAGTAGCCTATATAGGATTATTCCTGATAGGGAGGGCACTTAAGTGGTTTAAACCGTATCTTATAGAAATATAGGCCAATGGCATAATAACTACTAACTAGGACGTGCGGTATATATTTGCTAGTTAAAATAGGTTCGCGGAATAACTAACGCAGATATTTAGAGACCCGGAGGCTATAACCATAGCGGAGTAAAAGCTTTAGAACTTAGTACAATACACTTTAGTAATTAAGTATATAACACAGTTTTAAATACTAGCTATATAGGTTAAGTGGAATAACAGGGCGCTTATAGTACAGTATAAATAGGGACTTAAGGCTAAGGTCTAGGACGCAATTATCCTAATAGAAGATGCGGATACTCTAAGAGAGTTAATAGATTAGTTAATAAAGATTAATAATAGGATCTATTAAAGGGAACAAGCTAAGAGAGGGCAAGATAGAGTTCTATAGTTATATAAGGCGTAGAGTATACAATAACAGACATAGAGTTAAAAACTATGGAATAGCGTAGAGCTAATGGACCTAAGCGGTACCAAAGAAACCTAAAGGTGGGAAAAGAAATTATAGAAACCTAGAGGTTAAGAATTAAGTAATTAAAGGACCTAGGAGTAGAGGCCAAACCAGGGATCTTAGCAGTAGAAGACGTTTAGGCGGACTTTATAGTAAGAAAAGTGGTTTAAAGATAGGGCTTGCATAAATTGTGGAAAATAAGGTCATTTTGCTAGAGACTATAGAGGTGGTTAGAGTAACTACATAGTAAAGGGAACTAGGCTAGCAGACGGCATATATATACAGAGGGATAATAGTGCACTATAAGGAACAAAAGAGTGTTCAATTAACAGTTTTGCGTATTATTATAATAACGCATACCAAGTTTATAAGGACGCTAAGTATAGCGCAAGCTATTGGCTATAGGAGCTATTATTATCTAAGTTTAGAGGAATTAATAAACCAGCTTATAAATCGGACATTAAAGACAATAAGTTTAACACAGGTAAAGCGTTTACCAATAATAAGGCAATAAGGGCAGCTTACTAGGAGTATATAAACCTTAGAGAAGTTAAAATAGAAGTAGAAACTAAGACCGTTACAGAACAGGGTTTAGTAACGGATGTTATAACACTATTAGATATAATTTTCATCGCTTTATAAAACAATAGGAGTAACGTTTAGAAGAAACTAAGCAAGTAGATAACTGCTAGTGCTAGCTCATTACTTAATAAAGGCAAAAGGCTATAGGCTTAAGATTCTTAAGAAGAGATACAAGAAGCTTAAGATTCTTAAGATAAGATAAGACACATTTAAGAACCTACAATGGACAAAAACCGATAGGAAAGAGTAGCGACTTAGTTTAGTAATAAATAAATAAGTATAGGACGCAAGTTTATAAACTATAAGTTTGGGGAACAAATAAGAACATTAGAAATCCTAGGTAAACGCAGTATTTAGCCTAAAGATTAAATAGTCAATACTAGGATTAAAAAGCAAGATAACTATAAAGATCTAGCTATAAGATACAGAAAACAAGAAACTATAGATAAGTTTAGAATAAGAATTATCACATAGTAAGAGCAAAAGCTAGATAAGAGGTTAGCTATGCTAGGTTATATAAGGGATAGAGCACCTGTATAAAGAGTTACTAATAGGCCAAGTGTAGGGACACCTAGGGTAAAATAGTTAGATAAACTAGAATAAGAAGAGGATCTAGATATCCTAACTAGGTTCAAAGAAAGATATACTAAAGGATATTATAATGCAGCGATAACAAGGTACTTTCTAATAGATAGACTATACACACTAAACTAGTTGTACGGAAAGTGGTATAGGCAACAACACAATAACAAATAGGCAGATTTCTATATATGGCTAAATAAAAAAGTTGTCTAAAACCAACCCATTACGGAGAAACGCATAAGTTACATTAAGGGAGCGTTAATTATAACGTCAAGGAACCTAGAAAAAGGATCTAGGGACTAGAGAAGTAAGTAATAAATCTTAGTACCTATAGCAGAGATACCAGTGGTCAGGTTAACCAGGTATAGGTTTAAACTTAAGGACGAAAACAAACCAAGAGTTAACCTAAAACATACAGCGCATTATATACTATTGTGGATAGCTTATGTGGATAACACGTGTAATATATATAGAGCACCTAAAGACAAGAACTGGAAGTACCTAGTAGAAGTACAAGGTCAAGGGGACTTAATACTTTAACTAGGAAGATTTCTTACAAAAGAATGCCTAGATGGATAATAGTGGTGGAAGTGCCTAAAGAACACTTATTTATGGTATATAGAGGAAAAGAAATAAACTAAGTATTGGCTAAGGTTGGACTAAGTATAGGCAGGATCTAGCAGCTAACAGTTAGGAAAAGGGGAGGCGTATAGGACTAGAGGGAACTAGTGTTAGAGCCTTAGACCCTTAAAGGAATTTAAGAATAATACCTAAATTTATAAGTTAAGTGGCAAGATTAGTAGTTTAAAGCGTTAGTAGATAGTAGAGCAACTAGGAACTATATATTACCAAAAGCAGTAGAAAGAATGGGGTTACTATATAGACAAAAGGAACACCTATATCTACTTATAATAATTTTAGGAGATTAGATAGCCTATAGAGGAGGCATTATTAATCTTAAAACAGGACCTATTTAGATAACTATTAAAGGGAGACTAGTTAGAATGTCTTTTAATATCCTACCGTTAGGATAGGATAAGGTAATACTAGGAATGCCTTAGTTATAGAAGTACAATCCAAAGATTAATTAGGTTATAGGTTAAGTTAATATTAAGAATACTTAACGGTATAAAGTGCGACAGTAAACCAAGTTGGTATAGTACTAAGTTAGAGTAACGTATAAAGAGACTAAGCGAGGCTTAAGTTATATACCAAAGAGATACTATAAGTATAGTAAAAAGTTATGGTTACTAGAAAGTAAAAAGCTGTTAGAGTATATAGCATGGGACCATAAAATAGAATTAAAAGAGGGAATAAGTCTAAAGTTCTTTCTAATTTATAAGCTTACTAAAACGGAGTTAGTAGCGCTTAAGAAGTTTATCCAGGAAAACTTACGCAAGGGATATATTAGACCATTATAGTTATTAGCAGAATATCCAGTACTATTCATCCTAAAGAAAAACGGAAAACTTAGGATGTGTATAGACTATAGACAGTTAAACAGCATTACTAGGAAGGATAGATATCCTTTACCCTTAATTAGCAAAATCTAAGACAGAATAGGTAATGCAAAGATCTTTATAAAGATAGATCTAAGATGGGCGTACTATTAGATTAGGATTAAGGAAGGCGATAAATAGAAGGTAGCCTTTAGGTTAAAGGAAGGACTATATAAACTATTAGTTATATAATTTGGACTTATAAACGCATTAGCAACGTTCTAGAAGCGAATTAATAGTATATTAAGAGAACACCTAGATAAATTTGTTATGGTATACCTTAATGACATTATCATCTACTTAGAGAGTAAGGAAGAATATAGAGAACACGTTAAATGGGTCTTAAAGAGACTATAAGAAGAACAAATGCCAGTAGCAATTAAGAAATGTAAGTTCTTTACTAGGAAGACTAATTTTGTTAAATTTATTATTAAACTAGGCCAGCTCAGCATAGATCTAAAAAAGATTGAGGCTATAGTAAATTAGCAGGAACTAGAGAATGTTATGCAGTTAAGATTATTCCTAGGGTTTTGCAATTATTATAGAAGGTTTATAGCGCAATGGTTAAAGGACATTAAGCCACTTATATAGTTAACAAAGAAACAAGAACTATAGGTATAGGGAAAGGAGTAACAAGAACTATTTAAGAGAGTTAAAGGGTTGTTTACCTAGGAACCAGTTCTTAAAATCTATTAACCAGGTCTAGAGACGGTTATAGAAACAGATGCATTAGACTTTATACTAGGGGTATGCTTTATATAGAAATATTAAAATGGATGGCACCCAGTGGTATACTATAGTTAAAAGATAACACTACTAGAGTTAAACTACGATATCTATAACAAGGAGTTATTAGGTATAGTTACAGCACTTAAGAAATAGAGAGCATTTTTACAAGGCATAGAGAAACTATTTGTGGTTAAGACGGACTATAAGAACCTTATAGGATTCCTAATAATAAAGGAACTCAACTAAAGATAGGTTAGATAGGCGGAAATGCTTATAAAATACCATTTTAAAATTTAGTATACTAAGGGTACAGATAATGCATAAGCAGACGCTTTAAGTAGAAGGGCTAAACTATAAAGTGACAAAAAGCTATTAGGAGCTTTGTTGCAAAAGGATTAAGACGGATTGATTAGGTATAATTATCTAAAGATCGCAGCAACTAAAGAAAGTTAGATCTATAAATTACTAGAGAGTGATTAGATATAGAAGATCTAAAAAGCATAGGTAGAGGATTTAGACTTAGAGTAATACGAAAACAGAGAAGTAATATATATGCCTAAGTTTATTGTAGAAGAATTTATTAAGGAATTCTATAAGGGAATAACATAAGGACATAATGGAGCTATAGGCTTAGTGTTAAGACTTTAAAAGGAATATATTATTTAAGGAATCTAGGGACTAGTAAGATAAGTTATAAAGGAATATCTAAATTACTAAAGGAACAAACTAATAAGGTATAAGCTATATAAAGGGCTATAACCTATTAAAATACTAGGAAGACTATGGGAAGTTATATTATGGGACTTTATTATTAAGTTACTAAAGTTAAGAGATCCTATTACAGGATAAGATTATAATGTAATTTTAGTAATAGTGGATAAGCTAACAAAGTAGGGATACTTTATAGCATGCACTAAAGAGATATTAGTAGAAGATGTTGCTAGAATCTATATAAAAGAAGTATTTGTAAGACATGGAGTACTAGATAAGATTATATCAGACAGAGATCTAAGATTTATAGCAGTATTTTAGGAAGTGTTTCTGGCAGAATAGGGAGTTCGCGCAGTAATATCTATAGTATATTATCCGCAGACGGATAGATAAACGGAAAGACTAAACTAGACACTAGAACAGTATCTAAGGCATTATATTAATTACGTACAGAACAATTAGGTATTGTTATTACCAGTTATATAGTTTGTATACAATACAACACCATAAAAAGGAATGGGGACATCACTATTTAAGGCGAATTATGGATATAAGCTAAGAATATTGTTATCGCCACATTAAGCAAAAAAGACGAGTAGCATAGCTAAATAAAGAATGGAGATGTTAATGAATCTTTATAAAGACCTTAAAGAAACAGCTAAACTAGTATAAGAACAAATAAAAAGGTACTATAATACTAAGAGATCTAAGGGACCAGATCTTAAGGAGGGAGATAAAGTATAGCTACTATACAAAAATTTTAAGAGTTAATAACTAAGTAAGAAGTTGGACCACGTTAGACTAGGACCTTTTAAAGTTAAGTAAAGAACTTTATTGGTTACGTATAAGTTAAACCTACCAGCTAAAATAAAGATCTACCCTATATAATATATCGCAATGTTAGAGCCAGCATATGGGAATGTTAAGCTACTAGTCTATAAGGCAGACATATATAGAGGATAAGAGGAAGACAAATGGCAAGTTTTAAAGATTATTAGTTATAAGGATATAGATGACAAAATGTGGTATAAAGTAAAGTGGATAGGCTATAGTAAGACTACCTAGGAACTACTAAGTAACCTAGAGAACGCTATAGGAAAGGTATAGGAGTATTAAAAGAAAGTAGGTTAGGTAATATTAATAAAGAAGGATTGCTAAAAAATAAGTTACCTAAAGGGGACCCAAGAGGAGTAATTGCTGAGCTACTTAGAGTTGTTTCCCTTATAGAAGGAGAGCTAGTCCTTTTATTACCTAGCTTATTAAGACCCTACTAAACTAGTTTCCACTCCTTAGAATAAACCTTCTTATAAACCTTCTTAAGATGGGTTAACTAAGCGAATGTAACCTGCTAAGACTTAAAGGAGTGACGTTAAGCCTTAAGGGCCTAAGCGGTCTCTTTAGCAAAATAGTAGAGTTTGGCGCGTATGGCGGCCAACTTAGACTTAAGCTTTATAGTGGCAGATTAAACACAAGACCCTATAATAAGTTACTTAGGAAACTTAAAGACTATTAAGAGTTATAGGACGCGTATATTTAGCGTTAAAAACAGAGTGAATATTATAGGATGATTAAACGTTTACTTTAGTGCACTCTAAGTAAGACAAGGGTTGTTAAAATAAGGGACTTGTTATTACAATACACACTAACCCCACTTTCGCATAATAAGAATATAGAGACGACATTATCTCACTAAGCAATAGTATGGCAGCTACAGTGCGAGCATAATATTGCGCTTGCGGAGAAGAAGAAGCTTTAGGTATAATAAGCAAGGATATTACACCTCTAGTAGATGACTTGGAGATATTAGAAATCTTTAAGGACGAAGATAAAGAGGAGGGAGATAGTGTTACGGACGCTTTAAGTATAATATTACGACTACTTAGGGAAGAGTCGTAGGAAGCTAGTTAGTTAATATAGGTATAGTCCAGGATGGATCCGGTAGAACTATATAATGAGGAATAGTAAGCGAGTTACATAATGTTATACGCAGTATACGAAGTATACGCAGTGTACGCCTGTGTATAACACGTATAACACGTACCTTATGTATAAGAGAGGATTTCTTAGGAGTATGGTTGTGTATTTAAAGGACCTTAGTCCCTACCGTAGATAGTTCTCTCCTTGTAGTGAATCTTAGAATACAATTGGAGTTAATCTGTTGGGCAATCACTCCACCAGTTGTTATTATATTGTTGATTTATTCTTACCTATATACCCAGCCTAATAATAGGACCCACCGTAGTTCCTGCTACAAGGTTCCGTTACATTCGTCCTTTATAATCTGAATTGGCGGTGGGAGGTTGTTATACTGTCCAGGTAATAGGTTGTCCGCGGCCTTCCGCAGTTGGTTTAAAGAGAAAATAGGGTAGATCTTTATTAACTCTAGTAGCTTAACCTTAAAAGAGTGCCCTACCTTCTTAGGGATTTTATAGAGGCCAGCTATTTAGTAGTCTAGCTTATGGCTCGGCCTCTAGGTTTTCTAGTTCTTTATTAACACCTATACCTTATCTCCTACGTAAAAGTTTACCTTGCGGCGGTGTTAGTTTATGTTAGCCTCTTTCTTCTCTTGTACCCTTTTTATAATTGCTTAGGTAGTCTCCTAGGCCCTATATATTCTCTTGGCGAATATCTAGGCCTCCTTATAGCTAAGGCGTTCGCGGGCTGTTATAGGTCCTATAGGTCTATCCTAATTAAAGGATGTTTGTGGCCTATATCCATAGAGTAACTTAAATAGTGATATTCCTATACTATTATAAGGGAGCATAAGCTGTGCGTAGTCTATTATAGGTAGTAGTTCCAACTAGTTGTCCTAGTAGTAGTTAATAAAGGGGCGAAGTTACTGGTTAAGGTACTAGTTTATAATCTTGGTTTAGCCATTAGTCTAAGGGTGGAATGCGGTAAACAGCTTAATCTTAATCCTAAGAATGCGGTAGAATTTATTCTAGAAATCTAATATAAACTAGGGTCCATAGTTAGAGATAATTAACTTAGAAGCGCCATGGATCCAGTAGATATTGTTAATATATATATAGGCCATGTCCTTTACGGTTATAGTCTTAAATCAAGGGAGGGAAACGGCTTACTTACTTAGTTGGTTAACTACTATAAAGGCCATGTTGTAGCCGTATTTGTCCTTTAGGAATGATTTAAAGTCTATTATAATATATTACTAAGGGCGTTTAGGAACTGGCAGTAGTTGCAGCCATCTAGGAGTTCGGTCCCTAGGGGTATTCGCGTGTTTGCAAGTATAATAATTTCTAATAAATTGTTCTATATCGGACAGGAGTCCTCGCTGTCACGGCACTGACCTAACACGTTGTTATGATTCAGTGTTGTCATGACACGAGCACGGACCTGACCCCTGAGCGACGTGTATATATACCACCTCACCTCCTACATAGATCCTCACACGACATCGT
>Ga0307507_10007365_pt1 | contig 16067 bp, 2 predicted proteins | sample 7_EM_MG_FD_207223 | JGI IMG/M metagenome (GOLD analysis project Ga0307507, IMG submission 207223) | Populus trichocarpa ectomycorrhiza microbial communities from riparian zone in the Pacific Northwest, United States - 7_EM | ecosystem: Host-associated > Plants > Roots > Unclassified | place... | reverse complement strand
TTACAGACTGCTTTACTGATTACTTTTGACTGATTATGACCGACCGACCGACCGACAGACAGACAGACAGACTGACTGACTGACAGCATTGTGACTTCCTATCTGAGGGACACCGTACCCTTCTACAATATTACCTTGTGTTACCAACACTGATTAGTGGTTAACTTCACTGTTATACTATAGAATAGCTAGGTATTCCACCAAGAAGAGACAAGCCACTGTACTAGTGCTACTTGTGCTAAAGGAAGCTGTCTTTTAAGGTCAGAACTAGTCCTAATCCTTAAATAGAACTCTTCCACAAATCTAAGGATCTAAAGGCCAGAACTGGTCCTAAGCCTTTCCTAGATTATAGATTCTTGCGTCTATTACGCAGAATAACACACTTTATAAGTCTTCGCGATTTAAGGCTAGAACTAGTCCTAAGCCCTATAATTGCAAATATACGTTATAAACGCGTACTAAATAATAAACGCGTACTAAATAATAAACGCGTACTAAATAATAAACGCGTATTAAATAATAAACGCGTACCAAACAACAATCCCTACCCTAATAACACTTCCTTCCCCCCAAAAACATGGCTACGCCTACCTTAAACAACTAGGAAGACTTCTTACCACTAGGGGTAGCTTTATATATAAAACTTATTAATAAAGATTAGGACAAATTTACTATTAATATAATAACTTATACTGTAAAATAAGTTAACAGCTTTTTCCTATACTATATTATATTCTACTAAAGTAGACACTACGCCGATCTATAGCTGTAGGAATATTTTAGGGAGGATTTTATAGGATAGACCGCTAACACCTAGGCACTTAGTAATATTAATATTATTTAGAATTTTTAAGACTTCCTTTATAGGAATAGGGTATACGTTACTAAAAATAGTAACCTAATTACTAGTAATATCCAGGCCGTTATTATTAGTATAGAAGAACTAGTATAGACGGAAGCTAAGATTATATATTAACTACAGAAACCTAAAACCAACCTATATTCTTTAGAAGGTAACTTTAATTCAGAACAAAACCCCTAGAACGCTACTATTCTACCTAAAGGTGCTCTCCTACCTAGAGGTACTCTCCTACCTAGAGGTACTCTTCCTTTACCTCTGCTGCCTCTAGCTCCTCTACCCTAGCTAACCGGTAAGCCTCTATTATAAGAAGTCACGAATCTAATAAAGGTATATTTGGATAAGGAGAAGAAGTTTAGAGGAGAACTGTATAATATACTTAGAATAAAATTATAGGTCTTTTATAACTGCTATAGTAAGGTCAGAATCTAATACCATTAGTTTTATTATGCTTTCTTAGTTATATTAAAGGGATAAGCAGCAACATTTTATTATAACTATATTGCGGGTAGAAACTATAGCTTTAATATAATGCTTTAGCTCACTAAAGCCTACTTTAAGACTAATAAGAATTACTAGCTTTATATATCTAAATGGCAGGAGACTATATTTTAAAGAGTTATTACTTCTAACTCAATAAAGGTTTATTTAGAGTGCCTTTAACTACTCTTTAATAAACTCTAGAAAATCTAATATAGCCTTACTAAAATTTACTAAAATAAGAACAGTCTAAGGGACTAGGTTATCTTAGCCTGCCATAGCGTTCCTAAGTGCAATTTAGAGCTATACAAACCTATAGATACGTTTAAAGGAGTATATGCCAAGCTACGCTCCGCCGTAGGTACTGTAATGTAAATATAAGAATCTTAATAGTTTTATACTAAAAACCTTACCCAACTAAGTATTCCTGACTAATATAATCACAACTAGACTAACCAAACATATAGTGGCCGTGGTAGGGAATATAGTAAAAGGTATAATTAATATTAACCATAAGGCAATTATGGAGGTACTTATAGAGGTTTATTTTAAAGTAATTGCCAGAAGAAGTGCTATGTTTATAAGAAGCTAAATTGCTAGTTAACTAGACACTCCCTTAATAAGCAAAAAGAGGCATATAATAAGTTTTGCCAGAGTACAAGAAACGTTAAAAATTATAAAATTACTACGGCCTACTTCTAAAGCTTCCTGGTTAAATATAAAGGCATAGAAGATCTTAAGGATAAGGTTAATAAGGCCAAATAGCTCCTTATAGATATAGAAATTAAGAACTACTCTCCCAACTAATACTTTACTAAGTATGGTAAGGTAGATGGCATATAAACCATTACTATTTTTAATAACTAATCTACGCTCCACTCTATTACAAAGTTAGATATCTTTAATAAGCTAAGGGAGAGTTCTACGTTCTCCTTTAATAATAGATACTTGGCGAACGTCTTTTATAGTATTATGCTAGACACTAGAGCCGTAGGAGTATCTACAGTAGAAGAACCTTAAGTTTAAGCCCTTTAGTAGCTTAATAGCTCTGTTTAGATTAACTATTTAACGGCAGGCTAATACATAATTTGTTTTAGTAAGGGTACTACAATCTCTCTTAGCACAATTAGGGTTTAAACCCCCTTAGGGTATATTACTTTTTATATTATTCCTATAAATACCCTATTTCTATTTTGCATTAGAGATATAGACAAATTAGGCATTAAGCTTAATAACCTTAAAAATATACTTATTTAAGGAGATAATTAGGTGCCTATTATACGCAAATAGGATTACCCCTAGTTGCTCCTTTATTAACTAAAAAAGAGTATTACTTAAAGCCACTTAACTAAGTTAGAGTTACGCTAACTATACTATTATTTTGGCCATCTATCTGTTTATTAATTACTTAGGGTTCTTTAGTAAGTAGGCTATAAAGTTAAGGTTAAGGCAATTAAGCATCTTATAAAATACTACTATTACTACTAAATAAACTAGAAGTCCCCTAGCCAATTTAAGTTTACCCTTAAAGATAACTATAACTTTAACTTCTATATTATTATTAATGTTATATATCTTAGCGGCAAGCTAGTACTCTAAGTTATTAACTTCTTAACCTCCTTCTAAGCCGTATGATTCTTAAAGGATATATTAGCTAGAAACGTATAGGATACCCTTTAATTATACTAGATTAATATCTACCTAGAACCCCCTAACTAAATTATCTATAATATAGAAAAGAACTTCTTATCTATAAAGTTTTAATAATAGATAAAGGTAATAATAATTAAGATTAAGGAAGTTTCTATTAAGGTATATAATAGCATTAGAAAAGTGGAGCGATATTACACGCCATTACGCCGTATATATAAGATTATCTCTTTAGAACTAGAAAATACTAATAAAAAACTTACCTTATAAATAACTATTAAAGCCATTAATAATTCCGCTAGCCTAGATGGACTTATACCCATATTACTAGTCTTTAGCGCCTACCCTTAAATAACTAATAATTCTCCACTATCTCCCTCTATTATGTAATAAGTTGAGGCTATTTATAAGGCAATAAAGGAGGTGCAATGTTTTTATGCTATATGCTAGGTTAATAATACACTAGGAATAAGAAATAGCCTAAATACCTTAACTATGCTTAATCTACCACTCTAGTCTAAGGTACGCGTATAGCGTAAAAAGGGAGGATAGTCAGGCCTATATTAACTTATTATAATTAATAGTTAAACTTGCACTATTTAGATGCCTTACAGACCCACTTAATTCTATTTAACTATTATTAAGCCTTACTATAAAGATAATAGTTTTAAGCCTTTATAGAATGCCCTAAAAGATGCCCTAGAGAAAAACCACAATTAATATACTTTAGAAGACGACTATAATCCTAATATAATTATAGTAGATATACCGCAACTATAATATAGTAGAGGTCGCCTAAAGGGATTATAAAATTGCTAATATCTTATTAATTTTAAAGAGCAATTTATTACTACTATTAAGAATAGAATTAAGTTATTAATGGCCTTTATAACAACTAAGGAAAAGGCTAACTTTAAGCTTATAAAATAGCTCTAAAAGGAAGGTTATATTATAACTCCTAGAGCTCCTTTCTAAGTATCTAATAAGTAGGAGATTAACAGTCTTATTATAAAAGGAGTCTTTAAATTTAAGAAGTATAACCCTACTAAATTTAATGGAGTTTGTATCTTTAAGTTAAGAATGGTTAATAAGATTAAGGGCAAAGCTACTAATACCCCATTTAAGAAATTAAGGCTTGTTATCTAAGGCTATAACAATAATAGTAAGAAGGTAATTCTTATGTAATCTCCTATAATTTAACAAGCTAGTTAGCGAGTTATTATTATGCTAGCTCCCTCCTTAATAAAGAACGGAATAGTGGTTTATTTATAAGATATTATTTAGGCCTATACCTAATTAGAGACGCACCTTTAGCGCTTAATACTGGTATACCTTCTAGAGTAAATTTGCCACTAATATCCCGAAGATACAATTATAGTTGTGCTTAAGCCATTATATAGAATTGCTAAGGTAGGAACTTATTAGTAGGCTACCTATAATAAGCACTATAAAGAGAGGCTCTTAATAACTACTTCTATATTTAATCTATGCTTTCTTATTATAACTATAGAAACCCTATTTGGAATTATCGGCATATAAACTAATAATATAATTATCTTAGGAGATGACTAATTCTCAGCTCTTAAAGAAGATAAGCTAGTAAAGGCAAATCTTATAGCAAAGCTAAAGGAAAAGCTTAATTTAATAATACTATTACTCTTTAATAGATGTATCCTCTCCCTAAACAAGGATTCCATTACTTTACGCTAGAAGGGTTAAGGCAAGAAGATTAATATTAATAATATTAATTTTCTAAAGTAAGGATACGTAAAGCAACGCGCTTATAGAGCCTATATTGCTTTTATCTATTAACCCAAGGCTTCCTTTAATCTCTCTGTTGCCGCTTAATACTAGAAACTAACTAAGGATAATATTCTTACCCTAAATAAACGTCTTTCCTGGCAAATAAACCATCTTAATTAGGGACTACTCTATATACCTATTAATCTTCCCACCGCTAAGCTCTTTATATTTGTTAATAGATTATTTATAAATAATAAAGATTTTAGCTCCTAGCTAGGATATAAAATTATTATTACAAACGAATCTACCGGAGAGAATAACTTAACGATTTACGGCAATCTTATCTATTAGAGCTTAACTAAGAGCAAGTGTATTACTTAAAGCGTTCTGGCGTTAAAGATATATGGAATAGTTGGCGGAGTTAACATTATAATTACAATTAGAACTACCCTAAAGATAATTACAGATCAACTTAAACTTCCTATTATCCCTATAATTATATGTACTAACTTATATTCCCTCTATAGGTGTTTAGTTAAGCTTGGCACCATAAAGAAGAAGCGCCTTATAATTAATATTATGGCACTTTAGCAATCCTATAAGCGTTAAAAGCTCTTTAAGATTTAATAGATTAATGGATAAGATAACTTAGTAGATATAATAATAAAGGCAAACCTAAACAAGGCTCTAGAAACGTTTATTAATATAAATACTTTATGTATATAAGTTAAAGGTTGGGTTAAGAGGGAGTAGAAGATATAGCAATTTAAGGTTATTTTCCACATGTAATTCTTAGGCTATATTTAATAATCTTAGCCTACTGACCCTAAATTCTGCTATATTCTGCTAACCCTAACTTTAACTAGCCAATTAGGATTTTCCATCCCTAGAATAGAAAATTACTATTGGCTCGCTTACCACTAGCGCCTTAGCGGCCCTTGTAAGATGTCTACCTCTAACCCCTAAATGGTTCCTCTTCTTCTTCTCTTTAGCTCAGTATCTTTACAAGATAGCATTCTATAGACTTTAGTTTAGAGACATTTGACAACGAGACTTATATTGCAATAGCAATAGTAAGTAAGGAGGATTGATGTTTATCACGCTTAATTGCGTTATTTGTATGTAGATGGCATCCATAAAAGAAGAATTACTAGTGTTGGGAATGTATCACGTGTGGTTATGTGTCGCCGCGGCACTAGTGTGGCGGGGAGCCCTAAGCTCCTCGCCCTTCCTTAAAAAGATATACAATAACAATAACATTATACTAGCTACAAACTGTAACTACGTGATATTACCTTGTGTTACCAACACTTATTAATATAGTCATTAAATAAAGTCTCTATGCACTACTTGGCGTGCTTCCACTATAGGGGCCACTGTTTCCACTTATTGCGAAAATAGGCGCGTTTAAGAGATGGATAAAGGATTACTGTAGTAAAATAGTAAGGGCTCTTGGCCTTTATTTTATTAAAATATTTATTAATCTTTTAGATAGCTATATTAACGCCTAATTTAAGGAAGGAGTTGTATTTATTCTTAAGGCTCTATTAAGTTCGCTAAAGGATTTAATAAAGTAGCTCTATATTAGTGATCGACTCCTATAGAGCGCTATATAAGCCTTTAACACTAGGACTATTGGCATTACCTTCTATGCACTTAGTAGCTAATATAAAAGGTTTTAGGATCTTAATAAGCTGCTTTACTTACTGCCAATCTTTATTAGTAAGCACGTCCTGCAATAGATTGTAGCTATTATTAGCGGGCTTCCTCTAAGCTAGTAGATATTTATTAATTGCTTTGTAAAGAAGGTAGGCACGGCGGAGCATAAAGTAGGTTAAATTCCACTAAACGCCTCCGTTCTTAATAAGCAGAAGTTCTGCTTAATTAAAGAGCTTATTCTTAATATAGGCCTCTGCCTAGTTTTTAGCAAAGTCCTTACGGTGTCTTGTTAATCGCATAATATATTTAATGATATTGTGAACTTTGCCTATAGAGCCTCTCTGCCGCATAAGATCAAATTTAACGTGCTTGCTTACGCCAATTATTAAGCGTTTAAGCATGCTTACGCCTTTGCTATATATCAGAGCCTTAATAATAAGGTTGATAATATAGCCAACGCACCAAAGCCATTTCTTTTTAGCCACTAATAGGCTTTATAAGAGGTAGTTATAGAGCTTGTTATTATTACTAACGTTATTGGCCATTAAGGAGCCAAGCTTGTAATTAAATTAATACTTTTAAATTACTAACGCTAGGGCCGTTGCTATATTTTTAGTAGAGTGTAATCCTCGTAGTTATAGAAGGCCTAAAAGCACTAATTAAAGCATTCTACCTTTGTTAATGAAATGGGCCACTATACTAAGTAGTAACATTCCGTTTGTAGATGTCCAGATATTATAGGTAAGATTAATTTTACTAAGTGCGATAAGGAGGAGGTCTTTAATATTAACGCGTTGCTGTTTAAATGCGGTCTTAATCTAATTGCTTAGTAATTTAGGCGCCTTTATAAAACAGTCCTAAATTTAAGGATAGTTAAAGGTTAGCAGAGCGCGTGTATAAGGACTTATAGCTTAATAGAAGGTAATGTCTTGTAGAATTATCTAATTAACATAGGCTTAAACATAGCTAGCTGCCTAAAACAGCTGGCGTTTATAACCGCTAGCGGAAGTAGAAGCTTCTATGCTTATTAGTTATATTCTACTACTATAACTTTTAGGGTTAATAATAAGGTTATGCTTTAACTTTAAATAGCCGTTAATATAATTGTTACTATTAATTATAAGTAAAGCACCTGGTTTTTAAGCTAGATAATAGAGCTTATACAGCCAGAGCCTCTTTTTGCCTAAAGGACTATCCCAAAAAAGGTCTGCTTTATGCTTCTATATTGGTAATATAGGAGCTTTACTTAATAGCAACCGCTTATTAATAACCTAGTATCCGTATTTGCCAGTAAGCTTACCATATATTATTAGGTAGAGATTATCCCAATTAATAGGAAAGATATAGCTATAGTTCCAATTTGCTAGAGGAGGCTCTCGCAATATAGAATTATCTTAACCGCCTAATTTGGTATCATCGTTAATTAAAAGGAGGGAGGAAGTAGTTGATTTATAAACCCTATGCGGTGCTAAAGGAGTTAAATAATGCGTAGATTATAAATTAAATAAGAAAGAAGTAGAGGAGGAAGTAGATAAAGAAGCTCTACTGCCTAACTAACGCGTGAAATGCAATATATGTTGCATTTTATATGGGTAATAAAATGGTAAGCTTAGTACGGGTTTCAGCACGCAATGGAGATATTAGGGAAAATGCTTTATTTACTATGGCTAAGTAAGATATTCCCATGGGTTTCCCATTGCTTGGCGTATAATTAACTAACCAGATTATCTAAATATCCTCAACTTTTACTAAAAGCTTTAACTTACCACCAAATCTTACCGCCAAGACAGCGAGCTGTTAGCTAGCTGCAGTTTTATAGCTGACTGCTTATATTAGCAGCCTCTTGGCAGCGAAGCTAATAGCGTCGCTAACTCTTAGATACACTAAATACTAATAATATTGTTATATATAGAGTTACATATTAGGTGTCACGGCACTAGTAGAAAACTATAAAGGCTTAGTTAAAAGAATAGAATCTATTGGTAGTTAGTAAACTAGAATTCCAAGAAGGATAAAAAGAAGGTCGAGGAAAGGATATGTCTATATATATAGTGCTAAGCCCTTAGTCGAGCCCTAACTAGGGTCTAATAGTGTCGTAACAGAAAATAGCAGAACTTAGTTAGCAGAACTTGGTAGAACTTTGCGGTTACGTGACTAGAGAATCGTATAAAAGAATCCTACGTTAACTGGCGCTACTCTTCTTTTCCTTTCCTTTCTCTAGCTTTAGATCCTCGTTTATTAACCTAAGGTATAAGTGGTCTATATTTTTAGGTCCTAGATTTTAAACTTAGCCAAGTTAGCTTCTAATTAGTTAGAGAGCTAGCTGCTAATTAGTTAGAAAAAAAGTTGTGCGCGGTAAGCTGTGGTAGAATCTACGTAACAAACTTTAAAACATTGAGCTCTACTAAAGCTCTGCAAAAGCTCTGTATAAAGCTCTATATAAAGCTCTATAAAAGCTCTACTAAAAGCTCTATCAAAGGCTTTGCCATACTCTACCCACCTAGTATACTGGCCACGCAGTAAAATAGAGTACGTAGTGCGCAGGGGGGTTCAAAGGGGTCTCTCCCTTAAAGCTTTGCTCAAAGCTCTGCTTAAAGCTCTGCTTAAAGCTCTACTCAAAGCTCTACTTAAAGCCCTATATAGAGCTCTAAAGCTCTACTAATACGCAGCACTAATATACTAGGAAGTCTCGCAATCGTTCTTTATAAACACCTCTATAATGGCTCTACAATTACTTATATAATTGTCTGTATAAACGGCTCTACAATTTATATAAAGCTCTATACGAAGCTCTACTAAAAGCTCTACTAAAACGCTCTACTAAAGCCTCTATAAGAGCTCCGCCTATATAGTAAATAAAACAGGCAGTATATAGGGAGGGTCTAAGGGGGTCTCCCCTTTAAGCTTAAAGCTCTACTTAAAGCTCTACTTAAAGCTTAAAGCTCTACTTAAAGCTCTACTTAAAGCTTAATACAGAGCTCTAAAGCTCTACTAATACGTAGCACTAATATACTAGGAAGGCTCTATAATCGTCTGTACAAACGGCTCTATAAACGGCTCTATAAATATTTGTACAATCGCCCGTACGAACGCCTATACGATTAATTAATCGATTAATCGAACGCCCGTACGAACTTCTCTATAACGGCCCTACGCACGGCTCTATAAACGTCCATACAATTAATCAATCAATTAATTAATTGCCTATACGCCCGTACGAACGGTTAGTTAAATGTCTATACAATTGCCCATATAATTGTCTCTATAAATGTCCCTACAATTAATCGCTAGAAACGTCTGCACGTCTGCATATAACTTCGCACAAGGCTTTATACAAAGCTCTATATAAAACTCTATATAAGCCTCTACTAAAGCTCTGCATAAGGCTCTACTAAAGCTCTATATAAGGCTCTATTAAAGCTCCGCACAAGCCTCCGCCTAAAGCTTACCCCCTACTACAAAGCAGCCCCCACAGCGCAGCACAACAGAGGTATATATATATTACTTCTAAATTAAGTAAAAGCTCTATATAGGGGGGGTCCAGGGGGTCTCCCCCTGGAAAGCCTTATATCTATATATATATTAATTAATCTCTATATAATAAGGCTTTAAATCAAAGCTTTAGGTTAACTAATTAGCTTATTATAAACTTGGGTCAAAATTTTCGTTAGGGGGTACCAATAATCCGTATATTAGACAACCTAATTATATAGGCTTGCGCGTCCCTTTTACCGAAAAGTGGCATATATATATACCGAAAAGGCATATAAGAATACTGCTGCCCTAGCTTTATATAGCCTAATACCAATCTAGCCTAGGTTACTAAGTGGGTATAGACCCAGTAGGTTAGGTAATTTGGTGGGTCAACTATAGTAAATACCTAAAGACCTAGTTACGTGGGAAAAAGGGGGAAAGGTATTATAGTAGATATAAAGCTTTGGCAGAGCTTTAATAGAACTCCGTATAGAGCTTTAATAGAGCCTCTAACTTAGTTTCCGACTTAGTTTTAGCGCGTGCCGTACTTAACCAAGAGTCTACTAATCTATAATAATATATTTTACCACTTACCGGGCTAAACCACTTACTATGCCACTCTAAAAACCACCAAAAATCAAGAAAATCGCATCTTAATATCTCAACAATGGCTTAATAATAAATTCTAAAATTTTATATATAGCCGTTTATACCTATCTTAAGACTTTTATTAAAGTTCTAGAATAATAAGCCTAGCCGTTATTAAGATATCGAGTTTTAGCCCCCAATCTTAAGCTAAATTACTATTCCTCTAGAACTACTTAATAAATTACTTTTAAAGTCAGATTAAAGTCTTAAAATTAGTATAAAAAGCTAATTATAAAATTTGAGAAATTATTATTAAGCTGTTGTTAAGATATTAAGATGTGATTTTCTTGATTTTCGGTGGTTTTTAGAGTGGCCTAGTAAGTGGTTTAGCCCAGTAAGTAGTAAAACACATTAATTCTAGCTTAAAGCTAGACTTTATAATTAATTTCCCTAGTAGCCAAAGTTTTATTAGAGGTTCTGCAAGAAGCTCTGCTAAAGGCTCTATTAGCTATCTATTATAGATTCTTAAGAGGGGATACAGATTTTAAATTATAGTTTATAATACTCTTTATAAGCTTGTACTTATTATTACCCGCAAGTCTATAGTCTACTATAATCCAATACATTGTCTAATCCTGTCGAACTAAATTGAATTTCCTTACCACCGTCTTACTACTGTCTCGGTCACTAACGTAGTCTACTACCACTTTTTCCTTATGTATATATATATAGAGGCTCTAAATCCATATTTAATAGACAGAGTTCTTATTCCTAATTGTCCATTTAACACATTTAATCAGTAAAGTTAATTCGTAGGAGTATATTCCTTATAACGTTGAAATGGGCCCTTATAGTTATCGATAAGAGGTAACTAATTAAATTAATAGAATTAAGGACTCGTGCTTTAGAATTTAATTCTATACAGACCTATAGATAATAAATTATCCTATCTAATCGGGCGGATAATAATCCTATCTAAGGATAGCCCGGATATTAGATAATATCTAGATAATATTAAGATCTTCGCAAAATTTTAACTATAGAACTAAACCTTTCCCCCTATTGTACGACGCTATAAATATAGTAAAATTTACCCTAAAAACTTTAACGATAATAATTCCTTTAAAGTTAACGTGCTTTCTACCTTTTAAACAGCGTTAAGACTAAAACTAATACCGGTTTAATCCTAACTACTTATATAACACAGATCTTAAAATAAGTCTCCTTAATTTATAAATATACTTATACGGTAATAAAGGAAGAAAAGGCTTATATAAAGAAACGCTACTTTTATAAATACTATCCTCCTTAAGACCTAAAAGGACACTATTCCTTAACTGTTAGATTATAAGACTATCTTAAAATATATAATATTAAATAAAATCTAGTAGAAAATTAGGAGCATATAATAGTAAAAGATTAGGGAGAGAGATCTCTTTTAGAACTATATTAAAAGTTTTTAGTAAGAGGAGAAGTTTAAGGTCTTAAGGGTAAGGTTTTAAAGTATATTGTTACAGAGCGAGTATAAGCGATAATAATATGTAACGAAGTAGATATTATTAAGCTATGTATATAAACTGTGTAATAAAGTCAAGACGTTATATAAGGAAAGAAGATAAGAAAACGGGAAGAAAGGATATATATCGTTAACAAGGTTACTTGGTTAACACATACATAAAGTGGAATAGGATTTAGGTGGTGGTCCTAGCAAAACTTGGCAGGATTTAGTAGACTTGGCAGAACATAGCAGAATGCGGTAGATTGCCGTCAGATTGCCGTAAATTGCCGTCTCGCGGTCAGTCTCTTCTTGCTATATTGGTGGAAATAGGTAGACGTATATAAGGTATTATGGAGGTGTCCCATAATATATATAGTATATTAAAATACTATATAAAATAAGCACTTCTTAATCTAATTATTATATAACGGCTTCCCTTCTTATATATAGAATGGCTAGAGTTTTATACTTTTATAAAAATATTAAATTAAGAAGTACCCTTAATTATCCCTATATACTACTTAATAATTATAGCCTAGATTCTTAAATACTTTACTAAGAGTTAAGATATTATATAAAAAGTACTTTAATCTATAAAAATAAATATTTACCTTACTATAGATATTTAGACCTCTTTAAGTTATTCTCTTTTTTTTAGAATCTATACTAGCTTTATTAATATCTAGGATAAATACTAGAACCCCTTTGTTAGTTACACAAGGGGATATCACGTAGCTACGGTTCGTAGATAGTATAATAATTGTTCTTCTTTGTTAGAAATAAGGAAAGGGGTAAAGAACTTAAGGTTCCTTACCACGCTAGGGCCACATTAACACGTGACGGCAACTTGCCTCATTCCCGACACTAGCAACTCTTCTTTTTGTAGTTGCCATCTACATATATACAAACAGACAGGATGCGACAATACCAGACAGTATACAACAATACCAAACAATATGCAACAATATGCGACAATGCGGCAGTTGGCAGAATTTGGCGGATAACATAAAGACGGGTAGGCCGCCAAGGCGCTAGTAGTAAGCGAGCCAATAGCGATTTTCCATCCTAGGGATGGAAAATCCTGATTGGCTGGTTTAAGTTAGGGTTTACAGAATATTATACTCCTACTCCCTTTTAACCTAACCTTTAACTCATATATATAAAGTATTTATGTTAACAAACGTTTCTAGAGCCTTATTTAGGTTTGTCTTTATTATTGCGTCTACTAGGTTATCTTAACTATTAATCCATTAAATCTTAAAGAGTTCTTGCCGTTCGTAGGATTAACAAAGTGCTATAATATTGATTATAAGGCGCTTCTCCTTTGTAGTACCAAGCTTAACTAAGCACTTATAGAGGGAGTATAAATCGGTGCATACAATTATAGGGATAACAGGAAGTTTAAGTTAATCTATAATTATCTTTAGGGTAGTTCTAATTGCAATTGCTATATTAACTCCGCTAACTATTCCGTATATCTCTAACGCTAAAACGCTTTGAGTAACATACTTACTCTTAGTTAAGCTCCAATAGATAAGATTGCTATAGATTATAAAGTTATTCTCTCTAGTAAATTCGTTTATAATAATAATCTTATATCCCAACTGGGAGCTAAAATCTTTATTATTTACAAACAATCCATTAACAAATACAAAGAGCTTAGCGGTAGGAAGATTAATAGGTATATAGAGTAGTCCTTAATCAAGATGGTTTATTTACCAGAAAAGACGTTTATTTAAGGCAAGAACGTCGTCCTTAGTTGGTTCCTAGTATTAGGCGGTAACGGAGAGATTAAATAAAGCCTTGGGTTGACAGATAGAAGCAATATAAGCTCTACAAGCGCGTTACTCCACGTATTCTTACTTTAGGGAATTAACATTAATAATGTTGATCTTCTTACCTTAACCCTTCTGGCGCAAAGCAATAGAATCCTTATTTAGGGAGAGGATGCATCTATTAAAGAGTAATAGTGTTATTAAATCAAGCTTTTCTTTTAGCTTTGCTATAAGATTTGCCTTTACTAGCTTATCTTCTTTAAGAGCTAAGAATTAGTCGTCCCCTAAAATAATTATATTATTAGTTTGTATACTAACGATTCCAAACGGAGTTCTTATAGTTGTAATAAGAAAGCAGGGATTAAGTATAGAAGTAGTTATTAAAAGCTTCTCTTTATAGTACTTGCTATAGGTAGCTTACCAGTAAGTTCCTACCTCTGCGATTCTATATAATAGCTTAAGCACAACCATAATCGTATCTTTAGGATACTAGTGGCAAATTTGCTCTGGAAGGTATGCTAATATTAAGCGCTAAAGGTACGTCTCTAATTAGGTGTAGGCTTGAGTAATATCTTATAAATAAACCACTATTCTATTCTTTATTAAGGAGGGAGCTAGCGTAATAATAACTCACTAACTAGCTTATTAAATTATAGGAGATTGCGTAAGAATCACCTCCTTACTATTATTATTATAACCTTAGATAACAAGCCTTAATTTCTTAAATAGGGCATTAGTAGCTTTACCTTTAATCTTATTAACTATTCTTAACTTAAAGATACGAACTTTATTAAACTTAGTAGGGTTATACTTCTTAAATTTAAAGACTCCTCTTATAATAAGACCGTCAATCTCCTGCTTGTTGGATGCTTGGAAAGGAGCTCCTGGGGTTATAATATAACCTTCCTTTTAGAGCTATTTTGCGAGCTTAAAGTTAGCCTTCTCTTTAGCTGTTATAAAGGCCATTAATAACTTAACTCTATTCTTAATGGCGGTAATAAATTGTTCTTCAAAATTAATAAGATATTGGCGATTTTGTGATCCCTTTAGGCGACCTCTACCACGTCGTGGTTATAGCGCATCTACTACAATTGTATTAGGATTATAGTCGTCTTCTAAAATATGTTAATTATGGTTCTCTTCTAGGGCATTTTCTAGGGTATCCTATAAAGGCTTAGAATTGTTATCTTTATAATAAGGCTTAATAACAGTTAAATGGAATTAAGTAGGTCTATAAGGCATCTAAATAGTACAAGTTTAACCATTAATTATAATAAGTTAATATAGGCCTAACCATCCTCCCTTTTTACGCCATACGCGTACTTTAGACTGGAGTGGCAGATTAAGTATAGTTAAGGTATTTAGGCCATTTCTTATTCCTAGTGCGTCATTAACCTGGCGTGTAGTATAGAGATATTATACCTCCTTTATTACCTTGCAAATAGCCTCGGCTCATTATACAACGGAGGGAGATAGTGGAGAATTGTTAGTTATTTAAGGGTAGGCGCCAAAGACTAGTAATATAGGTATAAGTCTATCTAGGCCAGCGGAATCATTAATAGCTTTAACAGCTATTTATAAGGTAAGTTCTTTGCTAGCGTCCTTTAGTTCCAAAGAGATAATCTTATATATGCGGCGTAATGGTGTATAATATCGCTCCACTTTTCTAATACTATTATGCGCCTTAACGGGGACTTCCTTAACCTTAATTGCTATTGCCTTTATCTATTATTGGAACTCTGTAGATAAGAAGTTCTTTTCTATATTATAGACAATTTAATTAGGGGGTCTTAGGTAGATATTAATCTAGTATAATTAAAGGGTATTTTATGCGTTCCTAGCTAATATATCCTTTAAGAATTGTGCGGCTTGGAAGGAGGTTAAGAAGTTAATAACTTAGAGTACTAGCTTACTGCTAAGATATATAACGTTAATAATAATACAGAAGTTAAAGTTGTAGTTATCTTTAAGGGTAAACTTAAACCGGCTAGGGGACTTCTGGTTTATTTAGCAGTAATAGCAGTACTTTATAAGATACTTAATTGCCTTAACCTTAACTTTATAGCCTACTTACTAAAGAACCCTAAGTAATTGATAAACGGATGGGTGGCCAAAACAACGGTGCAGTTGGCGTAATTCTAACTTAGTTAAGTAGCTCTAAGCAATACTCTTTTCTAGTTAATAAAGGAGCAACTAGGGGTAACCCTACTTATATATAATAGGCACCCGATTGTCTCCCTAAATAAGTATATTCTTAAGGTTGTTAAGCCTAACGCCTAACTTATCTATATCTTTAATGCAAAATAGAAACGGAGTGTTTGTAGGAATAATATAGAAAGTA
>Ga0307507_10007364_pt1 | contig 16069 bp, 1 predicted proteins | sample 7_EM_MG_FD_207223 | JGI IMG/M metagenome (GOLD analysis project Ga0307507, IMG submission 207223) | Populus trichocarpa ectomycorrhiza microbial communities from riparian zone in the Pacific Northwest, United States - 7_EM | ecosystem: Host-associated > Plants > Roots > Unclassified | place... | reverse complement strand
GAAGTCTGCATTGTATTCTTCTGTAGTTGTAAGGAGAATATTTTGTTTTCCTCTGGTTCTAACTATGGATGCTAGAACTGGCTTTTCTACTTGCAATTTTGATGCAAATAATTGGTTTACTTTATTTTGTATAGAGAAGACATCTAGAGGTTGGTTCTTTTGGTCTATAATTAGGACTAAGCCCCTTTCTTATAGCTGCTTTTTCTTACTTCTAGTAGAAGTAAGAGGGGGGGGAGAGGATGTAGAGGATATAGAGGATATAGGGGCAGAAGGTAGTAGTGGTAAGGAAGGGGAGAAGGAGGAGGAAAAGAGGCCCTGTCTTAGCCTCTCTGCGTAGGTTTCCTTAGTAGGGGCTACCTCCTTACGGAGAGCTCTTACTTCTTCTACTAGTCCTTTTAGGACATCTTTTTCCTGTTTTTCTTTCTCTTGTAGGAAGGGATTTTCTCCTAGCATAATACATTGTGTATAGTTCTTTAGCTTGTTAATTTGCTCTTTGGTTTCTCCTTCTTCTAGCTCTATATATGCCAGGTTTAGGCTCCCTAGGGCCTTATGTAGGTGTTGTCTTGCAGACATAACAACAGGAAAGTGTTTACTAGCTGTAGTAGACCTAGGTTTTACCTTTTTTCTTTTTTGTTTTGGTTCTTGTTTTTCAAGAGTAGATTAAGGATATCCTCTCTTTTTTATAAGTACTGGTCCAGGTCTAATAATTTCTTCAGCTTCTTCCATTTCTATATCTTTATCTCTCCCTAATGGGCAAGGAGTAGAAAAGATAGGAGAAGGAGAAGGAGAAGAAGGGGCAGAAGAGAATTCCTCATTATTTATTTGTATTTAGTTTTTGTCTTTAGGGGGCTTCTTAGGCCTGCCAGGCTCTAACATCTTATAGGGGGGTTTCCTAGTTTTTTCAGTGATAATAACCTCCTTAGGTCTCTTATCTCCTAGTCCCAGAGGTGAAAAACTAGGCAAAAAGCCTTGCTGGTTTTTACTATCCTTTTACACCCTTTCTCCTTACTAATCTTACTAGAAGATTTCTAGGGGGATTAGGCTAGAAGGTAGTAGAAAAACCAGCTAAAAAGACTAGTGTAGTTATTTTCTTTTCCTATTAGAAGTAGAAAAAACTACTAAAAAAAAGGACTTGTTGGGCTTTTGCTAGCAAAAAAGCCTGAAAAGGCAATCCTTCTCTTACTAAGGAAAATCTGACTAAAAGAGATATAGAAATGTACCTACAACCCCTATACTAATAGGCTTTTACTTTCTATAGAAGAAAAACCTAGGAAAAGTCTATGTTTTGTGGTTTTGGTGTTCCTACCCCTGCCTCGCTTATAAGCTAGGACCCCTTTTGCCAAGGCTTTTGCCGCAGAACAAAAGGGGGTAACAGGGAGAATAAATCTACCTCTAGCTTGCTAAGTAGGCGGAATAAGGTCTTGAGAGTTGGAAAAACGGTAGTTTTTGATGGTAAGATGGGTATGCTTAAGTTTTGGAGTGCGTCGCCACCTTTTGGCAAGGTTGCATGTGCGGTGATTGTTTCTTTCCTCTTATATATAAGTGCTGCATTTTATACTTATATAGGGAGAGTAGTCTCTTACTCCTAAAGAAGGATAATATAACTTTTAAGGTCTTGTTTATCTTGTAGACACTAGGTCTTCGCATTCTACTATATAACATTACTTAGTAGGCCTAGAAGGAGTTGCTCTTTAATATTATTGTTAGTAAGTGCTTAAGGTATTAAAGCTAGATTAATCTTAAATTGATTTAGTATATAAAGGAACTTAACAATTTGTATCTTTATAGGGTTAAATATAGTACTATAGAACTCCCTGTAAAGTCTAGAGATGTAGACCTTATTATTGGCCTTATTGAACTTCTTTATTCCTTCCTATATTCCTTAAATATTATACTCCTTTATTATCGCTTATATCTCTCCGTAATAGTCATCTCCTATTAAATTATAGATGATCTTATTTACTTGCCCTTGTCTTCTTCTTCCATTAGTTAAATTAACTTAATTTAGGTCCTTTGCACTAGTAATAAAATCATAGCCCTCTAACATAATTAGGGCTGCCTTATAGGTGTACTCCTAGTCTGCAAAGTTGTCTCTATTAAAAATAACAATTTTACCGGCCTTATAATTGTATATAGGTGTTGTTAAGGTTAAGGTAGAGGAGGTCATTTCTGGGGGTCGATTTTCGAGTTAGGAGAGGTATTGCTACCTAGGCTTATAACCTGTTAGAATTATAAGGTCATAAGGTTACAGTGGAGGTCTCTTAAGGGTCTAATTAATAATAGAGATAATGCAGACGATGAATATTAATTGATTCGTGATGTAGTAGATGCGGTTAATGTCTATGTAGATTGCATGCAGAGCTTGACCTCGCAATATGTCCAGAGCTTAGTCAGTATCCCTAGCGCTAATTCTGACATATGGAGAGAGACGAACCGATGAGAAGGGAAGGGCTGTAAGCCTAAGGGAGCTTTTAAGGAGGTGCTAGGGGCTAGCCGAAGGCTAGCCTTGGCAGCTGCTAAAATATCCCTTACATTAACTGCGTTTTATTTGACTTTTAAATGTGTTAATTTGGTTAACTGCATGTTAATTACGCGAAACGCGCTTAATAAAGTCGACTTAAAACCCAGCCTGCGAATATTTTCCCGACAAGAGGAAGACTTCTCTTTAGGGTTAAAAAGGATTAATATGTTATACATTAATCTAGGTTGGTTAGTTAGTGGAAAAAGCTGCACTATCCTTTATACTTTATTCCGTAATAGATATTAAGTTTTAACCTCTACTTTAGCTAACTCTAAAGTAAATGCCTTTGCCTTAATAGGTACCTCGTATACTATAAAGCTGGCTAACTTTTTAAATATACCCTTTAAAGAACTGCCTAAACTAATTTCTATTTATAGGTATAATAGATAAATAGGGCTACCTATTATAACTATATTATAGATTTACCTTCACGTAGATAGATAAAGGTAGTATAATATACCCTTTCTTATTACGGACCTAGGGAGCTATAATATAATCTTAGGGAGAAAATAGTTAACCTACTTAGGACCTATAGCTTAACATTTGAAATAGATAGCTTATCTAGCCTAAAACCCTACCCCTAACCCCTTCTTTTATAAAGGAAATTAGTATTATAATAGAAAACCTTATATGGCTATAAATAGACACCATTAATTAGGCTAATGCTATATATAGGGACCAGGCATTTAAGAAAGATATATAGCTTAATCCGTAACGGATCCGTATACTATAACGCTCCTAAACTACTAATGTTACACCACTAGCACTAGGGACCTAGGAAGCCAGTAATAAGCTAGCTAGATTAGGCCCTATATAGCTATAAAGAACAGCAAGAAATATTAGACGCTGTACTAAATATATAGACTAGAAAGATAATTTATAGAAGATGGAATAGGAGCTAAGGAGGGTTGTAAACCCTTAACCATAAAATACAGTTTATGGAACGCCCGTAAAGAAACCTATAAACCTCCTACTAGTTAATATTTGCTATATTAGCGCCATAGAGTTCTACTAGAACTTAAAACGGCCTAATACTGTCGCCTTTACAACTAGCTTATATAAAATTAACCAGATAATTAAAGATAAGGAGGCCCTAGCCTATACTTAGCTTAGTGGGGAAAGTAAGCTTAGAGATAAGGAGCTGGTAGAACAGAAACTATTCTGCTAATAATGTGGGTGGCAACCGAGCCGTCTAAGTAAGTAAGCCGTCCACCTTAAAAACTTACCAAAAATCAGAAAAATCACACCTTAACACCTTAATAACTACTTAGTAATAAATTCTAATAATTTGGATCTAGGCTTTTATATGCACTTTATAGCCTGTATTTAAGTTATATAGTATATAGTTAAGTAGTTTTTAAGATATAGTAATATATAATGTTTTAGCCTTGTTTTAGCCTATAAATTTTAATATTTTAAAAACTACTAAGCTATATACTATATGACTTAAATAGTAGCTATAGAGCGTATATAAAAGTCTAAATCCAAATTATTGGAATTTATTATTAAGTGGTTATTAAAATATTAAAGTATGAATTTTCGAATTTTTGGTGAGTTTTGGGGTGGACGGCTCGCTTACTTAGACGGCTCGCTTGCCATCCACGTTACCGGGAATTTAAGAATATATTCTCTAAGGCAGTATCTAATATACTCCCGCCTTACCAACTGTATAACTATAAGATTAAAACTAAGCTAGATAAAGAAAACACCCTTAGCTATAGCCCCCTCTGCTAGCAATCTACTGATAAGCTATAGGCTACTAAGTAGGACCTTATTAACAACTTTAATAAGGGCTTTATTAAGCCTAGCCAAGTCCCCTTTACCTTATCCATTTTCTTTATAAAAAAGCCTAATAGCGGACTCCGTTTCTGCATTAACTATTATAAACTAAACTATATAACCCGCAAAGACCAATATCCGCTACCCTTACTTAAAGAAATACTAGCCTATATAAGCAAGGCTAAAATTTTTATAAAGCTTAATATCCGCTAGGCCTTTTATCAAATTAGGATAAACTCTATATCTAAGGATCTTACTACATTTTAGACCCGCTACGGATTATATAAATATAAAGTACTACCTTTTAGACTAACTAATGGACTAGCTATATATTAGCGGTATATAAATAATGTACTCTTTAACTACCTTAATGGCTTCTATATAGCCTACCTAGATAATATTATAATTCACTCTAAAGATAAGCTAAAATATAAGGAATATACCCATAAAGTCCTATAACGGCTCCGCAAAGCTAGTCTTCAGGCCAATATTAAAAAGTTAGAATTTAGTATTAAGCGCACTAAGTACCTAGGGTTTATTATTAGTATAGATAAAATTAAGGCAAACCTAGAAAAAACAGCCGTAATTAATTAATAGGAACCCCTAAGGACCGTAAAGAGGGTATAGTCATTTCTAGGTTTTTATAACTTCTACTAACACTTTATTAAAGACTATAGTAGAATTACTTAGCCCCTTAACCGCTTTACTAGAAAGAACTAACCTTTCTATTTTAATAATATATATAAAAAGGCCTTTAACAAACTTAAAAAGCGGCTAGTCTCTACTCCGCTACTAGCCCATTTCTACTTAAAATAACCCTTAATATTAAAAACAGATACTTTAGATAGTATAATAGCTGCCGTCTATTCCTAGAAATAGCTAGATAGAGAATAGCACCCTATTATTTACTATTTAAAGACTATAATAGATGCTAAGCTAAATTACCATATCTATAATAAAGAAATGCTGGCTATTATTTCTAGCCTTTAGCACTAGTATATATAGTTAGAGGGGACCCCTAAACCTATCTAGGTAGTCTTAGATTATAAGGCCTTAGAATACTTTATAATAACTAAAGCCCTTATAGCCTAGTAGGCACGCTAGGCAGATATTCTATCCTAGTTTAACTTCCTAATTATATATAAGCTAAATATAATTAACCGTGTAGATGCTCTTATAAGGCGTAAGCAAGACCTAGATAACTAAATGGCTATAAAGATTATATTATAGACCCAGACACTGCTATAACTAGAACACCTTAACCCTTAAATATAGGTAGAACTAAATACAGACCCCATAAAGGCTAAGATGTGCCCTATTAACACTATAGAACTTAACCTTATTAATAAGCTACTATAAGTAAATTAGTTAGCCCCTTTATTACAGGAGTACCGTAAAAAGGTAAAGGGCATTACTAGCCTATAGTCCCTTAAAAACGGACTACTAAAGCATAAGGAACGGCTAGTAGTAGCTAAGGAATAGAACTTATAAACTCGGCTTATTGCTAAAGCGCATACTTAGATCTTTATGGCTTACCCTAGAAAAAATAAGACCCATAAAATTATTAGCAACCGTTACTATTAGCCTAGAATAGTTATAGATATTAATTACTATATATAAAACTATAATAACTGCCATAGGTCTATAATTCCACAAGATAAGACTCTAGGACTGTTAAAACCACTCCTAATACTAGAGCGCCCCTGGTAGTATATCTCTATAGACTTTTATAAGCTACCTATAGACTATAACAGATATAATATAGCTATAGTTATAGTTAACCACTTTAGCAAGCACCTGTTCTTAATCCCTTATTATAAGAATATTAATATTAAAGAGGTGGTCTAACTATATATCTACTATATCTACTAAATTTACAGACTAGTAGATACTATTATATCCGATTATAGACTATAGTTTATATTAGCTTTTTGGAATAAGTTTACCTAAATCCTAGGTATTAAGCTAAAGCGTTTTATAGCATACTACTCCTAAATAGACGGCTAGATAGAGATTATTAGGCTAAACTGCTACCTCTAATAGACTATGCCTAGGCTACCCTACTCTATAACTCCCTGGGATTTGCGCCTATTTAGCTAGAAATAGGGTATTTACCCTATATAAGCATTAACTGGAAAAGACTAAAAGGGCCACAAATTATACGCAAAAAACTATCTTATAAAGAAGTATAGTATTATACTAAACGCTTAAAAAAAACCTAGAAAGTAGCCTATATAAACTTAAAAAAGGCCTAGAAATTAATAAAACAGTAGGTAAATAAGTATAGACGTAAGCCCGACTTTACTATAGGTAATAAGATCTAGGTTATAATAAAAAACTAAAAGATAGAATGGCCTAGCTATAAGCTAGACTATTAGATAGTAGAAATGTATAAGGTCCTTAAAAAGAGAGGCAACTTATATAGAGTAAAGCTCCTAGATTTAATTAAGGTCTACCGTATTTTCTTACTAGATAAGCTATAGAAAGCTATAAACGACCTATTACCTAGATAAAAAAATAAACCACCCCTACTAATTTAAGTTAATGCTAACAATAAATAGGAAATTAAAGAAATACTAGCCTATAAACTTATAAGAGGAACACTAAAGTACTATATAAGTTGGAAAGGATATAATCCAGACCCTACCTAGTACCCTATATAGAATTTTATAGGTAGTCCCTATAAATTATAAAAGTTCTATAGCCGTTACCCTAATAAACCTAGACTGCTAAAGTACTTAGATAAGTAAATAAAATGCTAGCATAGTGAGGATAATAGGTTGCCTATAGAGCATAAAGACAAAAACGCCCTATAGGTGTAATATAAATATACAAAGCTTAAGGGCAGGCTTTTTTAGAAGGGGGGGGGGGGGTAATGTTATAGTAGAATATGGCAGAAAGCTGGCAGAATACGGTAGATTGCGGTTACGTAACTAGAGGATCTTATAAAACTTTAAGCGGCGCTTCTGTCCCTCCCTTTCCTTTCTCCAGCTTTAGATCCTTGTTAATAGACAATCTAATTATATAGGCTTGCGCGACCCTCTTACTATACTTATGCCTTAATTAACTAAGTCGCTAATAGCTATAATATTCTATTTAAAGTGTCTATAACAGTCCTTAACAATATTAACCTTCTCTTTCTTTAATATCTTTATTTAATTAGTAGATAAAATATTTACTGGTTATAGAGAGGGCTGGTATAGGCGTAGGTGTTTAATATTAGTAATTACTGCACGGTTTAGTAGTATAGAGGTGGAATTATAGTCTCTACTATGGCGACTTCCTCTTAATATTATATAGATATAAGGAGTTAAGGACCTTATAACTTATAAAGTAGGCTTTTCTCTATAATTTGGTATAATTTTTATATTAATAGATATTATAAAAAGATAGATTAATTTTGTTAAAGTTAATAAGATATTCTGCTCCATATCAGTAGACAGCTTATTCTAGAATATTTCTACCTTATTCCAGAATACATCGTTCTTAAAGAGGAATAATTATTATTTATTGCTTAATGTCCGATTCGGATCCCTGTTAGGCCCACGCGGACTACTCCTTATATATATATAGGGAGAAAACTCTATTTAAGAAAACCCCGTGATCTATCTCCCTGCCTTTTAGGGCTCGCTTACGAGTCGCCTATAAGTTACTAGTGGTGCTCTACTATCTTACTTTTTAACCTCCTTAGGAACTACTGCTGCCGTAACAAACCTATGGACGCGCTAGTATTACACACTATACTTTACTCCTGTAGGGTTATTAGGGGGCGCCTATTACTCGCCCCTTTGCCTTTTATTGCTATTTTCTTTGCAACCTAGAACTGGTCTAGTATATTTTGGCTAATAAGCCACCGGGTAGCCGCCTTAAGGCCTTTCTATGTTAAGAGCAGTGTATTATAGTTTTCTATGCTAGCTGCTGAGAGCATTGCTTTTTAGCTGGTGCGTAAGGGGTATAACAGTATTACGTGTTTTAGTGTCTGTCTTGGCCAGCTATATTTGCACCTTAGGCTACCTACTAGAACACCTACCTAGTAAAGCCAATCTTTTAGTCCTATTATTCCTGTCCTTAAGAGTGTTGCTATTATATTTTCTGCCTTTGTTAGGCCCTTTTAGAGCCCTTGGGTATTTACCCCCTATAACGTTACCTATGCTATGGCTTGGGTTCCCCTTGCCTAAGTTTACCTCTGTACCTTTAACTCCTATTTATCTCTCCAGCGTCAGTCCAACTAGTATTATATTGTGGTAGATGGTTTTCTAGTACTCTTTTATGCTCTACTTTGGCTCCTTTCTCTCCCTTACTATTGTCTTTGCTGGCCTTTTATGCATCTCTCTTTCTTCTCTATATAGGCCTAGGCCCTAGTGCCGTACTATTCTTCTTCTGCTTTCTCTACCTGTTTTCCTAATATATCTTCCCTACTTTAGGGTTGTTGGTTCCTTCTCCTATAGGGTACCCTAGGGTCCCTCTATAGTTTGTTTAAGTGTGTCTTGATATACTTTATAACATTAGAGTTGCGTTTCTTTTACATCCTTTGCATTGCATTGGCTTTAATATATAGTTATAGGGGGGGAATATTGGCTTCCTTCTTAAGTAGTGCTGTGGCCGTTTGCTTATACCCGCCTGTTATACTCCTAAGGCAGGCTGTTTGGACCTTTTAGAGTGGTTTAAGGAGTGATTTAGGGGGGCCTTTCTTGGTTTCTCTAGTGGCCCAAATGCTAGATCTATACGTCATGGTAGGTAGTTATATAGTAGAGTTCGATATGCCTGCTTATCTAGGCCTCTACCCTAGTTTTCTAGTATTTAGTCCTAGTTACCTAGGCCTAAAGGCCTAGGGGGCTTTTTATAAGCAGTTAGCTGCCACTACTAATTAATGGGGGGTTTTACTATTCTTTTGGATATCTTATAATGGGGTTAACCTAAGTACTAGACCGCCCCCTAGCGGTCTATATAAGAATCTCCTTCTAGAGTTGGTATACTTTTATACGGCTTAGGAGCCTTCTATAGCCTTTAGTTTTACGCCTTTCTTTATTATTTCTACTAGTATGGGTATAAGCTGCCGCTTCTAGGGGTTGCAACTCCCTTTTTATATGCCTACTGGCGTAATCCTATAAGGGCGTTGTGGCTGTATCCTATAATATGGAAGCCTTGGGTACCTTCTATAGTTAAGGCCCAGATCAAAAGCCTCCCCTGCTTAAGTAACTCCTGTTTGCTCCTTAAGTATACCTTACTGGCGTACCGCCCTAGAGGCGAACGGTTCCGTCTATTAGTATACTAATACGCGCATCCGTTCTTTTAAGCTACGTAGTAGTCTCTCTAGCTAGGATGTGATCCTGCCTGCTTACTAAGTGCACTAAGGGTTAGGGCCTAGTTAAGGGGTAAGGTCCTTAGAGCCAGTAGTAGCTACTACGCACTACGCCCTACGGGAGGCTAGTAGTAATATAGGGGCGCAATACCCTATACTACTGCCAGTTCCCATTTTGCGTTGCCTGTAAGAGTCTCCTTATAATAGGCCGACTGTGTCTTATAGGAGAGGGGCCATAGAGATACTAGGTCCTATACTAGATAACCTACTTTCCTCTCTCCTACTAATTAAGCTTGTGTCCCCCCCTTTTATAAGCTAGCCTATGTCTCTAACTATTAAGTCCTTGTCTAACTAGCCTATGTTTCCCCTATAGCCTCCCCTATATGTATGCATTAGGTTGCGAGCACTACGCCTATTAAGACCCTCCTATAAGTCGCCTTATGTATATGCGTATTAGGTTGCGTGTACTATACCTATTAAAACCCTCCTGTGAGTCGCCTGTAAGTTAACTATGGGTTGACTGTGAGTTAACTATAAGTTAAACGCTATAGGGCTATTAAAGCTGGCCTATGTTTCCGCTGCCTAGAGCTTTGCCTGTGTTTTTACCTCGTTAAGCCGTCTGGTCGCCGTTATGTTGCTGTTATATTGCTACTACTGTACTAGGTTACGCGCACTACGCCTATTAAGACCCTCTTCTAAGTTACTTAAGTGTACCGGATACCAGATAGGCCCTTATAAAGGGGCCTTAATAAGTTCTCTAGGTAGGGCCTTAATAAGTTCTTTATGGTGGCCTTAGGGCCTTAATAAGTTTTATATAAAGTATCTGCAACGCGTTAACCTTAACAAGTTTTTATAAAAGGAGGATTCCTACGCCCTTATTACGTATACTTCACGATTTTAGAGCTAGTGTAAGCCTAAGGGTGTCCTGTTATACGCCTAGGACGCGTCCACATTGACTGGCTGGATAAGGCCAGTTTTGGGCCTAGCTGCAAGCCAGGTAGTTGTATATTGGGCGGTTTTTGTATCCTAGTTTCCCTTGCTAGGCCTCCCTAGATGGTAGAACAAGAGCTCTAAGCGGAGGTAGTAAGGCTCCTAGTGTTATTAAGGGCGATGCTTTGTACGCGTTGTGGGCCCATTACCATAGAGTTGAACAACAGCGCTGTATGTGCTGCGACGGCTCTCTACCATCGCCTCTGCACTTGGCTATTAATAGGAATAGGATTCTAGATAATGTTTCCACCTGTAGTGACGTAGACGCGTGCAGTAGGGCTTCGCGGGTAAGAGGAATAATTAGTCTATTGCTTTTAGCGGTTATATTCTAGAATAATTGCTTTATTCCGGAAAAGATCTAATACTTGTTTAAACTTTTAAAGCTATATAGAGCTTTTTAGTAGAGTATTTTAATAGATTTTAGCTATCTCTATAAGTTAATTTAGGAAAATGGTGTAGTTAATAGCTGTAAATAACAATTGGTATATAATCTTATTGATTTTGGGTGTAAAATAAGGAGTAATATATTCCTAATACTATAATTAATTGTCTAGTAAAGCATAGTCGCGATATTTGGCATAAAAATATAAACTCTAATTTTTTAATAAGATTTTATAAGGCTCTAAAGATTAACTTTTACCACTTCCCCTACCACTATACCACCATTAAATTCTATCTAAACTAGATTACAATGCGTTCGATAAGTGTATTTAAAGGCTTTTTCGCGTTATAGATATAGTCTATAAGTAATGGAACTAAATTAGATAGGGGTGGTTAAATACGTTCCCCAATATTAAAAATTCCAAATTGTGCAAAACTCTAATTTTACCAATATCTATAAAAAAAAAGAGCTCTTTAAGGTTCTGCTGGCCGTATTCTGATTTCTTAATTAGGTTTAGCGCGATTATAATCTAGATTTCTCTTGCCTAGCCTATCTGCCCTTATTATTGCCCGCCTTAAGGCCTGCCTAGCGGGGCTTATCAGGCGCCTTTAGAGGCTTTACAGCTTTGGGAAAATATCTCCCCTTATATACCACCGGCGCTTAGCCTTTAATTTGGCGTTGTGTTCGGCCTATAAGCGAGCTTTATAATTTAGATCTGCGAGCTAGGATATAAGGTTGTTATATTTATCCTAGGGGACGCGCTTGTTTAACTTCTTCCTAGTTTTTTCTTAATACTTTATAAACGCAGGCTTTACTATAACTAAGAAGGCAGAAATAGCCTAGGAGGTATTATAATATTTAGTTAAGAAAGAAAGTAAGATAGTTATATTAGATGTGGAGGTAAGTATACGGTTAGGTGTGGAGGCCGACATTGCTGTTACTGGTATTAGATTTAACCCGGAAATTAACTTAGATATATATTTAGAACTTATAAAGAAGGCCTATATATTGTTAAAGATTAAATTAAGTCGTAGATAAGGTGGTAGCTAAGGAGCAATTAATAATTTTTTTTTAAAGTTTGTTAAAGCCTCTGCACTAAGCCTAATTGGGCGATTTTTAAGCAAAATTAATACTATAAGGGGGCTTACAAGAGCTTTTTAAAATGCCTTACACTTAATTACGAAATATTATTCGACCACCAAATATGCACTTATTAAGTAGGTCTTTTGGAAACGTTATATAGGCGTTATAGGCGCAATTTAGAGCTACTATAGGCCTTATGCAATAACTATTTACTAATAAAATATAAAGGTGGAATAAAAATTAAGTATATAGCACAACTATTTTAAATGGCTTTACAATTGGCGGTATAAATGCAGCGTTGGTGGGCCTTAACTGGGCTATACTATTATGGCGCTAGTAAAAAACGGTGGATTGTGGCGGATAATCGCAGACAGTTACAGACAGTTTTAGATAGTTGCAGTTACGTAACTTAAGGGCCGTATAAAACCTTAAGCGGCACTACTATTCTTCTTCTTTCCTTTTTCTAGCTTTAGATCCTTATTTATAGACAATCTAATTATATAGGCTTACGCGACCCTCTTGCTATACTTATACCTTAATTAACTAAGTTGCTAATATTATCTAAAGCTTATACTACTCTTTCTTCCTAAAAAGGAACTTAAATATATCTATAAGGCTATAAATAGGACAAGAACATAGAATAGGACCCTAAGGATATTACTAGGACTATAAGGACAAGATATAACCCTAAGAACTAAAGGAATATAAACAGAACGCAAAACCTAAGAATAGGATATATATGGACTAAAACCCTTAAAAAAATAAACAAATACCAGAAATTACCTAATATCCCTACTACTATGCCAAGAAATACAGTAGCTGGTAAAGCCGCTATAAGACCTATAAATACCTCTAATAGTAAAATAGTTGCCGTCTTGACCCCCTAAGAAGAGCTTATAGCAGCTAATACTAAAATTAAATAGCTTTAAGAGCTGCTTAAAACTAAAGACATCCCTATACCTAGTAAGGAGTTATTAAACACCTAGAGACTTGCTACGGTCCTTAAAGCCCTAGCATAATATATAGTATTAGCATTATTATAGTCCGTAAAGGTTATGGACCCCCTATTACTTATAGACGGAACTAACTCTACATTTAATAATTGGAAGCTCTAACTATAAAATAAGCTTAAAATTAATACGGACTACTTCCCTACTACTTAAGCTAAGATAGCCTATATCTTTAGCCGTACTGGTAAGGACGTATAAATATATCTACGTCCGCAATATGCCTAGGACTTAGTAAACCCCTTCCTCTCTAAAAAAAAAAAAATTAACTACCTGTTTTCTATTTATAAGGACCCCTTTAAGATATAAAACGCCCGCCTTAATTATAAAGCCCTTAACATAAAAACAACGAAGACATTTTTGGCATTTTAGATCCTCTTTCTATACCTAGCCAGCTAAGCCTAAATTCCCTATAAAGATTTACTACTAGACCTATTTAATAAGCTTACCTTAGACCTACAGCGAGCTATACTACTTGTCTTTACTACTATATAAACGCTAAAGGAACTAATAGACTAGTGCTTAGCTATTAATTAAGGCCTCCGTTAAATTAAGGTATATACTAAGCGGTATAAAGCTAGAAATTCTTTAAACTAGACTATAAGCGCTACAAGAACGGCCCGTAGTGCCCTAGTATAATTAGTAACCCCTATAGCACTAGCTATATAGCCTATTATTAATTTAGTAGCCAGCCGCGTAGCTAGCCCTACTATAGGTCCAGCGTATACTTGGCCTATATATAGCGACCCCTATAAATAGGCCCTCAGCAAATTAAGGGGCTTGCTTCTTATATAGCTAAAAAAAACCACTTTACTAAGGACTGTCTAATAAAGGCAAAAATGGATAAAGTTCTACTAATATAGGAGGATAATACAGAGTTGGAAACAGAGGAACCCTAGAGGAAGACTCCTCCTCAGGGTTAAAAGGGATTAACATATTATATATTAATCTGGGTTGGCTAATTAGTAAAAGAAGCTGTACTATCCCTTATACTTTATTCTGTAATAAATATTAAGTTTTAACCTCTGCTTTAGCTAACTTAGGACTAAATGCCTTTACCTTAATTAACATAAAGTATGCTATAAAACTGGCTAACTTTTTAAATACGCCTCTAGAAGAACTGCCTAAGCTAATTCCTATTTATAGGTATAATAGATAAGTAGGACTACTGTCACAGAACACCTCTATAATATTTTACACACATCTACCTATTTCTACTAACGTAGCAAAAAGAGACCAACCGCGAGATAGCAATCTACGGCAATCTAACGGCAATCTGCCGCATTCTGCTATATTCTACCAAGTCTACTAAATTCTGCTAAGTTCTGCTAGGACCACTACTTAAATCCTATTCTGCTCTATATATATATTAACTAAGCAACTAAGCTAACAATATATACCCTTTCCTCCCGTTTCCTTACTTTCTCTCCTTATACAACGTCTTAAATTTATTACGCAGTTTATATATATAGCTTAATAATATCTACTTCGCTATATATTATTACCGCTTATACTTACTCCGTAACACTACGTTGCGTTAACCTTATATACCACCCTTTAAAATATAGAACGACCTTAAAGCCCCTATAATAGCCGCCGGTATTATATCTATACTCTAAAAATAATTAGCAGAGATATAGAAGTCCTTTATAGACGCCCTTATATAGAATTAAGCTACTTTAACTTAATAATAAGCTAAATAAGAAGCACAATACCTATAAATAATTAAGGACCTCTAAGAAGAAGTCTGCATCCTTAAGATGCCTATATTAGGGCCCTAAGACCAAACGCCTGCTCTAAAAACAAACACGTAGAATAAGAGTCCTAAACCTATAGTAGCTATTTACCCTAAACCAACTACCGCACTATAATAATCTGAACAACTACTAAACCCTCTAATATTTACTAGTAAATAATAAGAACTCCAATTATTTCTAAGCTAGCTTAAAATTAAGCTAACTAGTAATACTAACTACTACCTAACTAAAGCTAACTAACTTTGCTACGCCCTAAGTTAACTAAAAGGAAACATAGCTAACCTTATTAAACCCCTTTAACCAAACTTAGTATAAAGTCTAGTTATACTTCTTAAAGCTATATATAGTAACTTAAACTGCTAGGCTACCGCTTAGAGGAAGATAAACTATATAACTTAAGAAATAAAAAGCTTCCTAATATACTTCTCTAAATTTAACCATTATATAAAGGAAACAGGCTAAAATAACTCTGTACGAGTTAACAGCCTTATTAAGTCCCTAAGCCCTAAACTAAAAACCTCCCTAATAGGTATAGACCTATTAGGAGTCCTTAACGCCTGCGTAAACATTATTAATAAATAGTATAATAATATACTACGCCTAATACTAAAGTCCACTCCTTAATATAATATAACTGCTCCGCGAATATTTACTAAGTTATTATCTTAGCCTAAGCACCCTAACGCTATAGACATTAATATAGGGACCCTAGGATACGCTCCACTAGGGTCCCCTAAATAAGAATAACGCATTAAGCTAGGCCTTTACTTTAAATATAGAAGCAAGGATTATATCTTAAAATACTACTCCGTCCCTATATCCTAACACAACTTATAAATAGCTAACACTAATAACTGTTTACCGCATTAATCCTCTAGTTACTATCCCTAATCTTTACCCGGTTCTAGCCCTATATTTAGTAAGCACTACTTATAAGAATAAAGTTATAACTAATATTTTAGTAGAACCCCTTTCTACTCGCTATTAAAAGGTATATTTTAGAGTTAAGTCGCTTTTTAGGACAGCTATATTACAAAATCTTATTAAATGTATTTGTTGGAACCACGGTAGGGGGGGTTTTGGTTTCAATCAATTTCCTCTCTTCTTCTCTTTCTACTTCTTGTAGAGCCTTTGGTAGAGCTCCGTGCAGAGCTTCGGTAGAGCTCTATGCGGAGCTTCGGTAGAGCTCTATGCGGAGTCTTGGCAGGGCTCCGTGCAGAGCTTTGAGGGAGCTTCGTAGGGAGCCTC
>Ga0307507_10007363_pt1 | contig 16071 bp, 20 predicted proteins | sample 7_EM_MG_FD_207223 | JGI IMG/M metagenome (GOLD analysis project Ga0307507, IMG submission 207223) | Populus trichocarpa ectomycorrhiza microbial communities from riparian zone in the Pacific Northwest, United States - 7_EM | ecosystem: Host-associated > Plants > Roots > Unclassified | place... | reverse complement strand
AAACCACATGACCACAATTGTGTGTCATGTCAAATCTCAACCAATAACAATAAACCAATGACACGCTATTGCGTCGTCATGTGAAAACCTATGAGTCAACTGATCTCATAGTGTTGAAAGATAACAACCCGATGACTAATAACTATTAGTCATGTGAGAGTCCGCCTTGGTTAGTCACCGTTTGTGACAAGCGGTATCAGATGCCCCCGCTGATTGGCCCTTCCAAGCCCGTCTCGCTTGACCCGCAGATGGTGCTTGGTGGCCGTGTTGTGGCGGGCCTCAATAGCATGTTGATTGACCATTAGTTACCTTAGATCCCGATCCTCATGATTTGCCTCTGCACCAGTAGCCTTCAGGATACCCAACTGAAGAAAAATGACCTTAGGCTGGTGAAATGTCTCCAGATACCTTTCAATGTAGACAAGTGTATCTGGTGTATGGCTGGGGTATTGGGCCATGAGAGATAAGGCAACCAGTGCACTCACAGACTTCGAAACGCTAGTGAAATCGTGAGACTGAGAACTGTCGGGATTTCGCAATACTTGTGCCAATACCGCTGCAATCCAGCGGCCAAGGTTGCGCATTTCCTTTCCCTGCCATTGTGTAACTTCACGATAAGCTGTTTTTCCTACGCTGAGTCTGGGATAATGCGGAATATGTTTCCCGGCATCGTCGAACGCCTGCTGCCGTTTATCCTTTCACAGGAACCACACCCCCCATTCCATCATATGTTTGAACAGGCCCAGGTAAATATTGTGTAAGAGGTCCGGCTTATGTAGATCGGTGCGCTTTACTCAGTTGAGTCCGGTCAATACATTATTTCCTATTTGCAGGCCCACCTGCAGAAAGTATTCGCCAATACCGGCTACTCCCGCCGGCTCAGGCCTCAAGCCTTTCTCCCTATATAGGATGTAGTCGCGTGTCTCATACATCTTCTGGGATTCCCACCAACCTCCTTGCACAAAACCTAAGCCTTTGGGCACAACTTACTGCCGATTCTGTGCAAGGCCCCATGTTGGGCTTGATCCAAAATCCAGGCTCACAAGATTTGAAAACAACCGAGTGTTTTGCCGTCTGTATAATTCATTACCGTTTCTTCTTGAACAACCTGTTTCAATGGGGCAAGGACAAGATCGAAGACAGTTTGCAGGACATCGACATTCCTCTGCCCCTAGGCTTGGTAAGCCCGGGCTGATTCAGTAGTGAACTTTGAGGGCCCCGGAAGCAATGTCAGAAGCAGCATTGGCATCTTCATAGGGCTCTTTCTTGTCTGCAAAAGGATATTACCGATGGTCATGTATACCGGCCTGGCATTCTTATTGCTCGAAAGATTGGTCAGTTCAGGCTGGTCTGACAATCCGATAATGGCTACCACACCTGACCCAGGGGGCAACGCTTTCTACCAAGAAACACAGTAGGCTCTTGGCACTTGCAACACCCACTACTTGTAACTTGTCAGGACCTAGGTCATACCGGTGTATCTCACCACCAGTCCGCCTTATACATCTCTGAGTAGACTCGCTCCCCAGTCGAATTATATTCCTGAATAGATGAGTGGACCATATCTGATCTATATGAGGTCTGGCGGATCAAGTAAGCGACACGGTCGATAATATTCTGATAATAGAATGTTGTTCCATGTCGAACATCGTTGATAACGGGTTCCATCCACACCAGATACCCACCGAATGAGTCCAGAAGGTCGAGGTGTTGTTGCTTGAAATAGGCGGACCCAAATGATATACTCTCTGTGCCACCCAAACCTTGTGCAAATTCCACATCAATCTGCTACTTGGCTACGTTGCTCCGGACTAGCCAGCTTGCCAAATTAAACTTGTCTTCAGACAAGAAAGGGTTCCCGGGGTCATCTGTCATGGCCCTCTTCAGCTTCGTATGGTCAGCAACATCGCTGAGTACTCTGCCAGCAGCAGAAATAGTTTCTTGACTCGATGGGCGCCCGCTGACTGGTGGGTGGGAAATGTCCTCCGCATCTGAATGGTTCTACATATCATCATCTGTCTCACTACTTGCTGCACAGCAATCTGCCCACTCTAGCCTATTATCAGATACGTAGTCTGAGTCCCTGTGAGTGATGTTTTCATCGTGTACAAAACCAGGCGGCCCTGGTGAGGTCAGGTCGACATTCGCACGAGGGGATAGAACGATGTCAAAATATATAGTCTGAAGGTGCTTTTCGTATGCAGTGGTCTGTTGATAGCGTCGCCTGGAATAAGGACACTTTGTGGTCTTTGTTGTCATCGTGTCCGTGTGGTGTTTCTCTTTCAAGTGGTCTGGGTAAGCTAATCGGTGGAGGCGGACTGCATCTGATGTAGTCTTTCAAAGTCCAAGGCAGATTTCTTTCCAGGGTTGGATCAGGGGAACCTGCAGGTTTGGTTAGTAAGATGAGGGACGGGTCCCGACGTTCAAGCTGTGAATAACTAAGTTTTCACGGAGGGCAAGTCTAGAGCGGTTTAGCAAGGTCTTGGCTCTGAGGCTGCGGCGCCTCTGCGGGTCTGTTGCGGCCTAAAATCTTATCTAAAGCTTCTCAGCTTTGTGCCTGGATCACATCACCATTCAAGATTCAACATATGATTATTGAAGTCTGATCAGGCTACGATAGTGCGAACCCCACCGGCCTATATAAGCTCCCCTTCACCGCCTTCCATCCTCTCTTCATGCTCCTTTCCCAAATCACAATCACATCCTTCATCGATCAACCCAGCCATCTCAATGGAACCCACAAAGGTGCACAAAATGTTTCACTCGTGAGCCGTATTACTAGTATATCCCCAGACCAATTCAGTAATATCCACCTTCATATTCGCAGTTAATAACCTTCTCACAGTCATTTATCATGCTTAAAACTCCCTTCATCTCCCTTTATCGTCCGCCAGGCCCGCCTTATTACTATTTTCCTAGCATAAACTATTCTCTTATTATTCTCCAGGCTACCACCATCGGCTAGCGGACGTCTTTCATTCGCTGGAGGACCATTGTGGAAAAAGAAAAACAATTCCGGATCGATCAACCACCCCCCCGGCCCCAAGCGCTATTACAATAACAGCTTCAAAATTTGAACTTCAATACCAAAAGTCCAATACCTGGAAAGATGATGGTAAGGTAACTTAGTTTATGTACTTCTGGGGCTTCCCTGAACCGAGAACCTATGGTGAGGAGTATAAAGACTGTCGAAATCCTATGAAACATAAGATGGAGCGAGATAGGATCCTGGGTTGGAAGGGGAATATGGCCACTCAATGGGCTGCCAATCAGGCATATGCCCTTGCCACCCAGCCCGGTACAGTTAGGGCGGCACTCTGGCAGAGAGATAGAGCCCGGGCCGAACATGTTACTGAATACCTTGATTCTTTGCTAAATGACATAGCAGAAAAACATCAGCCCAGCTTAACACGATTCTCGGCAGCACAACTAGTTCCCGCTGTTGCCCCCGGTGCAGCCCCCCTTTGCTGCCTCATTGGCCCTCGGCAATGATTGTAAGTTACCCCAAACCATCCGTATTGAATGTGCACAGCAGATGCTAATATGGCTCCTGCAGGTCACGTTGACCAGCGCTGCTTCCGTCTCTGCATATATCAACCGTGCGTGGTCCCCCAAGACAGCCCTCTCCCTTTCGGGCTGAACAAGATCCAATGGCAAACCAAGGGACATTTTTACTGGATGGAGATACCCCAACCCACCATGCCGAACCTCTGTGTGTGGATAGAAAGGGTCCTTGCACGGGGATATGGATATCGTCTGCTCGTTGGTGCCACCATACATGGTACACGCATGCTGCTTGATGATCCTAAAAAGCCGGTCCCGGTTGCTGAAATTCATCTCAATCGGTAAGAGTAGGGATCTTTGCATGTGCTGGTCAATGAATTTGCCGAGTGAACCAATTGATCTTCTCTTCTGTAGCCATCGCACCCATGGAGGGAATATGACTCCCTGACCCGGCGCCCTGAATTTTGCCCCTCGTGATGATAGAGGCCAATCTCGCAATCTGTCCCTTCCTAGTGATGAATCAGACTGGGATGGCCAGCAGCCCAAGTTGTCCACTCTAGCCGCCAAGCGAACGAACAGGTTGAGTAATACAAAAGCGAGGAGCACCATGCGAAAGACTGGACACAGGGTGCGCAGTGGTCGGGCGGAGGTCGATGCACCCGTGCCAGAAACAAACTGCAGTTCTGCAACGAAGGTTGTGCGAGCCTTGGATTCCAGTTTCACACCATCTCGCAATAAGCAACCTCCTCCCCCTCCTACGGACTTGGGGATTTGTGCCTTTAGGTCTGGCAGACAAATAGGAAGTGAGCCTGACCTAAAGAAATTATTCCGGCTATCTATACAGAGGGCAGTCAATAGCAGTAGCAAACGTGATCTAGCAGCCAGGGCTAAGGCTAACGAACCAAACAGGCCGGCTGACGCCACACAGCCTCTGAAGGAGGTCGGCCGCGGCGTGCCAATAAGGGCCAGTAGTATTGTGGGTGAACCGGATTTACTCTATATGGAGGGTAATTGCACTCGGCAACCTACCACCACGCCTAGTCCACAAAACAGTTCTCCTCCATTGGCTCCCAATCTGAGTCACGCTCTAGCCTCTGTGGCCACTGAGCGGCTACAGGTGAGGACATCAGCTGAGCATCTTTTGATGGAAGCCACCAGCGCCCAGCAGCGTGTCGACACATTGGCTACCCAAGTTGGTACGCCCAGCAGAAGCCATTCCCCCTCTAATCCCTGCGCCGATGATGCAATTGTAGATATGGCAGCAGCAGGTCCTATTGCTTGTTCAGCAGAAATGGGCCTTAGAAGTCCACACCGGTTTGTTTCTGTGCACTCGCTTCTATCAACAAAGGTAGCCTATCTCAACCAACTGTGGCTAATGTGAAGCCGCAAAAAGGGTACTTCCGTTTATAATTATCTATACTAGGGTGGTGTAGTTACTGGGCTTTTCCTTGCCGTGTTTTTTATTTTCGCTACGAGGGTTCTGTGTGGTGTTCTCGCTCGGTCCTGTCCATTTCTGTTTTAGATATCCCCGCTACGGCTGGGGCGAATTCCCTTGACCCACTGTCGTAAATTTAGACAAGCCATCGTCCACTGATCCTACCGATGTAAGAGAGCAGCTTGTTGATTTTCTGTTCATATTTTACAGACCATTCTTGTCGTGTTCGGCACCGGGTGTTTTCGTCTGGGGTGTCTAGGAATTTTTGCAGTTGATTCTTGTTTTTTTCCGCATTTTTCCTTCGTTTGGGATATATTTCTGGTAGTTTTGGACCTTGCTCTTTGGGTTTGTACGGATAATTCTACCAGCTGTTGTTCATTCCGGATTGCCCTCTTCATTGCTTTTCCCATCCTAGATTTCAGCTGATAACCCATCTGTTGAACCCTTAGTGGTGGCTTGTACTTTCTGAGATGAGCGTTCCGTCCTGGCCACCCTAGCTCTACCAGCATTGTTTATGGTCCGCTTGGCAGACCTACTTGAACTAGATTAGTGGGCGCATTCGATAAACCTCTTTATCTGCTTCATTAACTGCCAATGCTTGACGCTCGTAGTATGATTTAGCTAAAAGGTTGCGGAGCTGACTAGAAGCTGGGGGCCTGAGGTGCAATTCCGATATCAGCTTTCGAGCCGCAATTCGGCCACGCTGGTGTGTGCCAATGCCGTCGAGTATGAAAGCGAGTAACAAGCCGTCAACGTCCTGAGCACTTAAAGATGCCCGGACAATTCCTATCTTTGTGATTCAAACCCCATATTGCCCGTTGGCTACCTACCAATACACGTTTCCTAACACCATCTATCTAGTAACCCTATTCACTACGATCCGATTCTATCACAATTCCCGTGCACTCTATGCCACAGCAACATCGGGGACTTACGGCGGAAACAATGCGTCTCTGAAGGCAGGAGGGGAAGAGACAAATGGAGGTCCGCTACGAGGATGCCCAGATATCAGAATCCATGGACCGGTTAACTAGAATACCACCCACTCTTGATTCTGCTGGGGCTGGGTCTACTGTCAGTAGGAGGGGGAATGCCGTGCTGGGGCCAGCGTCTTCCCGACTCGAGATAGCTGAGCCTGGTCCGGACAAACGGGAGGCTGTGCTGGACATCTGTGAGCCAGTTCTGGACAACAGGGAGACTGTCCTGGACAACGAGGAGCCTGTTCCGGACCACTGGGAGCAGTGCCTGGAGCCAGTGGAGCACAATATACACTCCAAGGATGGAGAATACCAGAGCCAGAGCCAGGAGAACCGGGAGAGCCAGGTGGAGAATGAGTTAGAACAGCATGGGGATAATGAAGATCTATTCACGGATTGGGGGGGGTGGCACAAAGGCCAATCGAGGATGACGTCCGTAACTCGTAAGGTTCAAGATTGACAATTTCCGCTAAGAATACCCGGAGTTCTAGCAGGATTGGTTACCCAGGACGGAGAACCCCTGCCCCAGTACACATTAGTCAAAATCGGTTTCCATCTCTGGTTCTCTCCCGTTCGCCTGCAGTCTTCAATTCGCTTGCAATACCGGCCATAACTCCAAGCCACTGGGAGCCAACATCGCCGGAATTGGACAGTGGAGGTGGTGAGAGGCCCAGCAGCAGAAGTAATATGCCCATAGGGCTTGAGTCTAGCATCGTGGGCAAAGTGTGTTCCCTGGTGTGGGACTGGACAATCTGTGTGAATACGTTGCCGGACCCAATTACCTTGACCGAAGAAGTCCACCAGTGCTTGAACAATGGCCGGAGGAAATTGGGCTTTCCCAACTTCGCCGAGCCTACCCCACACTCAAATGACCAGGCAAGTTACCCTTAATGGATAACCTATATCTTATCCCCAAAGTAAATAGAGCGGCTAGCAGCCACTGGTTTGCAGATCCGGTCAAAGTACAGTTCGTGCAGATCTCAGTATCTGTATACGGTGAAGAAGGCTATAAGAGAACTCTATAAGCTTGATATTGATGATCCTGCGGTGTGCAGACAAAGGGCGGAATACCTGCTCGAGGAGGATAGGTTCACTTGCCCACCAAGGACCTATGGGATAACTTTTCAATATTTCCACTGATTATTTCCAACTGTAGTAAGACTAAATCCCGCTAATTGGGCGGACCGTCAATTTCTTTTAGATTTGTAGAGCCACAGCTCCCGGACGCAATGAACGCACACTATTACTCTAGCCCTGGAAGCAGAGGCATCATGGATGAGAGGCTCCTAGCCAAGGTTGATGGTCCGTTTATCTGTCTGACAGCAGTCATATTGTGCCATTCACTGCGATGCTGGCGGAGTGGAACCTTTATCGATAATGTAGCTTTCACACGTGCCAGTTCCAAAGGTAAGACAAACAACACTCACTTCTGGTTTTGAGAAGTGTACTGCTCTCTAGGCGCCCAGGCGCCCTGGCATCTGCATACTCGTGAAAACCGGAGGTACCGCAATGGCTTATTAGCCCACTAACGAGATCATCTGCCTGCTAGAATGCCAAAGACTGACATGGGACGGTACCGGAGAAGTCTGGCGCGGACTAATAATCGTCCGAATCAGGCCCACACTAAAGGTTAAAATTCTGAAGGATTGGGGAAAGGGTGTTGAGAGAATAGAGGGATATTCGTATAATGAGTATGCATTGAGGGGGGAGTTTGGAATCGATCCGGAGGTGAATGGATGCAGAGCACGTGGCAGCCTCAGGGACGCAAGGACAGGACATGGTCAGCGTGGACCTTAATGGCATCAAGGGGCGGATCTGGGGGTATTAGATGAGAGCGAAAGGTGCAGAGGGGAGAACGTCCGCCGCATCCGGGAAAATAGACAAAGAGTTCGGAGGGTACGGGGAGAAGAATAGAGCATGTGGGGGGGTTCAGATGAAAAAGCAGAAGCAGCGAGTCCGTTCACCATTGTTACAATCGTCCCTGCCCCCTGTGATACTTGCAGCAGGAAACCGATAGTTTGCTAACGATCACATCTCTTAGCCCAATAGCGGTTGTGATAGCTAAGGCTGTTGACCCTCATCTAGCAACGTCAATCGCTAGGCTCATAGAAGACAGTCCTGTCTTGATTCCCGAAAGCGTGATAGATGTAGATCTTTCTATTGCAAGTATAGTGTATGAAAGAACTTAGATGATGCCGTCAAGAACCCAACTCCTATGCCCCGAGCATGCCCTTACATAGGGCTTCTTCCCTCAACCCTAACTCTGCGTGACTCATACCCTCGCGTCACGCGACTCATGAGACATAGTGACTCATAGTGTGAAATCCATCAGCTGACTCGTGCGAGTCACCTGCGCAATATCTTTCAACCAATCACAACTCATAAAACAAGTCATGTGCCCCGTACGGGCCACAGGCATGAGACTCATGACTCATAACTATGAGTCATGTGCGAAATACATAAACCTCATGACCACCTACATGAGTGAGGTCAAATATCAACCAAGCACAATAAACCAATGACACCCTATTGCGTCGTAATATCAAAATGTATGAGTCAACTGATCTCATAGCGTGAAAGATAACAAACCGATGACTAATAACTATTAGGCATGTGAGAGTCTGCCTTGCTTAGTGACTATTTGTGACATTGGCTCCCTTGCTCCTCGTGGGCTGGTCCCATGATGCTAAACTCCTTCCTTCCACTGCATACCCCGGATTTGGCACATTATCTATTTGACTCGATTGTAGGCTTGCTGGAGTTTTCCCTTTTCCAGGTCGAGTCGTCCGAGGTCCTTGTCTTTTGCCACAATGAGTTGGGCAGCGCGGTTGAGTTGGCTTCACAGGTCCGAGATCTGTGTTTCCATCCCTTCCACACCCGGAATGGAGTTTTTGCTCCCCTCTGTTACTAGCCATGTCCTCCTGGCTTTTCTCTTGCTTTCTTCCCTTCTATCGTTCTTCGACAGGGTCCTTCTTTTTCCTACCTGTCTAGGCTAGTATCCGGCGTCCACCTTTTTCAACCGGTATTCGTGGCACTTATCGTTAAACCAGTTCTCCCAGCTTGTGAGGTCTCCACTCGCTCTTCTGGCCCTTCGGGGACGTGGTTGTTTGGGGGCCCAGTCCTCTCCAGGGTTCACTTCCATCTCCGGTCCCCAGTCGTAGTCGTGGGCGAAGCTTTGTTGTCTTAATCTTCTGGTGCATTGTGGGTACCAGCCTGACCCTTGATTTGAGCCGAGATGGGTCTGGCATTCATCATGGTGGCACTCTGTCCAGCTCATGGAGGCATGTGCCAACTCGTATCTCGATGAGCCCGAGTAATCTGGACTAGTGGGCGTAGCATGGCGGGTGATGCGCTGGGCCTCACGCTCTGCGGTGTGCGAGTGTTTTTCTTGTTTGATGACCGGAGGAGGTGCGGAGGACGATCTGTTGATAGTGACGTGTATCTACTCCGGGCGTTCCTGCTAAGTGCTGGTGGAATCGTGGGACTGCGTGTTCTTCATGGTTGAAGTTATCTGCCAGGTACCATACATTCTGGTGTTCTGGTGAGTATACTCTCCACTTGGCAAGATAGTGGAGTTTGTTGTACTGGAGTGGAGAGTCGATCCTTTCGTTGAGTTCGTATTCGTCTTCTCCTTCTACCTGAATAGGATGAGAGGGTTCCTTGATATGAGGGGGGAATCCATTGTCTTGGTAAGTTTCGAGGATGGAGATGTCGAAGGTGTTGTATATGGCCACCGAGGGTGGTGGGGCCAGCTTATATGCGCTCGTCCCACTTTTTGCCAAGATTTTGAATGGTTGGATTTGGTTGTTGTCCAACTTCTTTGATGGTCTTGTAGTTTTGATTTTGCGTGACATTAACCAGTTCATATCTCCTGACTGTAGATTTGGATAGGGTTTTCTGTGTAATCGTAGTATTGCTTTTGTCGTAATTGCAAGGCCACCATCTCATTTCTTAATGACTCATGTAACTGAGTCATTTCTTCTGGTTTGGTTTGCTTTCCTTGAATCAGAGGACCGATCATCTCGTATTCGGGGTTAATTGGGTAATTGGCAATGAAAGGTGTGTTTTTGATTGTCTCCTGATATCCGTTGTTTTACACAAATGCTACAAGTGGTAGGTAACCACACCAATAGTCTTGTTGATAGTTGATGTATGCCCTCAGGTATTGTTCCATTATGGCATTGGTCTGTTCGGTCTGCACGTCTGTCTGTGGGTGGAAAGCAGTGCGGATTCTTTGTTCGATTCCGAATTTCCCCGTAGTTTCCTTCCATACGTCTGAGGTGAATAGTGTCCCTCTGTCGGTGATGATGTATGTGTGGCAGTCCGTGTAGCCTGACTATCCCTTTTATGAAGAGATTGGCAAACTGCCATGCGTCTAGGTCTTTCGAGCATTTAATAAAATGTGTCATTTTGGTCAGCTGATCGATGAAAACCAGTAGGGTGTCATATCCTTTGGATTTTGGCAGGTCCGTAATGAAGTCCATAGCTATTGATTTCAATGATCGATCGGGGGCTTCGTTTAACTGTTGCAGTCCGTAGGGTACATCTCGAACCACTTTGGTCATCTGACCTGGGTCGCAATTTTTTATGAATCATTTGCTGTCTTCTGTTATCTTTGGCCAATAGTATCGTCTGCTGATGAGTGCACTAGTTTTTGCCTTCCCGCCCTGTCCTGCTTGTTGGGAAACGTAGTGTTTGGCGATAAGGGTCGTTTGTATTCCTTCGTCGTTTGGTATCCAAATCTTCCCTTGATACCATCAGACGTCGTCCTTCCATTGGCATAGCCCCAGTGCTATTCCTTTCATTGCCTTTTTTCTTCATCCTGGGTTCTTTTGATATTCAGGATTTTGTTGTCCTTCCTGCTGGCCTCCTGTTTTTTCCCTTGTTTTCCTCTTGAAACTGTGTTGTTCCCAATACGTCCAGCTTGATTTCTTCGGTCTCTGGGATATCCCTGTATCATTCTTTTGGCAATAAGATCCCCACATTTCATGTGAGTCTCTTCTCTGCTGCTGTGGGAAGGTCTCCCGCTCTTGTTGTGATGGCGTCTGGCCATCCCCCCTCTTTTCCTGGTCTGTATTTGATTTTGAAGTTATATTGACTTAACTCTTGGATCCATCGTGCTTGTCGTTCACTTAGTTCCTTTGTTGTCATGAAGGGTACTAAGCTCTTGTAGTCCGTGAGTACTCGTATCGACCTCGGCCTTCCTCTCGTGTATCCCATCCATTCGTGGAAGGCCTGAACTATTGCCAATAGTTCCTTGTCGTGTATATTATAGTTGTATTCCGCGTCCGACATTCTCTTGGATCGGTATACCACTGGCCTCTATTTCACGTCCTTGCACGGTTGAGATAGTTTACCCCCGCAGACATATTTTGAGGCGTCTGTTTCGATCTTGGTTGGTGCGAGAGGGTCAAAGTAGACCAGTACTGGTGCTGTCCTGAGTTTGGTCCATAGTTTGTGGAACGCTTTTTGTTTTTTGTCTCCCCACTCCCAATTGCCAATGCATTGCTTTATTGTCCTTCCGTATAGTGGTCTGGCTGTTCTGCTCAACCCTTCTATAAATCGTCGGTAGAAGTTGCAGAAACCTAGGATTGAATTTCCTTGATTTTCTTGGGGGCAGTCCAGTCCCAGATGGCATCTTTCTTGACTGAGTCTGTATTGACCCCTTCTTTCCCAATGATAAATCCTAGGTATTCGGTTTCGCTTTGGTGGAATTCGCATTTGAATGGTTTGACCTCCATCCCCGATTTTCGTATTTTCTCGACGATGTTGCGGACATCTTTTCAGTTTTGTTGTAGGGTGTTCAAATATTTGAATCTGTCATCCAGAAAGACGATGCAACACATGTCGATGTCTGCCATAAGGACCTCATTGATCCATTGCTGGAACATCACCAGTGCGTTGCATAGCCCAAATGGCATGACTAGGTCTTCGTATGTCCCTAGTCGTGTTGAAAAGGTTTTGTTCCACTCCTCTCCTTTCCTGATCCGAATCTTGTGGTTTGCGTCCTTGATGTCTAGGTTGGTGAAGTACTTGGCTCCCCCTAGTCTGTCTAGGGCATCACTAATGCGGGGTTGTGGATGTCGATCCTTCTTGGGAACTTTGTTGAGCGATCGATAATGGGCCTACTGTCTGAGTTTGCCATCTTTGTTGTTGACAAACATGATTGGTGAAGCCCATCTCGACCCCAGCCGCCTGATCCATTCTCGATCTTCGTTCATTTTTATGTATCACCGGAGTTCCTCCCATTGGTCGTAACTGAGGGGGTAAATTTTCCTGATTGGTACCGTTTTTCCTTCTTCCAGGTCGATCCCTAGGTCGATTCCAGGTCGATGAGGCGGTACTGTCGTCTTGTCTCCCTTTTCGAATTCATCCAGTAGCTGGTGATATTCTTCTGGGACTGTTTCTCTAACGTCTTGGTCTTCTTGTTATTTTTCTTTTTAGTCGCCAGCTCTCCGCTAATGTTGATAGCTTTCAGCTGTATTTCATTGTGATTTCATCCCCCTTAGGATACCAGTCGTCTCTCCTCTTCCGTAGAACTGGCCGAAAGCTCTTGCCGACATTTCGTTGATTTCCATTCCTGTTTTGGCACTCTGACCGGTGACCTTTTGGTCCATGGTGGTATTTGAACTTCGGAATCCTTGATCTCCTCTTCTGGTATCATCCAACTGGACTACTTCTTATAGTTCCCTCTTGTCGCTATCTTCGATGTTTAATTGTGCGATCTGGTTTCCCCTGTCCACTCACTTCTGTTGGTCTCCTAGGTTGGCCAGGACCACCTTTACTTCACCTCTGTAGTCGGAGTCTGTCATACAGGCATTTGTCATAAGTCTGTGTTTGACTGCTAGACTGCTGAGTAGTGCAATTCGTCCATTGGTGTTGTGAGGTAATCTCATGGCTATTCCTGTCCCAACACTAGCTTGTCCTCTGGCAGGAAGGTCGGTTCCTTCGTTTGCGTACAGGTCGTGTCCTGCAGCCCTCTCTGATCCTTTCGTCGGCACCTTAGCCTCGAATGATACCATCTGAACTCTGACGCTGTGGTCATTCGCCGTCGGGCCTTTCTTGGCCTGGACCTTGGAGAATCTAGTAATAAGATTCTCTTGCAGGGCTTCTTCTTAGGCATAGGATATGCAACGGGTGAATTGTGGAGACACCAAGTCGTACATCATTCTCTGTGGAAGATTGTCTTTTTGTTGTTCCAATCAATTGTTGGATTGTGTTCTCTTAACCATGGCATCCCGAGAATGACCTCATTGTTTTGGAGGTTTGCCATTTGCAAGATTGCCAATTCCCTATGGCTACTAATGTGCATTGATACTTTCGTCATATAGGTAGCAGGGCCCAGACCGCTTCGTTTTCCGTCCCCTAGATAAATCTCCCTTGCGCTTTTTGCTTTCATAATCTTGATCCCATGTTTGTTGCGGACTCCTTGGTCGATGAAGTCTTCTGTTGCTTGTGAATCAATCATGGGGCTGATAGTGACTGAATTCCTTTTGCGGTGTAGTTGTATTTTGACCATAATATGGTCATTGTCGTGTTCAAGGGTTTCGGTGTATTTAAGTGCCGCGTAGTAGTTTGCCATGATGACGGGTTTTCGTTCGGGTCTCTCCCTCAGACCATCTCTTACTGGGGACATTCGAGGTTTGCCGACTGTTGGGGTTGCTCTTTGACCTCGATTCCCCTGATCTTATGTCTGGTCTTCCACAGGGCAGGTTTCTTGGTAGGTGGCCAACTCCTGGCTTGCGCGTTGAATGAGTTGGCTCCGTCCATCCTCGTGCAATACATGGCTAAGTACTCAGGCGGTGCGCTTTTGGGACATAGTGGTTCGCGAATCCTCCTTGATAATTCTTCTCTGATGATGTTGAATCTTGATTGTTTCCGGGTCGCATCGAATTCAATGGGGTCACCGTTGCTTTGCTGGCTATTATTTGTTGGTTTGAATGTTCTGTCGGGGTTTTGTGGCATCAGGGTATCCTTGTGGATATTCTGTGTTGGTGTGGATTCTTGGATGTCTCTGATCATTGATAGCGTAGTTTCCATCCGGATGGCTCATTGGGCTATGGCTTCGAGGCCCTCATATTCTTCCCTGCTGGCTCCCAATCCATTTCGTAGTTCCATATTCATTCATCCCAGGATTAGTTCTCCTCCTGTCGAGTTGTCTCACTCGGGTTCGCTAGCCACCAGGCGGAATTCGTTCCAGTATTCCGTGACTGATCGTTTGCCTTGTTTCATGTTTTTCAATTTGATCCTTGCTTCTCCTTTGGCGTCAATTACACCAAATTGTCTTTGTAATTCTGCTTTGAATCCTGCCCAGTTGTCCCAGCTTGGGGTGATTCATTCTTCTGCGTATGGTGTGAGCCAGGTTCCTGCATCGTCCCTTAGGAGGCTTGTTGCATATAGGATGTTTTTCTCGGTGTGGCCGTCCTGCCATCCCCCCATTCTGTAGTGTACTATGAGTTGGGCTAGCCAGGCTCGTAGTTTGTGTCTCTCTCCTCGGTAAATCTCTGGTTCATTGGCTTGGGGTTTTCTGATTCCTCCGCTTCGGGATGCGATGGTTTGTCTCATCCCTTCTGGGGTCAGGATTAGTGCTGCTTTCCAGGATATCTTTCCTCCTTGTGCTGCTGTAACCGCCATCGTGTTTGGTTGTGTCCTTCCTTGTTCGTCGGTTTCTTCTTCCATCCAACTGGTGATGGTGGCTCAGGTGTTGTAGGGCTTGGCGCCCTATCCTCTGTGAAGGCTCTTTCTCGACCTTCTCCTGGTGATAAGAGGTCGAGATTTTCCGCTAGAGGGTCGTTGTTGTTTTTGTCGTTGGTCTCTGTTTTGTCTGTTTGTTTGGTGCTGCTGGGTTGACCCAACCAAATGTTACAATCCTCTCTTCTCGGGTGATACTTGCAACAGGTAACGGATAGTTCGCTAACAATCACTTCTCTTATCCCGATAGCTGTTGCCATAACTAAGGGCGTTGACTCCTATCTAGCAAGGTCGATCGCTCGGGTCATATAAGACAGTCTTGTCTTGATTCCCGAAAGCAGGATAGATAAAGATCTTTGAATTCAAAGCATAGTGTATGAAAAAACTTAGATGGTTCCGTGAAGAACCCAAATCTCAGGCCTTTTTTCTTTATATCTTTTTTTTTCTTTTTTTTTTATCATTTACTTTGTATTAATCAACTACTAGGAACAAAGACTACGTGCAGCGCTAACTCTGGTAAAGAAAAAACCCCATCCCCATTTATCCACCCGGCGCCAGGGCAAAAGCCATCAACCCAACACTCTCTAGTACGAGACCAACCGCACACCAGCCGTGCAAAATGAGAAATCAAACTCGGACTGCAGGGGCTGAACAAAAAAATCAAATAAATACATAGGGAGGAATCAACAGGAAAACCCTTGCCGTAAACACCAACAACAAAATAAATAATTCTTATAACTATTGTAAAACCCAAAGTAACTGACAATGAGAGAAGAACAATGCGGGTGCGGGGGCCACTAGACGCGTTGCGGCGTTGGAAGCATTACTCATGAACCCACAGCGTTGACATCCGCTGCTCAGGTAGTGCAATACAACGACAGAGCGTAACCGAGGGGCGCGACCGTGGAGAAATCGCAAGGTCAGGCCAAGGGGCAGTAGGGTGCAAGCCAAGTGAGTGCATTGTAGCTGTAACCGAGCAACGGGAAGAAACGAGAAGGGGGAGACAATCGGTAGACCCAATAACCGTAGAAACTACTGGTAACCGTGTGCGTGTCTGAGTAGGCAGCCTCTAGCGTAGGTGAAGAGAACAGAGAAATCGACCGTAGCCTGTTTAAAGGTTTTCTCCTACTGCGACCTGGTGCCCCAGCCGTCTGTAACATGGGCGAGAGGGTGTTGCCGACTGTGCGAGCGTTAATGGTGACAGCGAAGGAGGAGTGGAGAGAGGGGAGAGTAGAGCCGAACAACACCTAGAAAGAAGGACGGCAGGGCCCGAGGAAATGATAAGGGAAGTAAGGCGGCAGGGGGGGGGCGCAGCTCCCGGAGAGTGCGGGTACAGCCCACTGAGAGTGCGGGGGGGGTGGATGTTGACGATCAATTCTCAGGGTATTCAGATTTCAATCGCCGGGTGTGTAGGGGAGATCGTTCGTGACCCAAATCTGATGCCTTTTTTTTTTTTTTGTTTTT
>Ga0307507_10007362_pt1 | contig 16074 bp, 24 predicted proteins | sample 7_EM_MG_FD_207223 | JGI IMG/M metagenome (GOLD analysis project Ga0307507, IMG submission 207223) | Populus trichocarpa ectomycorrhiza microbial communities from riparian zone in the Pacific Northwest, United States - 7_EM | ecosystem: Host-associated > Plants > Roots > Unclassified | place... | reverse complement strand
AGACCTGACGCGTCCATTAAACATAACCACACATTTCTGATCTTCGCGACACGAAAGATACATTCCATTGTTGTACGTCCTAATTCCTATTTTGCCTAACGTTGATCAACTGTTCAGCATTCCACCATGTCTAGACAACCGCCAGCCAATTCACGCAGCCAGCCAACCCCCCGAGTAGGAAATCTGAACGGACGTAGACGCCAAGTCGTACCCGATGGCCTACGATCAGCGAGATCGAGGTCGGGAACGCAACAAAACAAATCCGGCAGCTCGCCGAGCACACTGCCGAACGAGCAGCCATCGCACGTGCGCCTTACACCACCAAACGGAAACCGGAGCACTCGAGAGACCACCAAAGCGCCCGCGGTGAAGGACGATACAGAGCACGACGTATACCGATATTGAGACGGAACCTGACGCACAAGTACCAACGGAAACACTTCGTCTAAGCAATGATAGCAGTGATGAGTACGAAGACTCTCGCGGATCGGATCAGACTGAATCGGACACTGAGCCAGACGTGGAAGGCAATAATATTCCAGATGCTAGTGGAGCAGGGCTGCCTCACTGGTCACGAACAGCGGACAAACAAACAAACAATCGGGTATCGACTGTGCGAGTTTCGACAACCTCCGGCTCACAGGAGGCAGCACTCGTTAGGCGGACGCCAGCAGCTCGAGGACGTATAACGCCCGGTAGAGCGTATACTCCGCCAGTGCTCCCGTCATCCAGTGTAGCCCGATATTCATCCCCACTGGCCACTCACAGTGCCACTACATCGGGAGTTAGAAGTTCGAGTCCAGCCGGCGAATCAAGTACGCCACACTCTGAGGACATCTGTCCGGGTACCCAGTCACGGCGAAATACAGCGAGAGGAGTATAGGCGACTGTAGTAACGCGGGCCAAAGCTCTCATTCTCTGGTACACCCTGTTGGTTGACCCACTTCCAGGCCCAATTACTTTGACGTCTGAGGTACACGGTACTTGGCTTAAGGCGCTTGATTATATAGCTGATGCAGGAAATATGGAAGCGTCAGAGGAAAACATAAAGATAGTAAGTGGACACAGATACACAGGGATGACGCCCTCCTCAAGCCGGGTATAGTAATAATTCTGAAAGATACGCAATAGACACTCTGAGGTAAGATCCCAGTTTGTTTCCCACGTTAAAGATGAGATCGGAAAATTATACGATCTCCGGGAAGATCCCACGGTGATTGCGCGCAGGGTGGACTACCTGCTGGAAAAGGATAGATTTATGTGCTCCCCAAACGGATATGAGGTTGGTGCGCCTTAGTTGGACAACTTTCTTCTCATAACTAACAGGTATTATACTCGGCTTAGAAATTGACCTTTGGATTTGGGGCGCCCCAGATTCCCGAGGCCATATGGAGTAAGTACTCCAGAGGCAGGAAAATGCGTGGGATTGTCGAACCCGATTTTCTTGGGCGTATCAACGGCACGATGATTTGCTTAACGTGTCCAATCCTCTGTCAGACCCTACGAGCTTGGCAAACAGGAGTATATAAGGAATCAGGCGAGTTCAAGCCTGACACGGTAGGAGGTCAGCCAGAACCCGAACCAACCTCGTATTCTCCAGGACGCTAACATGATCCGAACCACTAAAGACCTTTTCGCCCGGCAAACTCAGACGTGGGCCGATTGCCCAGACTGGGTACAGGCGATAATTCTGGACAACATTCGCGGGACCATCCGGGCAAAGATGGAGAAGGAGCACGGCGTGCGAGAAGACCGCCGTGAAGGGTATACCGACGATTGGGCAGCGGTAGCCGCTGAGCTGCAGAGTCAGGCATCCAGCCAGACTACGCGAGGGCCAGCCCACCAAAGCCAAACTCCCGGCGATTGGGTTGTGGTAGCCGCCGAGCTGCAGAGTCAACCATCCAGCCAGGCTACGCAACGGCCAGCCCACCCAATTCAAACTCCGAGCAGCCGGCGCATTGGGACCCCAGTGGGGCAGGAGGATAGTCAAAACGATTCGCAGGACACTGATTTGTCTTTTGTTTTCCTCCAGACGTCAGCTGCCCGGGTTCTCGGATTTGTCGATTCTTCTCCGCCGAGCGCAGATGGTTCACGGGAGGTGACCAGGGAACTATCGTTGGACAGGGCTGTGAGTCCTACTCCATCGCGACGCCTCTCGCTGAGCCTTGACGGAATAGAGCCAGCACAACAGGAGACAAGTGATAGTGAGCCGGGGGATGTGGAACAGGGGCGCAATGGGAGCGTTGGTGAGGGTAATTAAGAAATGATGTGTCGAATATGTCGCGTATGTGTCGAGTAGCTTAATTAATTAATACTATTTGTTTGACGGCGATGTGTTGATATGAGAAGGTAAAGGGTAATCTGGGCGTTCGGAGTACAAGTAGTAGAATCAATGAAAGGGACACGCCATGGTGGCGTCGGGGCGATCTTATAGTAAACGTCATGGGGTGACGTCGGAAAGAAGAGGATAGAGCGTGCGCAAGATCGGGATTGTGTCAGGCAGAGTTGAGATAGTTCCCCAAGCGTCTGGGAGGCATCATGAGGGCATCTAGATATTACGTAGGGGCGTAGAGATAGACTAGAAAAAGTCAAACTACGATCAGGACACACAGCACGTAGGGGGGGTGAAATCAGGATAATCGTGCGCCGGCAGAGAGTGACTGGAGGTGGAAGCCAAAGGAGGGAGATACCAGGACTAGAGAGCTCAGGATCATGGGATCCTGATGTGAGGCGTCGGAACGAGCGAAGCCCAGGCGCGGAAGATAAAGATCGGACGTCAGGAGAGAAGACGCCAGGATTAGTGGTGCTCAGGATGGAGCGGCGGATCATCAGGCGTCGCCCTGGTGCAGCAACCGAGAATCAGTAGTGTTCAGGACGCAAGAGCAAAGGACCAGGCGCAGTCAGGGCGCAGAGAAGGTAGGGTCCGTGTCAGGATAGCGTCAGGGCGCGGCACGTCAGGTGACGCAAAATCAGGACGCAACGTCAGATCGACGTTGCGTCCTGATTCGCGATTGACCTTATGTGCGCTAGGTGCGCCAGACGCATGGGGCGCCCATGGCGCAGAATATTATTTTTGCTGATGTGTCCTTGCGCTAGCGGTTGACGTTGACCCGGAACGACACCAGGACCGACTTGTACTTGCGCCGGAATGGCACCTGGAGTGCCTTGCCCTTGCGCTTGCAGTTGGTTAATCCCCTGGACAGCGTTTTGGGGAACGGGAGCTGTGTTCGGATCAGCCGTAGCAAGACCCCATTGGATTGTGGCGCCTAGAGGTAGTAGCAGCGGGGGAACAATCCCCTGCGCAGTGGGGACTCCTGGCTGGCCCAGTGCAGGTGCAAGCTGGCCCTTAGCCCCAACCTGAAGCTGCTAGTTCATGGTGGTTGTCAACTTACTCATACAGTTCTTAACAAGTTGAACGATTGCCTCATCGGCCTCCCGCATACGAGCCACTTTATTCGCAGCGGATTCTGTTGCGAGCTGATCGCACACAGGGTGCAATCTCCTCATTCCTGCGACGATTTGCAGGAATTCTCTGATAGCAAAATTTGCGAGTGGCGTTAAGTTCCTTGCTCCCAGCTGATCTTTCACAAGTCGCAACCATTCTTTATACACCACCGCGCCTGAATTATTAGCTGCGAAGCCCATGGCTCCTTTACATTGAGTAATTGACTGACCCCCAGGATTAGGGTATGTTGCGCTGATCACCCCTAGGAGAGAATTAGGCGGAAGTTGGTACGTCTGCCCCGCCGGAGCCTGCTGTGCTCCTGGATTATGCATGTAGACGTATCGTACGTGGATCATATTGTGGGCCATATTGCTTGATTGTTGGTGTATCTAGATGAGAGTATTGGAACTAGTGGGCTGAATATGGTGGCAGTTGTGGACGTTCTGAATGTGAGATGGTTTTTGGTATGAAGTCCCTTATATGGCGCTCTATCCACCTTATATATACAACTCGCAGACGTTCTAGGGAGTTTGAAAGAATCAGGCTGTGTTTTCAAGATTGGCTAAAAATAGGTAAAACCTGACGCTCAAAGACAGTACTCTGCCATTATCCGATTCAACTTGAATAATGGATGATAGGCGCATTTGTTCAGGAACGGCTCTGGTCTTGAAAGAAACTATAGCTGACGCCACATGACGTATGCGCTAAACCCCATGGACGACTAGTTCCTCTTCTGACCGTCTGAGCTCCTTTACCCTCCGTGCGAACCACACGCGTTGGGCTTAAGACTAAACATACCTGTACAAGTACCCTCTAATCTACACATAACTCACGATATAGACTGAGCCGACTCCCACCATGCCTAGCCAATGTCCATTCTGCCGACAAAAATATATCCGGTCAGGCACATATGAGAAACACCTGGGCACAGCGCACGCAAATCTAGACATTGTTCTCGCGTCCACCGTAGGATATCGATCATCGGGAGATATTCTCAATGACGTGGAAACAAGCATATTGCACCACCCAGAGGCGAACGAGCACCAGGATACCGACTATGAATCCAGTCCAGGTCCCACCGGACACGAGCTCGACGCATTTACTACTCATGTGTCTGATACTGAGATACTGGACGACTCTACCCCTTCATTACTCGGCAGACAGGAGCATTATCCACGCGCCTTAGAACCAATTGGAGAGGTCGACGGATTTGAGCAAGAAAACAGCAATCTCTGCGAGGATCCGTGGGCACCGTTCAGTTGTGCGCAGGGTTTCAAACTGGCGTCTTGGTTCATGCAGAGTAAAGTACCTAAATCACGAATCAATGAATACTTCTCGAGTGGCCTCGGTAGTTCTGCGTTAGTCGGCTATAGCTCTATGCATCCGCTCGAGAGTCACCTCCGGTCGTTGGACCCGCACAGTTCGTATCTGCAATGGTTTGAAGGACAAGTTGAGGATAGCAAGAGAACTCTGCCATTCTTTTATCGTAACGTCCTGGATTGTGTCAGATATCTCCTTCGCCAGATTGCATACCAGGATGACTTAGTCTACGCGCCGCGGCGTGAATTCGATCCTAATGGTGAAAGGATCTATGCGGAAATGCACACTGCGGACTGGTGGTGGGATGTTCAAGTACAGCTCCCTAACCTCCTTTACGGTAACGTTAGCTGACTAATTATAGAAGACACTTCCACCTGGTGCGACTGTAGTTCCCATTATTGGGACGTCCGATCAGACCCATCTCAGCAACTTCTCCGGTGACAACAAAGCGTGGCCTGTCTATATTACCCTCGGAAATCTTCCGTCAGCCCGGCGCAACAGCCCTGGATCAATGGCTGTTCTGCTTCCCACACTATTGCCTGTCCCCCCCAAACTCTCAAAGTCCACCAAATCAGATCAATACCAGAGACAAGTGAACGCCGACACACTGCAAGACGTATTCGAATTCATTATTGCGCTCCTGCAGCACGCGGCGCTTGATGGCGTCCCAATTGATTGTGCTGACGAGAAGGTTGGGAGGTGCTTCCCAATCTTGTCTGCATGGGTTGCGGACCATATGGAAAACGTGACACTGCACGGGTTAAAATCCAACGCCTGTCCTACATGTGAGGTGCCTGCCGGGAAATTAGGAACCAACATCAAGAACTATCAAGCTAGAGATTACGTAAGATACAAACGATATGGATATGAAAACCGGTTCCCAGGCTCGAAGTCAGACGGCACCCACGTCAAGTTCCGCGGCCTTGGTATCAATTTGAGCCAAAACATTTTTCATGGACTTCACCGGGTCTCGGCGCCTGACTTGCACACCCCGGACATGCTCCATACGGTTTATCTCGGATTATTTAAGCACATGATGGACTGGATCCAAGCCTTTCTTAAGAAACACGGGCGACTGCAAGCTTTTGACGACGTTTGGAAGGCATTACCGCCGTACCCTGGGTTTTTGGTACCCAAAAGAGCCTACCGCGAGGTTGCACAGTGGCAAGGGAAAGAGATGAGGAATCTGGGGTGCTGTATTTTGGGAGTTCTCGCAGTGGCACTGCGTCAGCCACAGAGTTCACAAGTGATACCTTTCAAACATGCTCTCGGATGCATCAGAGCGCTCGTCGACTTCAGTATGATGGCACAATAGCGAAGCCAGACGTCCGACACCATAGCTTATATGGAATATTATCTGAACCAATTTCACACGATGAAAGGTATCTTCTTGGAGTTTCGAGTAACTAAGCGTACACTGGCCAAGGTTGACGAGCAACGGAGGGAGATACGACATCAGAGAACGCAGATGAGCCAGCCTGTGGCTCCCTCTAAATGGCGCCGGATCCCTGACGACCATCTCGAAGAAGAGCACGAGCGACGTATGGACTTGATCCATCACGAATCGCATTTCAACTTTATCAAGATACATCTACTAAGTCATTTTAGTGATCATATACGCCAGTTTGGCAATATACCGCTGTATTCCACAGAGTTTGGAGAGCTCGCGCACAAGGAACAAATCAAGGACAGATGGCGACGATCGAATAAAAATGATGCCGCGCGCCAAATCGTGCACAGGGACAGTCGTCAGCACGCCATGCGAATGAGGTTATTGAACCTCGAATCTGTTCGACGCCGCGGCGCCGATCTCTCTGCGGATGTCCTGCAACATTTAGAGAGTACAACAAGTGCGGAAACCGCGCCGGTCGTCCGTAGGAGGATCCTGAAAGGGCGTCGGGACGACGTTTCCAATGTCTTGGATTTTAGTAAGGTGTCACGGGTCTCCCTCGAGAGTATATGTCGCGAATTGATCCGATAGAGCCGGCATAACCTGCCTACAGAGCGCCAGCTTCCTGAAGATGATGCGATACTTCAATCACCCCCGGTTGAACTACTAACGCAACTCGAAATACAGGTTGTGGCGTTCCAAGAAAGCGACGTTTACGACATCGACCGTGCACGATGCACGAGCGTCCTACACTTCAGGAACCAGGGGAGTCGCAATGATTGGGTTTGGGTCCAGGCTGGTTCTGAAGAGACGTATCGTGCACTGAGGGGCCGTCTGCCGGCAAAGCTCGTGGCGCTCTCTAAAATCAGGGACTACACCTGTGAGAATGCTGTGCGTCGGGTCGCGGCTATTCGGATTTTGAGTGCAGTCAACTCAGGATTCCCCTCGGACATACATGGCCTTGTTACAGTGCAGATGAGTGAGGATGCTCGAGAGTTTGCGATAGTTGACGTAGGGACAATTGACGGCCTGGCGCACCTGATCCCCGAGGGGGAATGGCGCTGGCTGGTTAATAGCCGGATTGATTTGAGAACGTTCAACGAAGTATATTAAGGAATCGGAATACGGGGGGGGAGGGGAGGCTGGCTCTGCGTGCGTATCCTAGTCCTCGCGCGGCTTTGCCGTAACAAAAAACGCCGTCTGGCGAATTGTGGTCAGGGTTTTCTAACTTCCTCGCCACAATTCGCCAGACGGTGTTTTGCACATCGTCAAGTTGTATATGTATGATATATAGAAGCAATTGCCTAGAAAATAAAGAGTACTAGCTAGTTTACCCTATACACGTGAGATTCCGAACCAGGGCACAGGCCGACGTTAGAGATAGCAGGAGAAATATGTCAGGGCGCGCAGAAGAGGCAATGTGAAGCTGGCGCGATCATGAGAAGGAAGTGAAGAGAACCGGAGCTAAGGTGTAGACAGGGTGTCAGTACGACGCGACATCGCGTCAGGAGATAGAGGGTGTTGCCAGGCAACACAGGAAGCACAGGGTGCTTGCGTGCGTTGCAACGAAATTCAGGGCGCACAGGGCGTGGAGAACGCAGAAGCGATGTCGCTTGCGTCAGGGCGCAACGCCGACGGATCTGACGCAAGGTATTTTTTTGCTGATGTTACCACATGATTAACGCCGATCGGGTGGACAGTACGGTCGCAGCTTAGAAGATCGACAAGTGGGGACAGAACAGAGAGTTCGGGAAACAGATCATAATATTGTGTGATTTGACAAACTCGATAACCTCAATGGCAGTCTTATGAGTGTAATCTATATCTTTGCTATGAGAGTGCTCGCGGAGGAAGGAGGAAGGAGGGCGTTCCGATAATGATCTCTCTGTCTCACAAGAGATAATTAGCAAGCACTTGGAGTATTAGAAAGAGCCAGGAAACATAGGCTCGGTCAATACCTGTTCGAACCACAATCCGGGCATCATCTATCTCACAATGGATATGGGTCATGATCTCTATTTCAAATAAATGGAAGACTTTTCAATGCAAACCCTGCCACACTAGACAAACCTTAGCCTTCAACCCAAGCTTGCAAATAGCCTCACAGTCAAGTCCAGACAGTTGTGACGTGGTAGGACTGGTCAATTGGATCTGCGTTCATGAAATCATTAACTAGCTTAGGAGCCGAAAGTTGAATCTAATAACCAGTCTTGATGCCGTGCGGAAACCTATACTCGCATAAATAACGATGTAGGTTCATTATTGAACACAGCTGATTGCGGAAATGGATTGCAGTAGAGAAAAACCAATTGGGTTCTAAAGCATCAGATAATAAAAAATCATCACCGAAATCGTCCAAGACTCTGGCAATCTCAATCTTTTGAGTAGTGTAAAAAAAAGCATTGGGAAACTGCTCATCCTCTCTCAGGGCACTCAATAATTTTGAAAGGGTTGACATTGTTGAGGAAGTCCGGGACAGTTTCTAACTAACCCCTTAAAGCTAAAAGAAGTTACATTCTTGGGATCGTGATTATTAGGAACACGACATCTCAAAAGAGCTTCAAGTGATATCCCAAAGCCGGCTGGAACTTCTGCCTCATTCCTTGGTGGTGGGAGAAGGGTAGCCCTAAAAGATTGTTTAATGTCATTTTCATCTTCATTGGCCTTGTAAATATAGACTGTGGCTCCAAGATCACCAACCAAGGGCTGTTTTAGCTTGCCTTGACAATTTAAAACCGACAGCCTTGCCTCCAAATGATGAAAGTTGATAGCTCTACTGATACTATTAACTACCATCAGTTGTTTACTGTGATCCTCTGGCTCATCTCTCCCCATGCCTTGTTCTTGGTCAAACACCTCCAGCAATGCATCTTATACCTCAAGTCATTCGCTCTCCACCTTCGGCTCTTCACTTGGCACCTCCGACACATCACTCTCAACTTACAGTTTCTCAGTCTCCACCCCTGCCTGTTACTCCCCGGCCTAGGCTCATTTTTTCCTATCTCCTGCTTTTCACTTCCCAAATCTGACCCACCATTCTCCTCTGCTGGCCCCTTGGCCACTCGTCTCACCCTTAGCGAGGTCTTTGTATCAAGTGGAGAGGGAGGGATGAGATAGACAACCTGTTTGCAGGTCAATAGCTGGAGGTGGTGAAATAAACGCTATAACTAATACAAGTCCGCCGTGACCAGGATGTCCAATCCAAGAAGACAAAAGGAAATAGGATACTAGGGAGGCTCGAGAGAAGAGCCTCCCTGAGCATTGCTTATGATCTTTTAGGTTAACCCGTTTGACCTTCATTTTGCCTTGATCAAAGCTGCGGATTTCATTCTTGTTGACACTTGTAAACTGTTGCTATTGCGCGCCAGTCTCAATGGAAGTGATTCCTCAAACTAGATACTGCCACTGGTACCTACTTGGCATCAGCAATTCCTTGAGAGCTGACATAGATGGTTTCATGTTCCGTTTCGTCAAATCTAGCTTCTGAATATCAACAGTCATGATAACAATGAAATCCTCGGTCCTAATAGCCATGTCACGAACATTATCAATCTTCTCAAAGATATTAGGTAGCTGTGATTTTACAAAGTAGATCGGGGCAAGGGAGTCCGCATTTGTAGTAAATTGGATAACTATATACATAATTTCATTATCGGCCGAAGGAAGCTGATTCGGCAGTGCCTGGGAGGTGTATGGTCAGCGGATAATGTAGAAGGGTGTGAGAATAGTGTATGGAGATGAATTATTGGATAGTAATCAGCTTTCGGATTTAGTGATTGTCAGCAAGATTGACTTGTGGAAGGTTTCAATGATCGGAGAACTACGATACCAGAATCTAAGAGATCCACCGGCACATCTCCGTGAGCAGGAAACCCCCCATTCAACGCAAAGATCTCCCCATAATAACACTTGTATTCTCACGAAACGGTGTAGGAGAAAAGGAGAGAGGTATAAAGCAGAGCAAGAAAAGGACTGGTAGGAAGGTAGAAATGTTACACTATGCATGACATGGAGAATAGAAGCTCGGGCTGAAAATCAGAAGAGGCTCTTTTTCTGCGACACTGGTGAAGCGTTCCGATATCGTAAGCCAACGTGTGGGAAGGTCTGGTTCTATTGCGACCATTTCATCTTCATTGGAGAGATGGTCGTCCACCTCTGTTCTAATCTGAGGCCTTCCGGTAAGGGCTAGGCTAGTGTTTCGACACTCCCGAACAACACGCTCTAGAGAGTTCCAGAGTTGAACCCGCTGCTTTATAAGGAACTTGTCCATGGAATGAATACAGATAAAAGGTCACTTAAAACTTGGAAGAAACTTGGTGTACTGTAAATGCGACGATGACGACCAATCTTGTCTACCCCTCAGTACCCAGGAGCCACAGCTTTGCCTCAGCCATGCAGACTGCACGCTTTTCACTCCATTGAGTCTCACACACCACTATTGCTAAATCGGCACCAGGCCCCATGTCATAGGCATCGGCAATTTTCTTCGATTTGCATCAAATATCACCCGTGACCTTGAAATTTTCAAACCCTAAATGTAATTGGATAAAGTAGCAACAAACATGTTTGGTTACATACCCATTCCGGAACCAATTCTAATCAGGTCTATAGCATCCTTCCCTTCTTACTTAAAAATGGTGAGGGTGGAGAGTGCATTAAGTGAGTAATAACCGGGGATGAGAAACCTGGCAAGGTTTGTCAAGAGTTGACCTCATAGTTAAAGAAGATCATCAACCAGTATATGAATCCAAGCCCTAGGACAACATATACTTTAGGAGCACCAATGGGGATAAGAACGCAACTGTTAGCCAAATTTGGTAGAACGAGAATATTTAGACTCTACAGGAACATAGCATTTGTGTCTCGAGGTTGTTAGGAGCAGGATATTTTGAGGGCTCTATCAGGCCAAATAGATAAGCAAAACCATACAGCAAGGAAACTGGGGTGTTAGGGGAAGGGCTCACAAGAAAAACTTGTGGGGAAAGAGGACAACAAACCTCTTTGTTGAGCTACGAGACAAGCAGTAGATTGTAGATATATCTGATATCCTAATCTCTGTAGTGACCCCCTTTCCCCCCCTTCTATCACATGGCCATTTAAGAGATTTTAAATTTTCCCTTCAACCCCTATATCCTCCTCCCCCTGTAACTCTTCTTTATCTTCTGGTCCTTCTCCTCACTTGATCCTCTACAATGCAATCCTCCCAGACCTACCCGCCCCATCAATAGATGTTCCTCGGTCTCTTGTAGGTGAAACAGAGTGGAAGGAAAGAAAAAACATTAAGACAAGACCAAGAGATAGTAGTTCACATTCAGCCTTATTTACTTCAATGCTAGTGGGAACTTTGCAGACTGAATACATGCAAACAGTCTGCAGCATAATAATAAAAACGCTTTAAAGCCAGAATGGAAAAAGAAATGCATGTGGCGTCATACACGGACCACACCTCTACCGACCAGTCCCCCCTATACTAGTTGTTTATTCAGGCGTCTTCTTTTTCCTTGGGTCCAAGTTTCCCTCTCCTCCCACTCTCCGGCGTCCTTAAGCAACTTAGCTGCACGTTTCATTGCTCTGTGCTTCTCTGTTTTTGGTAATGAACTTGTAATAAACATTTGTAACTTCTCGAAAGTAAACCAAACCACATCCGCGGGATCCAGGTTATCAGGGACCTGACCCCCCAAAAGATCTTCAAGCAATATCCCAAAGCCAGTTGGTGATTATGCCTGCGAGTTATTCGTCGGTGGTGGGAGGAGAGTAGCCTTAAAGGATTCCTCGATCTCGGTTCTGTCTTTGTTGGCCTTGTAAATATGAACCGTGGCTGTGAGATCACCAACTAAAGGCTTTCTAAGCTTGCCTTGATGATTTAAGTCCAAGAGCCTTGTTGCCAAATCATGAAAGCTGGTAGTTCCATCGATACTATCAACTACCATCTTTTCTTCACCATAAGCCTCTGGCCCATCCCTCCCCGTGCGTGGTTCCTTGTCCACCTGCTCCAGCTATCCATTGTCCACCTGCTCCAGCAATCCATTGTCCACCTCCAGTCCTTCGCTCTCCACCTCCATCTCTTGACTTAGTACCTCAGGCATATCTTCCCTAGTGCATGGTTCCTCTGTCACCACTCTCAGCCTGTCACTCTTCGCCCTGGGTTGATCTTGTGCTACCTCCGGCTTTTCGCTTGCCAAGTCCGGGCCACCATTCCCCGCCGCTGCCCCCTTTGCCACTGGTTCCACCTTTGGTGAGCTGTTTGTATCATCTTCGGTAAATTCGACGATGATTACCAATCTTGTCTGCCTGTCGGTATACAAGAGCCACAATCGAGCATCATCCTCTAGGGCAGCATGCTTTTCACTCCATCCGATCTCACATACCACTGCTGGGAAATCGGCATCATGCTGCATAATATAGGCATCCGGAATTTTCATTGAATGTCTGCAATAATTATCTTTGATCTTAAAGTCATTAAACCCTACTTGCAATTAGATAAAATAACAATAAAACATCTTCGGTCACATACCCATTCCAGAACCAATTCTAACCATTTTCTCGCTATCCTCCCCTGCTAACCTATTCAGGGATCTGATAAGAGTGCTCATAAAAAACTGGGAAAACGACTCGTGGGTGGGTGTAGGAGCACATTTAATCATGAAGGTTCCATTCAAGAGATTGTATTCCTGGCGGATCTCATCATGTTCTATAGCCTCTGGATGATTACTTTCCCACCTGCCCCACATCTTCTGGAGAAACCCCAGTCCAATGTAGTCGTCCTTCGTTCTCTTCTTGCAGAGTGAGTATCGCTTGTGCTGTTAAAGTACGCGGCAGGAATGGCTTCTTTGCCGAATTAATAGTACGGTATAGTTCGGGCGGTAAATCCTTCTCCATGGAAATAGCAGCAGAAGAGAGTTCTGATGATGGCGAATGGATCGGTATTGGAGGGGCTCTCGGGATGAAAGAATACGGGGAGGCAGGGTTGGCTTTAAAAGCACATCTTTTTCCAAGCAATTGACGTGGCGGTGCCCTGCCCACAGTATAATCATGATGGGTGGTGTACCTTGGCCGCATTGAGAAGCCAGCACTTGCCCTATCGCCACCAACTCGAATCCCTCCCAGTGTACCCAGCCCCATGTCATAATTACCTCGCAACATACTTAGAGTATATTGGCTAAAGACTTGGGAGTAAAACAAGCAGGGCCAGATTAACAAGCAAAGAAAAAAAAGGAATGTATATAAAGATAAAAGGAAGTTGACAGAGAAAGAGAAAGTGTCAGGAGGGAAGAGGAAGACTAGTACGGAGAAGGGTGAGGAGAGAAGAGGATGAGGTATGGAGGAGAGTCAGAAAAAAGACTATAAGATGTACAAAAACACGTACTCAGGAGGGGTCTCCATGCCAAGCTTGGAAACCTCCTTCGGAATGGCCCCGCACCCATGAAAAGACAACCTCCAAAACCGGCACTAGTGCCACAGTTCACTTTTTTCTAGACTTCTAGTCCCTGTTTGCCCACCTTGGGCCTGCGTGACAAATCCTTTCTCTGCTGACTCTGTTTTAATATTCGTGATTTAAGCTTAACACTGAACACGAGTGCAATACAGTAATTTATTGTTGAGGTGACAGTCTTGGGCCGTGAGACCTATTATACTTATGCTTACCTAGACTAGAATAGTAATTGGTTCAGAAATTTGACCACTATGAAGACTGTCATACATTGCCCAAACCACAGGGAATGAAACACTAAAGAAGATATCAAAGCTGCCAAGTAACAGAGGCTTAATGAATCAACTCTCCTCGCTGGTGTTAGGCCTTAGTGTTACTGGCACATTTCTCCCTCTCTTTCACCCTCTCTATTATCCACTTGATATATAGCTCATCTGGTATTTTCCAGAAACCTACTCACTCCACAGGATTATGCTTCAAAGAGCTAATAGCGAGACGGATGTCAGTCTTGGAAATTTTACCTTTCTGGTAAAGCTTGACAGCCTCACCCACTCCCTCCAGGTACGACAAATAATGGGCTGGCACCTATTTAGCTATCATCTCATGATGGAACTTAATAGTGGCGATCAACTCATCAATTTGAATACTGAAGATCTTAGCCATTTCGCGATTTCTCAGGAATTAAGTTTGGCCGAACAAAGCAATTTGATGTAACGTTGAACCTTGATGTGTAGCAAGTCCGCTTCATTGATCGATCTATTCTAACAAATGATGGATGGACTTGAAGACAAATTCCATGTCTACAACCGGGATGATCTAGCTGATGCTTTCCGCTCTAGGATCGCTGAGCTACCCCCCTTGACCTCCGGCTTCAACACTGAAATCCTTTCACTTCTCTTCTCTTTGTCTGATTGGCCTCTCCAAAACTTAGAGATCTCTGACCTAGGACTTCTCAGGAAACTGGATGCTCCTAAGGTGCTCACCTGTGAGGATATATTGCCGACCTGATGAAGGGAGAGATATGGAAGGACATGGATTTTGGGGCCAAGAGTAGCGACAAATGGTGTGACAATGGTTATACTAGACTAAGGTCACGAGATGAGCTTGTTGAGAGCCCGTGGAACCAGGCTGAAGATAGGCGGAAGAAGACACCAAGGATGGGAGATGGAGAAACTGCTTATAATATTTCAGGAGTTGAGGGATATACAGTACAGGGAGATAAAAAGGGACTTCAGTCATTGAAAAAAGAGCAATACTGGAGCGAGAAGGTCTTGCCCATTAAACGAGAGGTGGATGTTTCTCTTGCGTCCTGCGGAGGTATTGCCTCCCCTGTCACCAACTATCACTCTACCTTGCACGTTCTACGGTTGGTCTGAATGATGGGGAAAAATCTGCTGACGGAACAAGTTTGATATAGTCGATAACACGTCACTCATGTCAGAGCTCCAAGCCATGCGGGAGGTTACCCCCATACTGTTAGGATACCCCTGCCTACTCTTCCATAAGGAGTCTAACGGCACAACTATTCTAGTAGATACAGGTGATAAGGCAAACCGCTTTGCGCTAAGTCATGCGTCACTTCCTGCATTTAGAGCTATCCTTAGCTAGTATGCAGATAAAGGTATAAATATCAATCTTATTCGCACCTTCGCGCGATCCAAACCATCCACCACAAACTTTCATGAACGTCAAACTTTAATCGCATCTATTTGGGATAAGCTTGCTATCAGGAGGTAGGAAAAGATAAGCTCAGGGTAGATAGGGACCAGGCGAGGGTGGAGACTGAGGAACTGGAGGTTGAGAGTGATGTGCTGGATATGCTGAGGGACGATCTGGAGGTGGAGAGCGAATGACTCGTGGTGGATGCATTGCTGGAGGTGTTTGACAAAGAACAGGGCATGGGGAGGGACGAGCCGGGGGGTCACAGTGAGGAATAGATGGTAGTTGATAGTATTGGTGGAACTACCAACTTTCATGATTTGGCGGCAAGGCTCTGGGTCTTAAATCGCCAAGGCAAGCAAAGGCTCGTCTTAGTTGGTGATCTCGGAGCCACAGTCTATATTTACAAGGCCAATGAAGACGAAAACGATATCGAGCAATTCTTTAGGGCTACCCTTCTCCCACCACCGATGAATGAGGCACAAGCACCAACCGGCTATGGGATATCACTTGAAGATCTTCTGGGAGGTAGTGTTCCTAAAAACCAGGATCTCTTAGGGAAAGAAGGACAGTCAAGATGTGGAAGGGGCCTGAATTGAATTATGCTGTATGCTTCACAATTCGCACTCTTTTGATGATCGAGTACTGGTTGGGCAGCCGCCATGGCCAATAATGAATGACATTTGTAAGGAATCGTTTGAAGTGTACAACAGCGTGTTCACCGTCTTATTACAATTCCGACGAGTAAAGTACAAGGTCGAACGACTTACACTACTAAAAAAGGATTTCAGAACTCTGCCTGAGAGTGGGGAGCGTACTGTAAACTACTCT
>Ga0307507_10007361_pt1 | contig 16075 bp, 5 predicted proteins | sample 7_EM_MG_FD_207223 | JGI IMG/M metagenome (GOLD analysis project Ga0307507, IMG submission 207223) | Populus trichocarpa ectomycorrhiza microbial communities from riparian zone in the Pacific Northwest, United States - 7_EM | ecosystem: Host-associated > Plants > Roots > Unclassified | place... | reverse complement strand
CTCTAGATCTACTAAATAAAAAACTTAATAATCTTAAGATAAGACTACTTATATATACAATAGCTTATATTTAAATTTTTATAATTTATTATAGCGTTGTTGTTAAGATTGCTAGGGTTAGATTTTTGATTTTTTAGTGTGTTTTTGACTAACCGAGGTGATAGTGTGACCGAGGTAATGGTGGAATACGTTATCACTTATATTAACACTAGTTTACAATTTTATGGTTATTACTATACTTTTCTATAACCATAAATGTTAGAATATGGATATAATATTACTACACTCCCAACTATATCTAAAAATTTATAGTATTACTTATGGCTTATAGCCTCTATAATTAAAGCTATATACTGCCCAATACTATCTTGGCCTATATTTCTAGCTCTAATAACCCAATAAATACCATAAAGAATGTATATTTAGCAATATATAATTGCAGACTTTATATGGCCCTACTAGGTCTATAAGGGGTTAATATCTGCTAGGTAAAGGCCAAGCCCTAATATATTTTAGTAATATATTTAATATATACACATTATAAAATACCTTTTGCCTACGCCCTATCTATATCCATAAGAGCTGTATAAAATCCACGTTTATAAATATAACTCTAATAGGTTAAATAGCCGCAATTCTTATATAAGCGGAATATAGTATGGAAAAGTTATTAATATATTTCTGCTAATTAACCTATAGCTTAGTTTACAAAAACCCTTATTAGTATAATAACTATAGCCTTATTAGAATAAAGATATAACTATAATATAACTAGGTTATATAATACCTTTATTAATTCTAGGGATATTTATAGTAATTATAACCTTATCTAACCTAGCTGTACCAACCCGTTTAAAAGATATATTAATTTTAAATGTTTTTAATATTAAAAGTATTTCCACCTGGCCTTTTTAAAAGCATGTAATTATTAGCTTGCTATTTTAGTAAAATATATCTTATATATATCTAGGACCTATTTTATAATATAGATGCTTTTTAAATATTATCCCTTATATATCTTAACCTTACAGAAATAATAAAAGCTGTTGCTTTTTAATTAGGTATTAAATCTTATTAAGATTTATAAGGCTTTAATAAAGGCTTAAAAGGCTAGCAATATTATATTTTTCACAAAACTCTTTTATTAAAGGGTTGTATATAAAAGAGCCTAATAGAATAAGGATAAGGTATTAATATAACTTAGATATAACGTACTTAAAGTAAGCCCTAGCCCTAACTGTTACGGACAGCTTAAGTACAATGTTACGACTACTTAGAGAAGAGTTGGAGGAAGCTAGTTAGTTAATATAGGTATGGTCTAGGATGGATCCGGTGGAACCATGTAACGAGGAATGGTAGCCGAGGTCACATAATATAATCTATATAATCTGTGTGATCTATATAATCTGTACGGAGCGTACAGAGCGCACGTACCTTACGGAGCGAAGGGATTTCTTAGGAGTATAGTTGTGTATTTAAAGGACTACAGTCCCTACCCAGATAGTTCTCTCTTTATAGTAAATCTTAAAATACAATTAGAGTTAATCTATTAGGCAACCACTCTACCAGTTATTATTATGTTATTAACTTGTTCTTACCTATATACCTAGCCTAATAATAGGACCCACTGTAGTTCCTACTACAAGGTTCCATTATACATTCACTACCAAGGTTATGGTATTAAATAGGGTCAAACAACATGCCACCCAAAGCACCAGTTATAACGGCGTCGACGGCAGCCACAACCTTAGGGTTAGGAGATACTAGTATAGCGGACACAGATTCTTAAGTAGTTATATAAGGTCAGTTACAGGAAATGGTTAATCACTTATAAGATAATAATAGGATACTTAAAGAACGCATTAATGGAATTAGAGTAGCAAAAATTAAGTTACCTTTAATTAAATGGTTCTTAGGAGAAAGGTTAAAGCTTAAGGGATTTCTTACGTAAATGCACTTTAAGGTTATGTAGGAAGGAGCGACGTTAGCAATATTATTAGATTAAGTAGCCTATGCAGGATTGTTCCTAACAGGGAGGGCACTTAAGTGGTTTAAACCGTATCTCACAGAGATATAGGCTAATGGCATAATAACTACTAACCAGGACGTATGGTATATATTTGCTAGTTCAAACAGGTTTGCGGAACAACTAACGCAGATATTTAGAGACCCAGAGGCCACAACTATAGCGGAACGAAAGCTTTAGAACTTAGTATAACGCACTTTAGCAATTAAGTATACAACGCAGTTTTAAACACTAGCTACGCAGGTTAAGTGGAATAATAGGGCGCTTATAGCATAGTATAAATAAGGACTTAAGGCTAAAGTCCAGGACGTAATTATCCTAATAGAAGATGCGGATACTTTAAGGGAGTTAATAAACCAGTTAATAAAGATTAATAATAGGATCTATTAAAGGGAATAAGCCAAGAAAGGGCAAGACAAAGTTCCACAGTTATATAAGACGTAGAGTACGCAACAACAGATATAGAGTTAAAAACTATAGAATGGCGCAGAGCTAATGGACCTAAGCGGTACTAAAGAAACCTAAAGGTGGGAAAAGAAACCATAGAAACCTAGAGGTTAAGGATTAAGTAATTAAAGGACCCAAAAGCAGAGGCTAAACCAGGGATCTTAGCAGTAGAAGACATTTAGGCAGACTCCGCAATAAGAAAAATAGTTTAAAGATAGGGCTTACATAAATTGCGGAAAATAAGGTCATTTTGCTAAAGACTACAGAGGTAATTAGAGTAATTACGCAGTAAAGAGAACCAGGCCAGCAGATAGCACGTATGTATAGAGGGACAATGGTGCACTATAAGGAGCAAAAGAGTGTTTAATTAATAGTTTCGCGTTTTGTTATAATAACACATACTGAATTTATAAGGACGCTAAGTACGACGCAAGCTATTAGCTATAGAAGCTATTATTATCTAAGTTTAGAGGAACCAATAAACCAGCTTAAAGATTAGACGTTAAAGACAACAAGTTTAACATAAGTAAAGCATTTACTAATAACAAGGCAATAAGGGCAGCTTACTAGAAGCATACAGACCTTAGAGAAGTTAAAATAAAAGCAGAAACTAAGACTATCACAAAATAGGGTTTAGTAACGGGTATTATAACACCATTAGATATAATTTCCCTCGCTTTATAAGATAAAAGGAGTAATATTTAGAAGAAACTAAGCAAGCAGATAACTACTAGTGCTAGCTTATTACTTAATAAAGGCAAAAGGCCACAGGCTTAAGATTCTTAAGACAAGATAAAACACACCCAAGAACCCACAACAGATGAAAACTAATGGGAAAGGGCAGCTATTTAGTTTATAGACAAACAAATAAGTATAGGATGTAAGTTTAAGAACTATAAGTTTGGGGAACGAATAAGAACGTTAGCAATCCTAGGTAAACACAGTGTTTAGCCTAAAGATTAAATAGTTAATACTAGGATCAAAAAGCAAGATGACTATAAAGATCTAGCTATAAGATATAGAAAACAAGAAACTATAGATAAGTTCAGAATAAGAATTATTGCATAGCAAAAGCAAAAGCTAGATAAGAGGTCAGCTATACTAGGTTATATAAGGGACAGAGCACCCGTATAAAGAGTTACTAATAGGCTAAGTGCAGGGACACCTAGGGCAAAGTGGTTAGACGAACTAGAACAAAAAGAGGATTTAGACATTCCAACTAGGTTTAAAAAAAGACATACCAAAGGATATTATAATGTAGCAATAACAAGGTACTTTTTAATAGATAGACTATATACACTAAACCAGTTATACGGAAAGTAGTATAGGCAACGATATAACGACAAATAGGCAGATTTCTATATATGGCTAGACGAAAAAGTTGTCCAAGATCAACCTATTATGGAAAAACGCATAAGTCACGTTAAAGGAGCGTTAATTATGATGTTAAGGAACCTAGAAGAAGGATTTAGGGACTAGAGAAGTAAACAATAAATCTTAGTACCTGTAGCAGAAGTACTAGTGGTTAGGTTAACCAGGTATAGGTTTAAACTTAAGGATAAAGACAAACCAAGAGTTAACCTAAAACATACAGCGTATTATACACTATTGTGGATAGCTTGTGTGGATAACACATGTAATATACATAGAGCACTAAAAGACAAGAAACAGAAGTACCTAGCGAGAATATATTAGGCACTAGAGGAAAAGCGGTTTAAAAATACTAAGTATATATATAGATGGCACCTAGTAGAAGTATAAGGTTAAGGGGACTTAACACTTTAACCAGAAAGATTCCTTACGGAAGAATGCCTAGACAGATAATAGTGGTAGAAGTGCCCAGAAAACACTTGTCTATAGTATATAAAGGAAAAGAAATAAACTAAGTATTGGCCTAAGTTAGACTAAGTACAGACAGGATCTAGCAGCTAATACTTAGAAAAAGGGGAGGCGTATGGGACCAGAGGGAACTAGTATTAGAGCCTTAGACCCTTAAAGAAATTTAAAAATAACACCTAAATTTATAAGCTAAATAGCAAGATCAGCAGTTTAAAGCGTTAATAGATAGTAGAGCAACTAGAAACCACATATTACCAAAGGCAGTAGAAAGGATAGGGTTACTATATAGACAGAAGGAGTACCTATATCCACTTACAACAATTTTAGGAGATTAGATAGCCTATAGAGGAGGCATTATTAACCTTAAAACAGGACCTATTTAGTTAACTATTAAAGGAAAACCAGTCAGAATGTCTTTTAATATCCTACCATTGGGACAGGACAAGGCAATATTAGGAATACCTTGGTTATAGGAGTACAATCTAAAGATCAATTAGGTTATAGGTTAGGTCAATATTAAGAATACTTAACGGCGTAAAGTGCGATAGTAAACCAAGTTGGTATAGTACCAAGTTAGAGCAACGTATAAAGAGATTAAGCAAGGCTTAAGTTATATACTAAAAAGATACCATAAGTATGGTAAAAAGTTATAGTCACTAGAAAGTGAAAAGCTGTTAAAGCATACAGCATAAGACTATAAGATAGAATTAGAAGAGGGAATAAGTCCAAAGTTCTTTCCAATCTACAAGCTTACTAAAACAGAGTTAGTAGCGCTTAAAGAGTTTGTTTAGGAGAACTTACGCAAGGGATATATTAAACTATTATAGTTATTAGTAGGATATCTAATACTGTTTATCCCAAAGAAAAACGGAAAACTTAGGATGTGTATAGACTACAGACAGTTAAATAGCATTACTAGGAAGGATAGGTATCCTTTACCCTTAATTAGCAAGATCCAAGATAGGATAGGCAACGTAAAGATCTTTATAAAGATAGATCTAAGATAGGCGTACCACCAGATTAGGATCAAGGAAGGCGACAAATAGAAAGCAGCCTTTAGGTCAAAGGAAGGGCTATATAAACCATTAATTATACAATTTAGGCTTATAAACGCACTAGTAACGTTCTAGAAGCAAATTAATAGTATATTAGAAGAACACCTTAATAAGTTTATTATAGTATATCTTAACGATATTATTATCTACTTAGAAAGTAAGGAAGAATATAGAGAACACGTTAAATGGGTTTTAGATAAACTACAGAAAGAACAAATACTAGTAGCAATTAAGAAATGCGAGTTCTTTATAAGAAAAACCAATTTTATAGGATTTATTATTAAACTAGGAAAGATTAGCATAGACCTAAAGAAAGTTAAAGCTATAGTAAGTTAGCACAAACTAGAGAACGTTATATAGTTAAGGTTGTTTCTAGGGTTTTATAACTACTATAGGAGGTTTATAGCACAGTGGTTAAAAAGTATTAAGCCATTTACAAGGCTAACAAAGAAAGAGAAACTGTGGATTTAGGGTAGTAAGCAGAGGAAGCTATTCTAAGAACTTAAAGAGTTGTTTACCTAAGAACCAGTCCTTAAGATCTATTAACCAAAGTTAGAAACGGTTGTTAAGACAGACGTATTAGACTTTACACTAGGAGTATACTTGCTATAAAAGCATCGGGACGCATAGCACCCAGTAATATACTATAGTTGGAAAATAACACCACCAGAGTTAAACTATAACATTTATAACAAAGAGTTATTAGGTATAGTTGCAGTACTTAAAGAATAGAGAGCATTCTTATAAGGCACAGAAAAACCATTTATAGTTAAGATAGACCATAAGAACCTTATAGGATTCCTAACAATAAAGAAACTCAACCAAAGACAGGTTAGATGGGCGGAAATGCTTATAGAATACTATTTTAAAATTTAGTATACCAAAGGTATAGATAACGCACGAGTAGACGCTCTAAGTAGAAAGGCTAAACTATAAAGTAACAAAAAGCTATTAGGAGCTTTGTTGTAAAGGGATTAAGACGGATTAATTAGGTATAATTATCCAAAGATTATAGCAACTAAGGAAAGTCAGATCCATAAATTACTAGAGAGTGATTAGATATAGAAGATCTAAAAAGCACAGGTAGAGGATCTAGACTTAGAGTAATATAAAAATAGAGAAGTAATATATATGCCTAAGTCTATTGCAAAAGAGTTTATTAAAGAATTCCATAAGGGAATAACATAAGGATATAACAGAGCTATAGGACTAGTGTCAAGGCTTTAAAAGGAATACATTATTTAAGGAATTTAGGGACTAGTAAAATAAGTTATAAAAGAATATCTAAATTGCTAAAGGAATAAACTAACAAGGTATAAGCCATATGGAGGGCTATAACCTGTTAAGACACCAGGAAGACCATAGGAGGTTATATTATAGGACTTTATTATTAAACTACTAAAGTTAAGAGATCCTATTATAGGATAAGATTATAATGCAATTTTAGTAATAGTAGATAAGCTTATAAAGTAGGAATACTTTATAGCATGCACTAAAAAGATATTAGTAGAAGATGTTACTAGAATCTATATAAAGGAAGTATTTGCAAGACATAGAGCACTAGACAAGATTATATTAGATAGAGATCCAAGATTTATAGCAGCATTTTAGGAAGTGTTTCTAGCAGAATAAGGAGTTCGCGTAGTAACCTCTACAGCGTATTATCCGCAGATGGACAGATAAACAGAAAGACTAAACTAGACACTAGAACAGTATCTAAGGCATTATATTAATTATGCACAGAATAATTGGGTATTATTATTACTAGTTACACAGTTTGCGTATAATACAACACCGCAAGAAGAAACGGGGACATTACCGTTTAAGGCGAATTATGGGTACGAGCTAAGAACGTCATTATCGCTACGCCAAGTAAAGAAAATGAGTAGCACAGCTAAATAAAGAATGGAGATGTTAATAAATCCTTATGCAAACCTTATAGAAACAGCTAAGCTAATACAGCAAAGGATAAAAAAGTACTATAATGCTAGGAGATCTAAGGGACCAGATCTTAAGGAGGGAGATAAAGTATGGCTACTATATAAAAATTTTAAGAGTCGACAACTAAGCAAGAAATTGGACTACGTTAAACTAGGACCTTTTAAAGTTAAGTAAAGAATTTTGTTGGTTATATATAAGTTGAACCTACTAGCCAAAATAAAGATATACCCTATACAATATATTGCGATGCTAGAACTAGCATATGGAGATATTAAGCCACTAGTTTATAAGGCAGACATATATAGAGGATAAGAGGAAGATAAATAGCAAGTTTTAAATATCACTAGTTACAAGGACGTAGACGACAAAACGTAGTATAAAGTAAAGTGGATAGGCTATAGTAAGACTACCTAGAAACCATTAAGCAACCTAGAGAATACTATAGGAAAGGTACAGGAGTATTAGAAGAAAAAGGATTAGATAATATTAACAAGAAAGGATCGCCAAAGAATAAGTTGCCTAAGGGGGACCTAAGAGGAGCACCTACTAAGCTACTTAGAGTTATTTCCCTCTTAGTTAGAAGAAAGACTGATCTTTTATTACTAAGTTCCTATAAACCTTATTAAACAAGTTTCCACTCCTTAAAACGGACCTTCTTACGCACCTTCTTAAGACAAAGAAGACGCGCTAAGGCAGACAAGTACGCCTTATAAGTAGCATAAATACGCTAAAGCTTAGCAAGGGAGGCTAAGAGCTTATTATTAAGTTTTACAGCGGTAGATTGAACACAAGACCCTATAATAAGTTACTTAGGGAACTCAAAGACTGTTAAGAGTCATAGGACGCGTATACTTAGCGTTAGAGATAGAGCAAACGTCGTAGGATGATTAAATGTTTGCTTTAGTACACTCCAAACAAGAGGACGGTTGTTGGGTAGAAGGACTTGCTAGCGTAATATAAACTAACCCCTCTTTCGCATAACGAGAACACGGAGACGGCATTATCTTACCTAGTGACAGTATGGAGGAAACTATACGCGCACGGCAAAGGGTTAAAGAAGAAGAAGAGGCCTTAGGCATAATAAGTAAGGATATTAACTAAATTAATTAAACGGACATTATACCTCTAGTAGACGACTTGGAGATATTAGGAATCTTTAAGGACAAAGATAAAGAGGAGGGAGATAGTATTACGGACAGCTTAAGTACAATGTTATAACTACTTAGAGAAGAGTTGGAGGAAGCTAGTTAGTTAATATAGGTATAGTCTAGGATAGATCTGGTAGAACTATATAACAAGGAATAGTAGCCAAGGTTATATAATATAATCTATATAATCTGTGTAATCTATACGGTCTGTATAGAGCGTATAGAGCGCACGTACCTTACGGAGCGAAGGGATTTCTTAGGAGTATGGTTGTGTATTTAAAGGACCACAGTCCCTACCTAGATAGTTCTCTCTTTGTAGTAAATCTTAGAATACAATTAGAGTTAATCTGTTAGGCAACCACTCTACTAGTTATTATTATATTGTTAACTTATTCTTACCTACATACCTAGCCTAATAATAGGACCCACCGTAGTTCCTGCTACAAGGTTCCGTTACACTAACTATCGCTAGATTTATTATTAAAGTTCTTTAATAAGTTATATTAGAACCTTTAATAAGGGCACTAAAGTATGCGTATATTTGCTATAAGAAGTTAAAACAATATATAGGCAATCCTTAATATTATCTAGTTATATATAGTTAAACTCTATATTATAAGGGGCCAGTACCCATTTTCTAGGCCCTTAGGCATAGTTACAGCCTAAACATATTAAGGTTATATTATAGTTATATACGTATTATAATAACTTACCATAATTATCTAATCTTTTCTTCCTATATTCTATTACTGTATAGGTTTCTAGGGTGCCCTAATAGTCTTAGTTAAGTAAATCTCTTAAATATATTAATAAGTATCTTAAAACTAAAGAAAGAGACTTTTGGTAGTGCTTTTTATGGTTTTATATTTAACTTCCCTTAGTATAGTATATACTTGCCATAGGTCTATCTATAAGTAACTAGTTATAGCTTAGTTATAGTTATAATATATTTAGGATATATTAGACACTAACCATATACTTTATAATATAAAGATATAGCTTACAGCTAGTACTTTACTTTATATAGGCAATCTAGTACTAAAATATATAACAAATACTGTTATAAAGCCTATATATATTAATAAGAATAGATAATATAAATAAATATCTTACGTATTTATGTCTCTTCGTTTAAGATTATCTTAATTTAATTTTGTTAAATCGCTAAGAAAATATATAAGAGTATATAATATCTATATTATAACTTAGATATAGTAACATAATATTATAGATATATTATACCTTTTCTTGCAATTTATATATTCTTTCCCAGTCTTCCTCTATAATTTATTTATAGTAAAAGTTTTATAGCTAAGGGTCTAGGTATTTATAGTAAAACACGCCTATATAGGGTATCTGTCTTCTAAAGCACTTTTAGAGGCCAAGAAGAGGGCATATTATACTTATCTTGTTTTTTAATATGCATAAATATTATATCTATCTATATTAGAACCTAGTTATATATAAGATCTATCTAGGATATAGTCTTTTATATTTTCATACATCTTGGTATTATTCTTATTATTTAGCTATAGGTTAGATAAATCTATTATATATCTAATCCCGTACTTAAAGGATATAGGAATTCTAGTATATCTTAACTAAATATAAGTCTTTCTACTGCAAGCGATCTAGTTTATATAATTAATATTAAGCCTTGCTATATTATAGAAATAATTAGTTTATATATTATATATAGCTTATATTATAGAATTCTACTTACTACTAGCGTTAAAGAAGAGGTATTAGTAGATTATTATAGCGTGGGTATTTAGGATTATATATCTTTATAATACTCCTAATATAAGCCAGATATATCCTAATTACTATCTTTAATATTTATATATATGTGTTTCTCCTATACCTATTACCCTTTATAAAAGAAGTCCTTCTATAATTATTTTAAGTCTTTAATTAAGGACTAAGTTGCTTCTATTAGTAGTAGTATAGAAAAACTACCTAAGATAGGTAAATATATAAGGGTATCTGGATTATATCTTAGATATATTATTAATCTATTCTAGATATATCTCTACGCACTTTAGGGTAGTTATATATTATTGGCCATTTCTAATACTAAGATTATATAATTTTAGATCTACCAAAGATAGGGTATAGTTGCAATTTTATATAATTAAGTGTAGCTTTAATGGCAATAATTTTAAAGAATTTTGTGTTAAAAGCTTATTAAGTATACGCGCACGGTGCTAAAGTTCATCTAGTGTAAGATTTTGCGACGTGGCGTATTTTAACACTCCCGGAGCTTTCGGCAACACTGGCCGAGCTATATGCTCCTTCGCAGAAGATTTAGGCTGCGTTCGGTTGCAAAACTTCAGATCAGATCAGAACTGAAAGTCCGGCAGAAAAGGACGCGTTCCTTCCTCATTTGGTACGCGTTTGTGGCTTTATAAAAGCACGGGCATGTACAAGCTGGAGGCTTTAGATTGCAACTAGATGGGGTCTAGAACTTAGACCTTTAGATTAAACTAACGCCAAGACCTTTAGTTCAGAAGCCGTATACGGTAAAGTTGCCAACTTTTTTGTAACTTTTAGCGTGTTTTTTGGGCGGTTAGAGGAACACCAAAAATTTATAGCTAAAGTTAAGTTGAGCTGGAATTTAACCGAACAGTTGCCTCAGAATTAGATTGGAGCTCCAGATTAACTCCATTCTGAAGCCCTTATTCTGATCTGAACTTGCAACCGAACGCACCCTTAGGTGACTTGGGGCAACGCACGGGCTAACTCCTGCGAACTCCTAGACCAATCAGAACCGTGAACTAGTTTCAGCCCCCTGCCTACCCCCTGTCACTAGCAATCTTCTGCGAAGCGCCTGAGAGCTTATGGGCCTCGTTTTAGTACAAACTGAATGTTTTAAAAATCGAATTTTGTATATTTCTACAAGCGACGTCTTAACCACAAGAGTTATTATATTTTTTATGGATGTAATAGATTCTTTAGGTAATTGTATATATATATTTATAGATTATAACCCCCTACTAAGAATACTAGGGGGCGAGATACATCGTCGCAGAACGTAAGTTAGATTTTGAAACGCATTTTCGTAGATTTTAGACCAAAACTGACCGACTACCTATGTCCAACTTCATATATAATAAAGCTACGATATCGCCACAACGTGGAGGCGATAGAGGAGATAAAGGGCTTTTAGCTTGTACTATTTTGGAGATAATTAGACGTAGAGAAGTATATAAGGTACGGCAGTAAGCTAAGATTGCGATAAAAACTGACCGACTACCTATATCTAACTTCTCGTAGAATAGAGCTACGATATTGCTATAATATAGAGGCGATAGAGAAGGAAAATAGCTTTTAGCTCGTAGTATTTTAGAGATGATTAGACGTAGAGAAGTATATAAAGTATGGAGCTTCGAGCAGAGCTGCGAGTAGAGCTTCGAGAGGAGCCTCGTGCAGAGCTTCGAGAAAAGCCTCGTACAGAGCTTCGAGCAGAGCAGTGAGGTAAGATTGCGACCGACGAGTTTTACGACTGACGATTTTTGCGACCGATAAAAATACAACTTACGAAAATACGACTAACTAATATAGCTACGACATCGTTATTTATTGTAATAGACAGAGAAGATAAAGAGCTTTTACCTTATAGTATTTTAGAGATAATTAGACGTAGAGAAGTATATAAGGTATAGCAGTAAGGTAGGATTGCGATAAAAACTAACCAACGAGTTTTGCGACCGACCGACTTTTGCGGCCGACCGACGAGTTTTACGACCAACCGTGTAATATAGCTACGACGTCGTTATTTAATGCAATAAATAGAGAACTTAAAGAGCTCCTACCTTGTAGTATTTTTATAATAACTAGACGTTATAGAAGGGTCGAGATAGAGCGTTGTAATAGAAGAGCTGTCGCCTAACAAGAAACAATGAGTTTGTATACAAAGGGGGCCCATAAGCTCTCAGACTCTTGGGGAGAAATTCCTCTCGGTGTAATCTAATTGGTCCAGGAGCTAGGGTAAGGTCCACAAGCGTAGCGCTAGCCCTTAGCTACGTCGTGGCGCAATTTCTCCCCGGGGGTCTGATTCATGAGATAATACGTAGCTGCGCCTTGACCACCCACCCTCTCGGGTGAGTGGTGGACATCCTAATCGCCAGGACGGCTCAATCGCCAGGGTTTGAAAAGAATTAATTATATAGCACCACTACAATAATAATTACAAGTCTTCCTGCTGCTCACGCGCTTTATCCCATTCACTATATTCATCCTTAGCGTCATTAGGAGTCTCAGGCTCTGGTGTTGGTGTTTTAGCCTACTTTTTGCGCTTATTTGCGAGCTTCTTTTCATCAGCTTTCTTCCTCTTTTTAGCTAGTGAACGACCCTCTGCAACTATAATTACCCTAAACTTCTATATAACCTTTCTAGCATTAGCCTTCTGCTTTTAGCGTCGCTTATTCTTAGCCTTAGTCTCCTTTAGCTGCCATTTAAGAGATCTAAACGCCTGGAGCTGAATCTCTGCCCCGTATACATATTTCTGTATAGCCTTATGTAACCCAGACAGGATCCGCACAGTAACTCTTGGCAGTAACTTTACTATCCAAATCTTTTCCAAATCAAGCGGAAACTTGGGCGGTGAGGTAGCCAAGACACTACTTAAGCACCTATTTTACTAGTAAACGCTATATAAATACAATGTTTACCTAATACCCTAGTACCCCACTGCGAGCCGCTACACGATTAAACAAAAATATAAATTTTTGTTACCGCTAAAATCAACGTCGCGTTAACGTCAATATCAATTAACGCCAACTACCCTCTATATAAGTAGACAGCTATAACGCCCTAGGCTCTACATTAAGCAGAACTAGATTCTTATTTAAAATAGACACTCCTACTGCTATACCTTAAGTAAACCAACTAGTTAAATAGAAGGCGCACAAGAAGCTAAGAAATAAAGATATAATCGCGGTAATGCAGGTAGCTATTTAATTAATCCCTCCTAAATACTTGCTTAAGCTAGAAGCTAATAAGTACTATAATACTCGCGACTTGGCAATATAGCACTTTAACAACTACGCGTTTTCTTAAGGCCGTAAGCTCTGTATAAGTAGTAGCTAGGTTACACAGTAAGTCTATATAAGATATAAAGCTTATAGTAAAGAAACTCGTAATAATTAGAAGCTTATAGAGGAGGACCGCCAGTAAAAGGATAAGGGAGGTAGATATCTTAGGCGGCCAAATAGGAAGATTTTAAAGAAGAGCTATCCCTATTAAGTTTCCGCTTATAAGAACATAGTTAATAGAGCTATTAGCTGGCTTATAAAGATTAATAACAGTATATATACCTACGTGGCTATACTAAATCCTCTTACTCTCTTAAAGTATGAGAACCGTTAGCTGGATTATGCAGTAAGTGTAGCAAAGGCTCTTAAATACTAAGCTACCAATATATCTACAGGAGAGATACGGCAACTTCTATCCTTAAACAAGTTACTACTAATTAGTAGTTATAACTACTGGAATATGGGAGGGCAGGTTTATTAAGGTTTATAAAAGGCAAGTATAATAAAGCAGGAGCAATTTAAGGAGTTATGTTTAGCTCTCTAACAAGCCGGCTTCTATATATATTCGTGCATCTATACCGAAGTTAATTCTAAATTAGGTAAGCTTGTTACCTAAAGAGCCTCTATTAGCTCCTTTCCTAATAGTATAGATAGTATAGCATTCTCTAATATAGCCAAGCTACTAATTAGTACTATAGGCCTACTAAATACAATAGTTTAATTATATGGCTGTGTAGCTCGGAATGCCTAGATATTAAAGCGTTTAGGATGTTAATTTACTTTCTTATTACTGACTAAATACTAACTTACTATTCCCCCTAGGTAACTGTACCTCTTAAGTCCTTATTTAAATTACCTTCTTAACTCTATAGCAGATTGCTTTCGTATATTAATTTACTTCTGGCTTCTATATCTGCACTAATATAACATTCTTAATAAACCAGCTCCGCATGCCGCTATTAACTATAATAACTATAATAAATACTGGCAAGACAGTTCTAATTATACACGTACTTATCTTATCTAAGGCTGAGTAGGTGTTTAAAGAGATGCACGACTTTATAAGCGAGTTTATGTTTTATAATATACCTGGCCTAAAATTTTATATTAGTAATTAAGGAGCTAGCTTTATATTAGCTATAAAGAAGCTTATAGAGGAGAACATCTAAATACAACTCTGTAAGTGGCATATTGCTAAAAATATTAAGACTATATTAGTTAATAGTGGCTGTTATACTAAGGAAAAGCAGAAGCCTTTAGAAGAGTTAATATAGAAGTATATTAAGTTAGAGAATCCTGTTAAACTTAAAGCTAATTATGCTATATTTATATATTAACTTAACTAGCTGGAGTGTTATAGACGCTTTAAGTACGATGTTACGACTACTTGGAGAAGAGTCGCAGGAAGCTAGTTGGTTAATATAGGCACGGTCTAGGATGGATCTGGTGGAACCATGTGACGAGGAATAGTAAGCGAGTCACATAATATTATACGCAGTGTACGAGGTATACGTAGTGTACGTCCATATATAACACGTATAACACGTACCTTACGTATAAGAGAGGATTTCTTAGGAGTACGGTTGTGTATTTAAAGGACCTTAGTCCCTACTATAGATAGTTCTCTCCTTGTAGTAAATCTTAGAATATAATTAGAGTTAATCTGTTGGGCAACTACTCCACCAGTTATTATTATGTTATTGTTTTGTTCTTACCTATATACCTAGCCCAATAATAGAACCCACTGTAGTTCCTACTATAAGGTTTTGTTACACATTCACTACTAAGGTTATAGTATTTAAATAAGATCAAATAATATGCCACTAAGAGCAGCACTAGTTACAACAGCGTCAACGGCAGCCACAACCTTAGGGCCAGGTGATACCAGTATAGACAATAGGGATTCTTAAGTGGTTACGCAAGGTCAGTTATAGGAAATGGTTAATTACTTATAAGACAATAATAGGATACTTAAAGAACGCATTAATAGAATTGGAGTAGTAAAAATTAAGCTACCCTTAATTAAACGATTTTTAGGAGAGAAGTTAAAGCTTAAGGGATTTCTTACACAGATATACTTTAAGGTAGTATAGGAAGGAGCGAAGTTAGCAATATTATTAGATTAAGTAGCCTATACAGGATTATTTCTAACGGGGAGGGCACTTAAGTGGTTTAAGCCGTATCTTATGGAAATATAGGCTAATAGCATAATAACCACTAACTAGGACGTATGGTATATATTTACTAGTTAGAATGGGTTCGTAGAGCAACTAACACAGATATTTAGAGACTTAGAGGCCATAACTATAGCGGAACGAAAGCTTTAGAACTTAGTATAACGCACTTTAGCAATTAAGTATACAACACAGTTTTAAACACTAGCTATATAGGTTAAGTGGAATAATAGGGCGCTTATGGCATAGTATAAATAGGGACTTAAGGCTAAAGTCTAGGATGCAATTATCCTAATAGAAGATGCGGATACTCTAAGAGAGTTAATAGATTAGTTAATAAAGATTAATAATAGAATCTATTAAAGGGAACAAGCTAAGAGAGGGCAAGATAGAGTTCTATAGTTATATA
>Ga0307507_10007360_pt1 | contig 16078 bp, 12 predicted proteins | sample 7_EM_MG_FD_207223 | JGI IMG/M metagenome (GOLD analysis project Ga0307507, IMG submission 207223) | Populus trichocarpa ectomycorrhiza microbial communities from riparian zone in the Pacific Northwest, United States - 7_EM | ecosystem: Host-associated > Plants > Roots > Unclassified | place... | reverse complement strand
GTCCTTTAATTTGAAGCTACAGTTGCGGGCTCTGAAACGCTATACCGACTCTCGCCATTCTTAACTCTAGGAAATTGCTCCCTTGCGGCTTGTCACCTTGCTGACTTCTCCAATAAAGCCAATAAAGCCGAAGGCACGATGACAACCAGCAAAGGACGAACCCCGCTCGACCCTAAGAGAATTCCAGCAAAAAAAACTCTAGCTTCCATCAGAACTTGTCTGAATCCTATGATCCAAAGCATGCGCTGCGCTGTATGCCGCAGGGTTCACGCCGTTCAATGCCTAAGCAGAGGAAAACTCAAGAACAGTTCCTCCCTTCCCAATTACACCCCTTTCGGACACTTCCCTAGGCCAATGTAGAGATACTCGAGCATTATAATATTATTATAACAGTAATGGCCGCACGAGGTATAATGCCATCTCCCGTTTAATATTATATAGAAACCCTTGAGAGAGAGAGAGAGAGAGAGAGTCTGTGAGTGCCTACCATGAACTCCCCCAGAACTAGAGTAGAGAAACGTCACTCCTCGCTCAAAATCTTAAAAAGAAAGGAAAGAAAGGACCTTTTAGCATGATAAGTTTTCGGTCCTATAGTAATGTTGTGTGAGATATCATACCTAGTTGGCGCAGTGGTTAACATGTCAAGAACCAATTAACTCCCGTCGTAATTAGCGGAAGTCTAGGAGTTTGATTCAATTCACGCTTACAGGGAGTTATATAACTTGGACTATTATTAAACAATCGGTCAGGTAAGGCAGGGGAATTAAAAAAAAGATCCTGGCCTATGGGGACTGGGAGGCTTGAGAACTTGGCCTTCATCAATGGGGTTATGGGGCTTATTAATCTTGCTATATTATGATATATGAGATGGTAGAGTCCGACTCTAGACCTTCATCCCGGGTGAAGTTGATGGCGATCGGCGAGCTACAGTAGCGGGAGAAGAGGGAAGAAATTATTATTCGATATGATACTTAGAGAGAGAAGTGCCCAGGAATAGTTTCTTCCTTATCATAGCCTTTTTGGACCTTTTCCTAGGTCAGGGTGAGTTGCTCGAGTATCGCAATAATATAACAGTATAACACCATCAGGCCGCCAAAATGCCGAACGAGAGATCATGACTGCCCACTATAACCTCCTCAATTACCAGGGATCTCGTACATGGACATAAACCTAGCAAAAGATATTTAATCTGAGAACAAGCCACCAATGCCCAACAGCCATGGTCTTCTACACTAGGAGAACATCGAAAAACATTAAAACAAGAGTTACAAGTAGCACTCAGATAAATCATTCACATTATTTCCAAAAGCATCCGAGAGACTGGCATCCAGGAAACGCCAAATTATTCGGATCACTTTTTTAGAATAGGCTAGTGAGCAGTGATTAGCTTGCGTAGAAGGGCTAGGGGGGGGGGGGGTCAGTATGGTAGGGTAAAGCAGGCTTGATTCAGATGGCGAAAAGCAAAAGTGGTATAAGGTGTTCAGTTACTGCATGGGAGGGCCAGGTTAAGGAATGTACTCCTGTCTCTCCTCCAATCACCAATTACTGGGCTCAGGTTCTTTGGAAGGCTTAGCTCAGGGAAGGAAATCGGGGATCTTGGTAGAACGGATCGCGAGAGGGGGATGTGGGACCTAGGTTGTGTCCAGCTAGTGCTAGCATCAACCTCGCAGTGGTCAGGTTCGGAAGGCTCGATAGTGCTGAGGGGTTCGCGCATCGTGAAATAGAGTAAGAAAAGGGAAGGTAAAAGTGAAGGGAAGTGGGAAGAGGGAGGGGCTGAGGGGGATAGCTTATAGACTGTCCACCCTCAGTCTATAATAAGGGCCCAAACAATTACACACATTCTCACTCGCTCCTAGAAGCAATATGCCATCATCGAAACTCCAAATCTCAGTCGAAATCCCACAGAAACTTCTTCTCAGAGCCCAGTACTGACAGAAGGCTGGCAAGTTATGATAGTATTGAATCTGCGCTGGGAATTGAACCAAGGAAAAAGGGCAATGGCGCACCCAGTAGCAGTAACGGTAACAGTAATCACCTAGATCAGTTGTTCTACAATTCCATGCTTTCTACCGTGTCCCGGCAAAAACAGGAAAAACTCAGATCCTGATGTATTGCAAAAAAAAGAGAAAAAAGATTCCGCCCGACAAAAAAAGGAAAAACGTGACAAAACCCCGTTTAAGATACAATATACAATGCAAGAGAAGAGAAGGTATCTAAAGAATGAGCGATCTACAGAAGGTATAGACGCTAGCAAAAACAAGGGAAAAAAAATAAAGACTCGAGCGCCCTCCACGACTGGATAAAAGGGATATAAGAAAGGAAAATTGGTAGCGGCGCACAGAGTTTCGTTTTAGGAAAGAAAAAAAAACAGCCCCTGCACCAAATCAAACATACAGAGCAAGAAAACGAGAAATGATACCTTTCCCCTAAAACCTAACCCGTCTCTAGAAGTATTGGATATCATCCTAAGTTGCGCGAAAATAACAAAATGAAAGCCGTCGAGAGTGATCAGGGAAACCGAACAAAAGAAATGTTAAACGTAAAATCAGGACTCCACCCCGTAAAAAGTAGAAAAACCAAACCCCACAAACCTTACAATGAAAAATAAAAGAGAGGACGCTGACGGCTACAGTAAATCAATCGGTAGATGCATCTGCTTCAGGATTGGCAGCAGTGCGTTCATTAGCTTTCACGCCGTTTAACTTCTCAATCAGTTTCTCCCCTGCTCCAGGTGAAAAGACATCAATATGCTCTGGGACACCTGGAAGTTCATCCTCTTTCCTTGTTGGAACTGGAATCGGGCCAGTGTGGGAGCCTCGTCTGCTATTAGTAGAAAGCAAGTACGGCAAACCAACATCATCGTCCTCCTTACGAGAAAAGGGCTGCTGCGATCCTCTTCGGCTAGGATATAATGTACTGGGGAGCGATTCCGAGTCAAGCATAGAATCAGATTCTGTCCCTGTTTGATTTGTTTTGTTTCGTCTAAGCCTATCTTCAGCGGATAGGTTTTGCCACTCGGAGCCAAAAGTGATAACACTGGCTTTCTTTCCTGTATGGTGGGGAAATATAGATAATAAGTAACCTATGGGTAACGGGCGGTAAGACAACAAGGTCTTGAACATACCATGAACGGTAAAACTCCCAGAGCCACGAGCCAAGCCTTCAGTCTCGCCGGGATGCCCTTCGCCAGTCTTTAAGGGATCGTCATTAGACACATCCCTTGACTTTCCTCTCCTATGGCCAAGTGCTTGGGATTCTCTTAAGGTTCTTTGCAGACTCCTTCGTATTTTTGGACGGCCGGAATCTTTATCCTTTCCTTTACTCTTGTCTTTGCCCTTGCCCTTGCCCTCTTCATTATCCTTCCCCTTCTCCTTCTCTTTTTCCTTATCCTCGTCCTTCTCTTTACCAATTTCCGCGCCAAAGCTAGACTCGGAGAGAGTTGGTGTAGGTGAATGGCGACTGCGACCAGTTTCAAAGCTTTGGTCATCGTTAACCTGAACAGAAGACGTCCCATTGGGCAACATGGAGGATGATGAGGGGGATCGGGGAGCAACTGATGACATAGATCCTCTAGCACTGTGGCTAATTCCCGAAGTAAAATCCCGTGTAGATCCATTCTTGTGGGCTGATGCAGGCGAAGTAACCTGAGAAGACTCCTCAACAGCAGAAACAGAGGTAAACGTGGCTTGTGTAGGAGTCGGTCCCCCTGACAATGGCGATGTAGGAGGTGCCCCATGTATAGACGTTGCAGGTGAATTCTGGCAACTTATCTGAGGAGTAACTATGGCCAAATTTCTTCCAGCTCGCTCCCTCGCAGACTTACGCTCCTCATCAGAGTCCATTGCCAAAATATCCCGATGACATCTCAGCTTCCACATCTCCATCCGTATCCACTGTAACTTTGCTGCCAACGCGCCTGCGGCCATCACAACTTGTTCCCTTACTTTTGGCTGGATCGGTGTCAGTATGGTCAGATGCTTTGCATTCCGGAGATGGATCTGTAGTTGTCGATTGCAATCCGCCAGCTTATCTTCCGAGTCAGATATCTTATGTTCAATCACTTCCCTGCGAGCTGCCGCAATTTCCGCAGCAAGCTGACTATCTATACCACCCCTCAAGATGTTAACTTCTCCGGAAGGAGTCTGAACAGAATGCGGGCCCGGAGATCCAGTAATGCTATCCATCCTTCGAATACCCCTCGCCCTCTGGCCCTCATAATTTCCCCCAACAACACCCCGCATCCGAACACCAGCTGAGCGAAAGGTAGCCGCATAATTTAATTTGGCAAGCCAATCATTCATTTCCGACTCTGAATCTGCGATGAAATATTCCTGCATACCTCCGTGCCGTACAAATGCGAAGGCATTCTTATGCTTTCTATAGCTCTTATCCAACAAAGCAACCGCGTCGTCTGTCGATATCTGCGCATCGGGTTTGAACTGCTCCAATGGGGGCTTGAAAGTAACTGGAGTTCCAGGGTTGTGCTTGTGGTGGGACTCGTACTGCTGCATAAGATTCTTAATCCAACTCAAATTCCTGAAAAAGTAGAGCTGCGATCCAGTGAGAATGGCACCCCATTCGTGCCATGGACTTCTAGTCTTCTTCTTTTTCATTTCCTTTCTCCACAAGACACCGACTTTCGTTACCTTAAGATCTACTACCCCAGGATCCGCACCTTCCGGGTTCTCCATAGTGGAAGGCAGTAAGAATGCATCAGGCCTGGAACGCGCAGACATGATCTGTAAGACCCCGGATCGAAAGAACGCTCGGTGTAGGGATCCCATATCCAATCGCGAGGCTGTGCCAGAATAGCTATATGGGTCTTCAATTTGGACCACATCTTTCAGACTGGGTCTCAAGAGGTCAAGTTGCCGGTCAATTATAACCGCATAGGGATCAATCGGCTCCTTAGGTCGTTTCCCATCTGTATGAACCCTGTTGAAAATACCTCTTTTTGGCCTATGGGGTACTATCTTCTCTCCGTTGATATCGAATTCGTCTTCCATGCGAATGAAAGGTGTGTAGGTAATATTGTGGTAAAAACACTGCAAAATCAGCACTACGCTTGAAAACCCAGTCAGGACGCCTTACCTCAAGTATCTCGTTAGACAATCCTTCATTTGCAATAGCGCGTGATGTATTCTTGACATAATCTGGCTTCTGCATCTTATGCTTATTATTCTTGTTGAAAAAATCGGTATGCAACATGATCAACGAAAAAGCGACGTAGTATGCCTGGTCCGAGTCTTGGTAAATAAATGGGTTGCACTCATGGTACCGATCTGCGAATGTCTGAAGAACTCGATCGATTTGTTGAGTTTCTGAGGGCAGTTCGACTTCCATAAGCAATTTCCTAAAAACGGTAAGCAGGTTTCCTAGTAAATAAACTCCAGATATTAAACTATCATACCTTAACGCCATGTCCATCGGCACAGAGCTAAAATCGAAGGTCACCATATATGCCTTCAAAACTGCAAGATGAAAAGCATCTCCATTCCGAGCTAATAATGATGCCACAACACTCTTGCTCACTGCCTCAAAAAGTCTTAAAAGATACATCTGCGGTGTATCGTCATCATTTCTCTCGGGAATGGCAACCACTTCCTGCGAGGTAGCCAGGGAATGTGGGCCCGCATTGTATGGCTGAGGTGAAACACCTCTAGATATTCCACCACCAAATATTGGTTCACTATCCCTGCGAATCCGACCAAACAAGCCACCAAAGCTACTTCGACCGCTCTGACGCCCATCTCCGCTCTGATCGAAGGAAGACATGGTAGAACTTCGGCCTCTCATGATTCCTCGAGGGGTTAAAGAGGTCGGACTAGAGTGAGCTGAATGGGTGGAGGCTATCGAATTGGAGCGAAGAATCGGAGCCGACGGTCCAGAAATGCCCAAGCCTGCCAACATCATAGACATGCCAGTATTCTCTCCATCACGCGATTTAGGCAGCTTCGAAGGGGAGCCTTGAGGCGTTATCTTGGATGAAGAGCAGATAGATTTTCGACCCTGAGGAGTAAGTTCGGATTCGGATATCGATGGTCGTCCTTCCGATGGTGGTACTCTAATCGGCAACGGAAATAGTGACGTCTCCTTCTTCTTCCGTCTAGGAAGCTTGAAGAAGGTAGTGGTAGTGGTAGTAGTTTGGGTTGTAGTCGTTGTAACGTAATGCTCACCAGAGCTAGCTGTAGAGCGTGATGAGTCTGAGAGCCGCGGGCCTGGAATCGGGAGAGAGGAATTCTGGTCTTCGTATGGTGGAAGGTCAAAAGCACTCGAATTTGGAGTGGTGCTTGTAGGCGGTCGCTCTGGTTCGTCGAAAGTAACTCTGCTGACACGCATGCTGGAATTGGCACCAATCGCACTACTACCCCCTTCCTTCTTCCTCCTCGTAGAAAATGAACTGCGCCTGGAAGTCTTTTCGGCCGAAGGTATGGGTATTGCAGTACCAGAGGCTAGTTGTTTTTCCGAAGATTTTTGTCGCCATAGCCGTATCGTTCCCGATCGTTTTGGAGGAGTGGGATTCCCAAAGTCAAGAGTAGGAGCGGTAGTAATAATGGCAGGCGTCACAGGCGTCTCGTTGGTGGTTGGTAATGGAGGGGGTGTTTCTGCTCGAGACTTACTGCCAACCACAGAATCCGAAGCATGTCTAAACCGCAACATGCTGAAGCGAGGGCCAGATTTTGAAACCAACCCAGACGGAATGTTCGGAACCGGCTCCGGCACCAATGGAGAAGATGGTCGACGATTTATTTGCTCACTAGAGCGAGCGTGTGCGGTTTTCCTAGTGACATCAAGACTCCGCCGAAGTCGAAGGTCCGTCTCACTACGTCTGCCCTGATGGCGTTTAAACATGGCGAAAAGCCTTCACAAACCAGCTTCGCTGATCCTAGGGAGAGAGAGCTTTTGTTCCGGAAAGAGTGGAGAGGCCGAAAGTGGGTAGAGGTGTGTAGGGAGCAAGAGGTGTGTTAACGATGGACCATGGTCTTAGGTTTCTGAAAAGACTGAATGGGCGGGTTGAGGGTTGACAGGGCGAGTGGAAGAGGAAAAAGGAAAAAGAAAAGAAGAAAAAAAAGGTGAGTGGGGAGTCAGGGTGGGGCTCGTGTAAGAGCTCTGGATGTATCGTACAGCACGGTACGCAAGGTCAATGAGGTAGGATAGAAGAGCAGAGAAACAGCCGCACTCTGTATATGTCTCTACTGCGTATATGAATGCGTATGAGCGACCAGATGTTCTAGAAACATGAACACAGAGAAGAGGAGAGAGGGGATACAGCAAAGTGTGTGCGGAGATCAAGCACGATATGCATGCACGTGTTTGCTACAAGGTGTGAATAAGCACTGTATGTAGTACGGAGCCCATAGGCAGATCTTTTGTGGTGTGGTGGAGCAGTGGTGATATTTCAGGATGCTAAGGAATGAACATATTATAGATGAGGTGATGGGATGACAGACAGGTGGATGGGGGGTCAGAGATGAGAAAGATTATATTGTAGCGAATGAGAGATACCGGAAGTGAGCGAAGAGGGGGGAGCAAGAACGAATGTCACGAAGAGAAGGAGTGGAAGGCAGTGAAAGTCAGATCTGCTATTTGCAGCTGCCGCTGATGATGATGATGGTGATAATGCTGGAGATTTTGTGGAGGGAGGGAGGGGAAGGGATCCAAGGGAATGGATGTAGACAAGGAAGGAAAGTGCCGGCAAAAAGGGAAAAAAACAGGATAGAGAAGGTGCTCCAGTTAAGTTAATGGAACTCGTCGGATGCAAGTTAACTGATTGCATCTGAGCCTTGGCTTCTCCGTCCGAACTGACTGTTCTCAACTCTTCGCCTCATCCACCTCGACCGGGATCAGGTCCAGCCATTCCTTGGACTTCTCAAACTGGCCTGCGTAACCCACAGCAATTTCCCCCTGTACTTGTACAAGTAAATAGTTTTCTAGCACAGTAGAGTTTGCTGCTTCTTTCCCTCCTCATTTTAAACTTACCCCCTCTACACAAGAAAGTCTTCCCAAGCCACAGGGGCTGAAGAATATGACCCAAAGGAGAGGAGAAAGAAAAAGCCAAAAAAAAAGCAACAACAAGAGGAACTCTGATATTCCCCTAATTCCCCCGAACTCTTCAACGACTCCAAGTTGTCGCTTGCTAGCTTGTCGGCTTGTGTTATCGCTACTGCACGAATACTCGAGTAGTACTTGTATTATGCTGTACTCCCAGTTCCGGCAGGACACTCTGCTTCTCCTGGCCCAATGCCCGTCCGTCATCCTGTTCACACTGCTGTAACCCAAAGGCGCTATTCAGCACCTCCGGATCCAGTGTTTCGGGTCCACCAAGAACCAAACCTATGCGCTCTCCATCACATCTCGGCGGGGTCTCAGCCATTCGCCCCCTTTCCTCCCCACCCACCCTCTTCACTTCCTCCACCTTCTCCAACTCCAGATTCAAGGAGTACAAAGGTCTTGCCCTCAGCTCTGTACCAAAACTACGAGTAGATGCCTAGCAACAGCCCTTATCGCAGACTTCCGGAGGGTGTGCAGTCTGCATTCGCGGGACCCGGGAGGCCATTGTACGAGCACTGCGCTGAACGAACGAAAGGCCGGTTGCGTCCAGAGGTTTACGATTCCCTTCTCGCCTAAGATGTCCCTCCCATTGGTCTTGCTTTCTCCGAGCCTAGAGACCAATAGGATGCGAGAACCAGAACACATGTCGAGTTTTTTTTCTTTTCTTTTCATTCCTCCCCCTCGCCGTCGCCATTCTCTCTCTGTGAAAAATATCGGTACTCGAGTACATGGCTCATGGGTCTGCGGATGCTTACCCGAGCACTCGGACAAGTACCCTACAAGAGCCCTAGTGTAACTGTGTAAGCCACGTGTGGGAGCGACCGTGCTCCATAAAGGCCCATTAAGGGGATAGTTCACATAATAGACACCAGGTATCGCGGCCCACCAAAATGATACCTTAGGGGGAATGCCCAGCAAATTTATGCGAAATGAAGCGTTTCGGAATTGAGAGGGTTTGCGCAGAGACCCAGGTGGTTTTAACATAAGTTAATGAAAAGTTCTGGCAACCTGGTTCCCCGGTCCAGCTTGGTTGAGGGGTACAAGTACTATAAAAGTCGTGAAATCAGACTTGGAATTGCGCGTCCTAAATGTCAATTCCGATCGTACAAGTACGTAGGTGTGATTCCGTAACCATTCCCCTTAAGTATAACTTCCACAAGAGTTATTTCAGGATGTTCAAGAACTGGCCGCTATGTGACCCCCTGAAGGGGCCCAGTTCAAGAGGAACGCCATTGGTCGGGGGCTGGATGGGCTCCTGATGCAAGCAGCAACCTCCGGGAGCATTATTGACAACCCCCACCCGGGTCAGACCGCGCAGACCCCCCACCGACGCTGTCAAATGTTTTCTGGAAGAACGAACCCCCTCTCATCCCTTTCTAACACCGGGTTGGGCGTGTCTCGGAAGTTCGGGTTCTTCCGAGCCGAGACATCCCACTTGGCAAAATCAAGTATGGTAGTACTCGAGTGATGCCACATGATTAAGATATCAGCAAAGAAGAGGAATTCCCTTTTTGCCTAATCTTTAGCAACCTATGCTATCCGGGTGTAGGATATCAACTTTCTTGGAGGGGCTACTCTGTACCACTGAGCAGGTATCCCAACCCAGCCAAATCCCACACAAACAGCTGCTCATCCTTCACATTCATTCAGCCAGGGTTCCCAGCACCGCCCAGAAACCGGTTTTCGGAAATTTCAAGGATACCAGTAGCCTATGTCATATCATTGAAAAAATTTCCAAAAGCACCCCTCTGAAAACTAGTTCGTTTAGTTTACCCAGGATAATTTATTGAATTAACGAAAACCACGCCTAAATACCAGGTCTTGGCAGCAACGAGTTACATAGCGAGTGTTATTGATGCCGAGGCTCTGCCCCATTTAGGCAGACTACCGGCACGTGCTAACTAGCCTAGATGGCCAAACTCTAGTAATAAAGAGCACTGATTTGCGAGGCCTTATGCCACATGCTGTCATCGCTATCGCTGAGGTTGGAATCTGGCTATTGGTACTCGTTACAGTACCATTTCTGGGGATCCTCACCGATCATTGGCTCTGGCACCCCGGTGATATCATAAATCATGAATCAGCATCGGGTTCCGGGATAGCTGGCACCCGTTGGTAAAGCAAACTTGACCTAAAAAATCTAATAGCGTACTGGCGCCCTGAACCTACATCAGGTACTCGAGTACGGAAGGAGGAGAATGGTAAGCCCATGAATAGCCACGCCGCAGTAGTGGAAATAGTTACTGGGCTGCATCCCTTGGGATGTATGGAACGGTAAAATTAGTTACCAAGCGCGCTAAACCGAAAGCGGCTACCCAGTGGCCGTCGTTGGTAGCAAAACCGGTTTTCCCAGCACGACAGCCGATTATTATCATAGCACCCCCATAGCTGGTGAATTCTCGATTCGTTCCACATCCTGGCACCCATGGCTAGTAATGAATTTTACCGTTTCACAATGTCCAAGGGGGTACCCGTAATAGATGGGAAAACTAACATCGGAGGGGGGGGTCAACGAATAGGAGGGTTCAAAGAGCAACCAAACACAATCGCCGCTTGAATTAACGTACAGTCTCTCATGGGGTCGTGACGAATATCAGGAGGTGACGAACAGGGATTAGGAGCAGGTATTTTTTGTTACCCTACTTTGACGAATTTGATTTTTGTAGCCAAATACCCCTGTTCGTCACCTCCTGATATTCGTCACGACCCCATGAGAGACTGTACATGAGGTTAATCCCTGGATGGCTAGTTCCCGCTCCCGTCGCTAGCGACCCATGACATCAATCGCGTTCTGTCGCAATGGTTGCACTAGCGGTAAGGCGAGAACATGGTCATGCGAGAGTGCCGATACAACCTTTATTGGATAGGGATTAATTTCTGTGGGAATTCTCACTACACAATGTGCTCGCTTAGTGGAATAATGTATTGTTCCTTTACGAGGCCAACTCTAGCTTTAGGTATCATGCTGATGCTGTACAGTCTGTACTTCGACCCGTAGTCCTTTCAGATGTAGGTTTCGAACGGATTAAGTTGTTAGGATGTCAGAGTTATGGCTGGAGAGTGAAAGCAGCGAGTTGGAACAGTGTCCAACTTATGCTCTCAAGTCGATGGTGTAGGAGGCACAATTTTACTTTTGCTATCTTCAAATTTACTGCTGTGATAGTTCAACTTTTCTGATAGCTCGCATATCACATATGCAGCCGCGTGGCGGCGCTGTCAGGTCAGGGATTCCTCACCCTTTCCCCAGGTGTGATCACCCTAACCGGCGCGAGCCGTGTGCGGGAGAGCTATTACCGAGCGCTTTAGCCGTGGATATTCAACGAGATCGTGGGGCAACAAGTCTTAGGAGTCTTATCGCTCTAATACACCTAGATGTCTCGAGGGACGGGAATGAGGAGTGGTAAAGCTACTTCTCTGGTAGACAGCGTTACTGAAAGATAGCGGATGACAGAGAATATAGTCGGCTCTTGGAAAACGGACGACACATCCGTTTTTACGCTACTTGTCTTCGAATTCCCTCAAAAGTTTAAGTATGACTTCAATTTACTCTCTGTTAATTATTACCGAGCATTATGGGGGTCTTTGCCAAGATTGCAAGTCGCCTACTTTTTACCAATTGGATCCTGTTTTGTGATGCTGCAGATTAACTCATGACCCCTCAGCTAGGTATGCCTTACAATTTTCTGCCTCCCGCTCCTATCGTCAGAGATGATACCGGGAATTTTCCTTACATCGTTCATCTCACCTTACAGTATTCTCTGGCTCAAGCAATATGAGTCGAATGAGCACGTCCGAGTATCGAGTTCTAAATGGGAATAAAAACAGTTTCAACATTTCCAACAGTTTTAATAACAACTTTGTACCGGACATAAGGTCAGAGATTCTCTCGTGGATCTCTCCGCTAGAACCCCAGAAGAGGCATCACGATGTGCGGAACCGTCGACTCAGCGGCATAGGAGACTGGTTACAAGATACTACCGATTTCCAAAAATGGCGCAATGACCATGACGATCCTTTCAAGGCGACTCTGTTCTGTTACGGTGCCCCCGGTGTCGGGAAGACATTCATGAGGTAGTACTAGACGATCCTCCACGAGCTTGGATGTTTTTTCTAATCTCCTGCAAAAATAACAGCTCCCTCGTTATAGATAAATTGTGCGATGAGGCTCTTGGTCAAAATATCGGGGTCGCTTGTCTGTATTGCGATTTTTTAGACCAAAGAGAACAGGACACGACGAGCTTAGTTGGTGGACTTCTTAAGCAGTTTGTAGTAGGATTAGGAGAGATCCCCGACGTGGTCGACCAGGCCTTTCAAGACGCAAGGAGAGGCGTCGGAGGACGAAGTCCTCACCTTCCCCAGATGCTGAATCTCTTCTCTATGATTCTTTCATTCTTCCACCGAGCCTTCATATGCGTAGACGCGCTAGACGAGCTCCTACTCGAGCATAGGATCAAGCTCCTTCGTACGCTACACCAGATTATGCAAAATTCGCCAAACGCTCGATTTTTCCTTACCGGAAGACCTCATATACAAGAGGAAATCGAAAGATATCTCACGAAATCACCATATATTATCGCTATTCAGCCCCGCCAGGAAGATATTAGGAACTATCTCACCATGCGACTGGATGATGACCCCTATCCCTATGCAATGGATGACGATTTGAAGTTGGAAATTATCAAAAATATTCCACAATCCTTGTCCGAGATGTGAGTCCGAACATAATGTCTCTAGATTCTGGTAACCTATTAACTAGAAGAGGTCAGATTTCTACTAGTGGCCTTGCATACCGACGGGGTTTTAGGAGAGTTCACAATTTCTGAGAGAAGGGAAAAGCTCTACCAGAAAGCAAATGACCTAGGCGATGCCTATAGTGTGACGTTGGATAGAATTCGGCGCCAAAAGGGCAATATAGCGAGTCTAGCCATGGCTGCGTTGATGTGGATATCTCTCGCAGAACGACCACTGCGTGTCAATGAACTATGCCATGCACTGTCGGTAAAAGCCGGAGCACTCCCGTCTACAAATCTCGATCCTGGCAGGATTCCTTCTATAGAAATATTATTAGGATCCTGTCAGGGGCTCATCACTGTTGATAATGAAACATCCACAATCCGTCTTATTCATTCCACCCTAAAGGAATACCTTCACGCCCGGAATACTCCCGTGATCTTTGAAAATCCTCACGTTTCAATGGCGGGAGTCTGCTTGAAGTATTTGTGCTTTCCGGCTGTCGCGGGCCTTTCGCCGACTCTCGCCAAGGCCCCTGGGGAATTACCCTTTCTTAAGTACGCTTCGTGTCACTGGGGAGACCATTTGAAGAAACAGTTTGCGAGCTCCCTTCAGCCCCTCGCTCTCGATCTACTAACACAATATCCGAACCATGTATCTGCGAAGTTGTTCCTATCCTACCAAGACTCCTCGGACTGCTGGCGTCACGAATCGTGGGGGCGAGTGACATCGCAGCGGTTCAGTGGACTGCATTTCGCGGCATGTCTCGGCATTACCGAGCTCACCATTACTTTACTAGAGATGGGGGTATGCGATGTGAATCAGCAAGATTCTATGGGAAGGACACCGTTGATATGGGCGGGGGCTAACGGCAATGAGAATGTTGTGAAGTTATTGCTCGCTCAGAAGGGCATCAATCCCAATCTAGCGGATAAAAACTCCGGGCAAACGTCTCTTTCTTGGGCTGCTAGAAATGGGCATGAATCAGTCGTCGGGTTATTTCTGGCCAGAGACGATGTCAATCCCGACCTACCAGCGCATTTCGTCAGCCAACAAACGCCCCTCTCTTGGGCTTCCGGAAACGGACACGACGGGGTGGTCAAATTACTCCTCGATCGCGGCGATGTCAATCCGGAATCCAAAGATATGTCCGGGCAGACACCGCTCTCACATGCCGCTAAGAGTGGCTATGGGAAAATAGTGCAGCTATTAATTAATAGAGAAGATGTTATGAAAGACTCTGTTGATGGGGACTCCCGAACGCCTCTATCATTAGCCGCTGGCAATGGACACGAAGATGTGGTACAGATATTGCTTGATCAGCCAGCAGTGAACCCAAATTTAATAGACAGGCATGGCCGAACGGCACTCTCTTGGGCGGCCAAGGCAGGACACAAGTCAGTAGTCAAGCTACTTTTCAACCGGGTAGAAACCAACCCCGAAATACCGGATAACCTTGGGAAGAGGCCGCTCTCTTTGGCAGCTGAGCACGGCCACGATGCTATCGTAAAAATTTTACTCAGCCACAGTCAAGTAAACCCCGATGCCGCCGACAAGTACGGCCGAACGCCACTTGCTTACGCCTCGAGTGCTAATCACGTGGAAATAATGAGGCTACTACTGAGCCGACAAGATGTCAATATCAATTCGCAAGACCGAGACGGCCAGACACCGCTTTTCTGGGCTACCAAGAATGGATACCCCGCAGCGGTAAACCTGCTACTAGAGCGCAGCGACCTAAACCCAAACCTCCGGGATGAGGTTTTCGACGAAACACCACTCATATCCGCTGCTCGACCACTCAAACCCGCTGCTCGGGATAAATACGAGGCAGTCGTGAAGCTGCTACTTGATCGGGAAGATGTTGATGTCAATTTTGTGAACCGGTCTTGTTGGACGGCGCTCTCAGCGGCTCGGGCTAGCGAGTTATCCGCCGAGATTGTGGAGCTGTTAGAGCGTCGGAGTGGGGTAGTTGGTGGATGACTCTCGCGTCTTTCTTTTTTTTCTTATCGCTGCACTATTCCCCCAATCCAGCTTTAAGTTAGGCTTTATTTATTTCAGTGTTTTTTCTCAATGCTCGTTTTCAGGAGCTGTGTGCCATTCGCGGCGTTTGTACCCCCCCCATACTGTAGGTATTACGATATGGGAAAACCCTAACCCTACGCCGAACCCCATGAACTTGCTTGATACAAGTATTTTCCGCCGTGCCGTCTCCTTTATGGAAAGAAATGTGTGTTGCAAGGTTACCGAAGGGTGCTGTTCCTTTTTCCTATGATACTCTCTTTTTCCGGCCTGCTTTGTTATCTCACCTTGGAAAGTGATGCATCCCTGCGGAAAACTATCATAGGACAAAATAAAGAGTGATATTACATGATGGACTCCCGAGGAACTTTGAGCACACTATAATACCCAGGCATAGCCGTTGCTCAGGACCCATGACTCCGGACACAACTACAAACTTATTTTCTTTAGGAACAAGCATACAGGTATTTGCCTAGGAGGTAATGATTGCGTTGCGCCGGGTCAAGTTAACTTACCTCCCCGGTAATTTTATTCTGGGTGCGAGTTCTGGGGGGGGCGCAAGTGAATGGAAACTAAAACGCAAGAAATCAAACATCCTAAGAGATCATAAGCCCTGACCCAATAGCTTACCACACCCAGTCTGTGGGGAGCACTGAGAAGTCCTTCACTGGTTGCTTTGCCCGTCCATCTAAATCCAGTTTTCAGCGGTCCGACCTCGGGTAGATTACCCGGACGCGCATAAGGACCGCAAGAGGCAATTAGCCACAACAGAAAGACCTCAACTTCTTGCCAGGCTTGGTGCATATATTACACTTCTTGGAAACTCATCACTGGGGATTTTCACCTTACATTCGCGCGCACAAAGATAAAATTAGATTAGCAGGGAAAGGCTCTGGAATTTGACTCCCACAACTCAATCGCTAAACTTCCCAAACAAGGCTTTTGATCCAACTCGCTTCGATGGCCGGTAACGAGGAACGACCCGAGGCTAAAAATGGCTGATGGATTCGTTTCGAGCTTGCCTCAGATTACCCGTCGCTGATCCCACTTTCCCCATCGACACCCGTGCCTCCTTTGGGTGATATAATTCAGAGTCATCTGGAGCCAGTGCGACAACGGCAGGCTGATCTCCGACAAGAGCTTCAGCAAGGGCAGGCCGCCATCAGAGGAGATCTGGATGTCGGGTTGGTACAACCCATTGCCAATTGGGCAAAGCGCGACGAACCCAACCGGGGGGGTAGGCCGGTATGCCTGGGAGGTTGGTGGATTATGG